>ERZ795059.3253-NODE-3253-length-15870-cov-14.886437_pt1 | contig 15870 bp, 25 predicted proteins | sample MGYA00375143_ERZ795059 | MGnify/ENA primary metagenome ERZ795059 (study PRJEB30188, sample SAMN05720168) | activated sludge metagenome | isolation source: Anaerobic digester | place: USA | collected 2015-01-07 ... | reverse complement strand
GATCCGGAGTGGGCGTGGTTCCTGCGATATGGGCAGCTCCTGCACTACGCGGCCACGATCAATGAGGGAGAATACGGTTGCCGGTGGGTGACCGAGGCCGAAGAAGAGCAGATAGCATCACTCGAGGCCCGCGGCATCTCCGGGACAAAACGCGGGGCGCTCCCGGACGGGGCGAAGGTCGTGAGGAGGAAGCGCCGTGGCTGACCTGAATACAAGGTCGCGGCTGGACGACTCCGACTTCAACCGGGGCCTTGCCCGGATGCGGAAGGAGGCGCGCGACTTCAACAAGAAGCTCGGATCTGAATTCTCGAAGGTCTTCTCTGGCGCGGCGGTCGGGGGCGGGATCGCGGCGGCGCTCTACGGCATCGGCAACGCGGTGCGGGGCGCGTTCTCCGAGGCCGACAAGGTCAGCGATCTGGCCGAGACCCTGCGCGAAATGCCATCGGATCTCGTTCGGGTCGGTGGCGCTGCGAGCCTGATGGGCTCGGACATGGAGGGCGTCGTCAAGGCGGCCGTCAAACTTCGCGTGAATCTGGGCAAGGCGGCGGAGGGTGGCAACGAGCAGGCCGAGGCGCTCGAGGCCATGGGGCTCAGTGGCCGGGAGCTTTCCCGTATGGCCCTGCCGGACATGATCGTCGCGCTCGCGCAAGGCTACCAGCGGGCGGAGGCCAGCGGACGAGGATTTCTCGCAGTGCAGGAACTGCTGTCCCGGGGAGGAACAGAACTGGTGAACCTGCTCCAGCGCAGCCCGGAGGAACTGCGCGAGCTCTTCGAGTCGATCAAGCCGGCATCCGATGCGGCGCTGATGGGCATGGGTGTCGTTGCCGACCAGTGGAACCTCATGCTCCAAAACATGAAGTCCCGCTTCCAGGATTGGGTCTGGTCCACCTACGCCGGCTGGAAGAAATTCACGGCGAGTCTCAAGGCGAGCGAGGAAGTCGGGGCGGCCGCTCGGCAACGATTTGCTGCCGAGAAGGACTCCGGCATCATCCCGGAGGGGCTGGGAAAGAAGCAGCGACGGGCGGCCGAGGGCGCGCTCTACAAGAAGATCCACGGCGAGGAGATGGCCAAATGGATGGGATCTAATCCCGAGGACGCCGGGTTCATGACCGAGGGGGCGAACTATCGGCCCAAGGGGATGATCGACCGGGCCAAGGGCGCGGTGAGCGATGGCGGAGGCGAAAGCGCGGAGAAGCAGCGCAAAGAGATCGACCGGCTCACGGAAGCCTACTGGAAGGCGAAGGAGGCGCGCGATGCGGCCAATCGTACCGACGAGCAGAACCTTCAAAACTTGATCGGGAGGCTGGCCGAGCTCCGAAACCGGATCGCCCGCGGCAATGCCGATCAGCAGCAGACCCTCAAACTCCGCACCGAAGAACAGGTCTTACTCAAGGACATCGAGGAGCTGGGGCGCAAGATCGCGGAGAACAAGAAGCGCGAGGGGGAGGAGGCCCGGCGCGAGGCAGAGCGCCTGGACAAAGCGGGCCAGGACAAGATGGCCGAGGCCGCGAAGCAGCGGGAGCTGGCGCTGGAGGCTGCGATCCTGAAACTCAAGTCCGACGGCAAAGAGCACGCGGTCGAGGAGGCGCGGCTCCGGCTGGCCGCGGCCGAGAAGGAATACGATTTCGCCCGTGGTAGCAAGCGCGAGGCCGAGGCATACGTCGCATTGCTCGAAGCGCGCAACAACCTGACCGAGGCGACGGGTGCGAGCCAAGGCAAATCCAAGAACGAGCGCATCGAGGAGTACATGCGCGATGGGATGAGCGCGGGCGATGCCAAGAAGAAGGTGCGTGGCGAGGATCGCGCCGCGCGCAGGGCCGATGCGCGGATCAACGCATTTCGCAAGGGCGCGGAAGAGGCGCCGAACATCATGGGCGAGGGCGTCCGCGACTACATGGACTCGCACAAGAACGTCAGCGGCGCGAGGGCGTTTGATTCCGGGGCATGGGAGAGCGGGAGCCACGGGCAGGCCGTGGCCGATGCGGCCGCCGGCAAGGGGATCGAGGGTGCCAGCGGTGGCGACGCCAACGGCATGGGGGAACTCCTTCAGGCTGTCAATGAACTCAAGCAGGCCATTGAGAAGGCCTCGGGGGGCGATTGATGAGCGAGGACGATCGCGGGACATATGTCGTGTACGGGCAGCACAAGGGGCTGATCCCGACCGGCGAGGTGTCTCACACGATCTCGGCCAACGGGCGCGAGCACCGCGAGGAGGTCTACGAGACTTTCGACAACCCGTACCGCCTGATCAACCGCGAGGGCACCCGCAACCGGCGCTTTCCGAAGCTGCGGCTCACCGAGAATCGCATCAACGAGGCCCGGCTTGGGAAGAGCCGAGTCACGATGGTCTATGATGACGAGTGGGCCTATCGCCAGATCGTGGCGAGCCGCTTCCCCCGCGGGTTGGTGGAGCAGGGCACATCGCTCCAGAGCGCGAGCTTCGTGATTGACGCCGACGCGAGCAGAGGGTTTTGGCGCGTGAAGGGGCAGTTCAACGGGAACATAACCTACATGGCCCCAACGAAGACCTACCGGTACTACTCCGGGCTTCCGACATCGGAGGCTCGCACGGCCGGCCCGCCACCGCGCAGCGTCGGCGTGACAATACTCGACGTGAACCTCGGCACAGAAGGCGCGGCGATGGTCGCGGTCGGTTTCAGGGTGGATTCGATTAGGCCCGAGCTCACATGGATCCGCACCGGCACACGCGACGGGGAGTCGGGCGGCTTCTGGACGATGGAAGAGACCTGGGCACAGATGATCAGGCCGGGCTACGTCTTCAAATACACCAACGCGGGGGCTTTCTGATGGCAGACGACCCGATCAAAAATGAGAAGCCCCGCTTCCACATCACGTTCCTTCAGGCGGTCAAGGACGCGATCCTGCGGAGGCCGGTCATCCGGTTCAGTTCGGAGTTCAGCATCAAGGAGGCCGGTGGCGAGATCCACGTGTCCCTCGCGCAGACCGAGACCAAGAAGGATTGACAGGGGTGAATTAGCAGATGGCGGTCACGAACACAGTCAGGGCGGTCCTGAACACGACCACGGGCCGCTGGTTCCTGTGGGACCGCGACGGGGACCGCTTCGAGGCGCTCCCGGCCAACGGCGTCGCGCTGACGGCGACCGGCGCGGGGACCAACGCCATCCACGTCTACCGGATCATAGACGACCGCGGGCAGTTCCAGCCGATGGTGGCGACGGTGGCCAACCCGGCGACCCTGAAGGTCTACGTCAAGGACGCCGCGAGCGGCAACCTCGTGCTTAAAGAGGAAGTCTCTTGCACGAGCTTCGCGGACAACCACTGCGAGTTCGTGCTGGCGGGCGACTACGCGGCCGAAACAACAAAATATGTCAGGCTGGATTTCGCCGACGGCACGGCCGGGTCGATCACCGCGAGTTTCTCGGCGGTGACGCTCTACGAGCAGCGCGAGGGTCTTGCCACGCCGCGCGTTGGGACATTCCGCATCCTGTCAGCCGCCGTCTCGGGCATCGACGACAAGAGGGTGAAGTTCGAGAGCAGCAATCCCGCCGTTTGCCGGATCGAGCGCGGAACGCTTTCGAGCTTGTACGTAAAAGTCGCGGACTCGCCGCAGCAGACCGACGAGTACTGCGTCCTCGTGGGCGTGGCGAGCGGCACCGCGATCGTCACATGCACGGCGCTGGGCGACGGAAGCACGACGACGGTCAGCGTGATCGTTGAGAAGCACCCCGACGACGACCCGCTTCCGGGCAGCACCGGACTCGCCGCAGAGCTAGAGGCGAAGCTCGACAACATACGCTGCCCGATCTCGCTGCTCGCGCCATACGACAGCACGACGACCGGGGGCGGCAGATACGAGGTGCCGGTCGATGAGACAAAGACCTTTTTCATGCGCGCGATCGAGGTGCCGGGCGATCCCGGCGACCTGTTCACCGTCAGCCTGAAATTCACAGGGACCGAGACGCCGAGGCAATGCGGCCGAGGAACCTCGGACGCCAGCGCGGCGCACATAATAACGGGCCTTTGCATCGGGCTCGTCGGGAATTACGCCCTCGGGCGGCCGATGGGGACGACATGGGAGCCTGACGGCACGAAGCACGTTATCGAGTTTGCGGCCATCCTCACGGCGATGGGATGCGAGAGCGCAAGGCTGATCAATTCGTCAACGCACGGGCCGAAAAAGGAAGTGACCGAGACGCTGAACAGGGACATCGTCTTTCAGGTCATGGGCGGCGACACGATCGTTCTGGCGTGGCTCATGGCCGCGGTGGGAACGGCCGGCGGCGTGCCGTCCTACTATAGCCTAGAGGAGAATTACACCGATCTGCCCGTGGGTCACCACGTTGTTCTCTGCACGGTCAATTCCATCACCTTTAAAGGAAAGAACGAGGCGCCATGAGGATACGATGGAGACCCGGCACTATGATGCCAAAGGGCAAGCTCTCGGCGGCAGACCCGACGCTCGCGGACGCGTGGCTGCGCCTCTTCGAGGCGGCGCTCCTCGCGGGCAAGACGACGGGCGAGGCCACGGACATTGCCGATGCTGGAGGCAAGGCCTTCAGCAAGCGGTTCACGCCGCCGGAACAACAGGGGAATAAATAAATGCCATTCGCGGGACAGCTACCGGGCATCGTGCTTGAGGCGGCGGCCACGGGGTCGAGCGTGCTCGAGGTCTTCGCGCGGAACCTCTTCGTGAACATGGACACGGGCGAGGTCTACCTTCGCTCGGGGGACCGCAGCCCTATAACCCTCTGGCCGGCAAAGCGCGGCGACAAGATTCCCGTGCAACAGCGCTTCGTCAACGAGGAGCTGGACGGCACCGACGAATTGATCAAGCTGCCGACCGGCGTCGCCATCCGTTTCGAGGGCCACAGGAAAACGAATGGCGTCGTTGACTACAGCGTGCTGATGGTGCAGCAGAACGTCTGGACGCCCGAGGACCTGACCACGGATCCCCACTACGACGCCACGATCGACCTCGACACCAACGCGATCAACGCCGCGATCGGCAAGGGCACGACAGAGCTTCCCTACATCGACATCGAGTGCGACGTGGAGGTATGGAAGGGCGAGGACCGGCTCTCCAGCGCGAACTTCACGATGCGGGTCTATAACGACCACGCCAGGGGCGAGGGTGACGTTCCGACAACCCTCGGTTATCTGACCACCGGCTACATCTTCGCCCACTGGATCACGGGGCTGACGGGTGGGGCAAACACGGACCTCGACGGGCAGGCGACGACCCACCTCGAGTACGGCAAGACGTTTGTCATCATCGAGGTCGGGGACGGGCCGCCCGCCCTCTACAAATACATCGAGGACCCAGATCCGGGCGTCACCGCCTGCGACGGCGTGAACCTGATCAAGCCGACCGACTACAACGCGGCGACGAACTACGGCCTGTGGGCGATCAAGGAGTGATGATGCGAAAAGAACTTCTCTATGTGGCGGCCACGATGGCGCTCGTGATTGGGCTTGGCGCGGGCACGCCGAACTGGAAGGGTGTTTCGGTCCGCACAGACCTTCCGGGCAACACGTCGAGCGTGTCCTCCATCACCTTCGCCGGCGGCGTGACGGCCGCCTCGTTTCAGGCGACGTCCACGGCCGCGGGCTATGGAACTTCCAATGGGTGGTTTATCCGGACTGTGCCAAACGGCGATTGGGCCTTGGATGGCGCGGGCGGCACGCACCTGCAGATGTCGGTCGGGTCCGGGCCCAAGCTGCTCAAGCCGATGGCGGCGGACGCCTCGGCCATCGCCACGCGGTCCTACGTGGATGGCGCGACGAAAGGGCTGGCGTCCCAAGAGACCAACTGGTGGGCCGTATTCCAGATCGAGGACCCGGCCGCAAGCGGAATAGAGCAATGGCCCCGGTGGACGGACATCACACTGAAAGGGTGGACGAATGCGCCGTACCACTTTGACGGCTCGTCTCCCGTTTTTGCCTACACGACCGCCGACCCCGCGCTGAACGGCACGCCCGCATGGGAGCGATTCACGACAAACTGGTACCCCCGTGCGTTCTATTGCCAGACGCACGTGAGCCATGACATCACCTGGCTGGCGATGTGGAGGAACATCAAGCCGACCTACGCCGGGTCGATCAAATCCGCGGTCGAGGCGTGGGATCCCAATACCGACGCCAGCTACCCGTACCGGTGGATGATCGTCGTTAGGGACACGAACGCCTGGTTCCACCCCACGAACGGGCTCGCGTGGGCCTACGTCCTGCAGAACGACACGGCGGTCCCGACGGTGATGGCGATGGACAACAGCACCGTCTTGAGCGGCGGCGTGTGGCACCGCATCCAGCCGATGTGGGTGACCTACGATCCGAGGCCGCGCATCTTCAACGAGTTCGACAACACCTCCCAGAAAACGATAACGATCACCACACCACACCAGAAACCGTGAGGAAACGATCATGAAAAACGCACTGATAATGGCCGTGACTCTCTTGGCGATGACGCTCGTCGCGCAAGCGAAGGCCGACGAATTGGGCGACAGGGCCGCGGCGTGGTGCGCCTCGATCGTGAAAGTCAACGGCAAGGCCATTTCGACGAACGACTGGGGCGGCGCGGCTGCGGACGCGATTATCGACGGAATACTGGCGAAGCCGGTCGATGCGATAGGCAATGCCGAACTGAGCTTTCTCCATGCGTCGCTCACCGCGAGGCTCGTTAACTCCGACGGGAAGCTGGCGTCGCGCAAACGGATCGTGACTTATCTGCAGGCATCGACGAACCAACTGAGGGCCATGGGCGGCAAGAACGCCGAGCTTATCGTCTTTTCCGACGAGGCCCGGACGCAGCAGCTCATGACCGAACTCGCCGGATTGCCAGCGGCGGCCAATGCCGTCTGGGAGGCGGCCAGAAGGCTCGGCCACCTCGGACCCGCGCAGCAGACGTACTGCGAGCCGTTCTTCAGAACCTTGATCGCGAAGGGATGTTCCTTCCCGCCATACCAGAAAGTGTTCTTGAACCACATCGCAGGATTGAACCCGATACAGGCCCGCAGGGCGATCCGCGCCGAGCAGGACGCCCTCTTGTCGGACATCGAGACGCCGATGACCGATGCAAAGAAGGCGTGGCTCGATGAACTGGAACTTCGGGTGAAGGTCGCAAAGAGCAAAGCGCAGGATCCGCCGCAATGAGAACGAGGCTCGCCATCCTGATTGCATTCGCGCTGGCGGTCCGCGCCCTCGCTGAACTCACCGAATCCGAACAGAACCGTCTTGCCTCGGCCCTTGGGGTGATCGAGGCAAAGCTCGGGACCAATTACGCCGCGCACTCCAATTTCGGAATCCTCCTGGGCGATGCCGCCGCGAAGGAGCGCGTCCTGGGTGATGGCTCGAGGATCGCCCAGACGATCCCCATCTACGAGCGGGTTGCGCGCGCACTCACGAATGTGATGGCCCAGGCGGCATCGACGAACACGGGGACTGGCAGGGTCACGGTCGACCTCCAATAGTATGAGCAAGGACACGCCAGAAAATCGTCTCACGAAACTTGAGACATGGGCATGGGGTCCCAACCAGAACAACGGCGTCGACTTGTCCATTAAAGGTCTGTGGGCGGTGGTCCGCAGAATCGACCGCACCATCATGATCGCGAGCGGCGCAATGATCATCGTTCAGCCGCTGGTGCTGGCGGCATTGGTCAAATGGCTGGTTGGAAAATGATTGAAATAAGCAAAGAGCGTTTCAACGATGGCGTTGAGCAATCGAAGCGGGATTTCATCGGCGCGGTCGGTGCCGCCGGCTTCACGGTGGCGTTCATCGCGGTGGTCATCCTGGCCGCCCTCTTACTGGGTCAATAGCGGGCCAGCGCGGGGTGTGCTTGGGATAGGGATAGGGAAAAAACCACCGCGCGGACCCTAAAGCGTAGGGTGGTATGGAAATCCCCTACGCCCTCCTGAAAATCTGGCGAGCTGTGGGGCCTCGGGCAAGCCAGATTTTTGACATCCGCGCAAGGGTATGAACTGGGGACTTGCTGGGAAACTCGCAGCCAAGATCCTCACCAGCCCGAAGGCCAAGGCGGTACTCGGCTCCTCGGCTCGTCACGCGCTCACGGTGGGGGCCGGGTGGCTCGCGGCCCACGGCCTGCTTGATCCCACGAAGCAGGAGACCTGGGTGGCGGCTGCGCTCCTGCTCCTCGGCTGGGGCTGGGGTCTGATCGAGAAGGCCGCGCGGGAGGCGTGATGATCGTCTCGCTGTTCGATCGGGGCACAGGCCCCGGTGCGGCGTCGCTTCGCTGGTGGCAGCGTTGTCCCTTCGCACACGTCAAGACGGCGTTCCTGTTGCCGGATGGTTCCTGGAAGATCCTCGAGGCCCTGGGCGAAATCAATCGGGTTGTCTGGCGTGACCCGATGCCTGCGGACTCCCACGCCAGGGCGCTGGCCTTCATCGATCCGCCCGATTCCGAAGCTGAGGCCCGGGCCGCGGAGTTCGGCGCCGCACAGCACGGCAAGGGCTACGACTACGCCGGCATCGGGGCATTCCTCGCGCGCCGCGACCGGACGGCCGCGGAGCTTCAGCTCGAGCGCGAGGGCAGGGAAGTCTGGTTCTGCTCGGAGGCAGACTTCGCCGTCGCCCTAAAGGCCGGGCGTCCCCTGCACGCCCGCATGCAGCCCTTCGAGTGTTCGGTCCGCGACGCCTGGATCAGCCCCGTCCGCGTTGAGATCCCCAACCCTCTGGCGCGCCTATGAGCACCATCGTTCCATCCCAGCGTCCCAAGGTCTCGGAGCGGAGGATCGCGGAGATCCTTCTGGAGCGCGGTGTCCGCGATCCCGTCGCGGTGATCGGTTGGCCCGGCTGGTTCGCCGACATGGGCCGCCCCGGGAACGACCGCGGCATCTATGACGATGCCATCGTCGTCGCGACACCCACCGTCTTCGCCGCATTCAACGGCAACGTGGATCCGGTCGGCAGCGGATGGAATCCGGGCGTCGGCAAGCCCTACGCATCGCTCAAGCCGGGTGTCTGGCGCTACCATCCCGGCTGGCACAAGTGGGGCCGCCCTTCAGGCCATCCCGCCTTTCGCCAGGCTGGCGACGTCACGGTCCACCGCGATCCCGCCGATGGGAAACCTGGCTACGAGCAGACCGGCGACTTCGGTATCAACATCCATCGCGGGTCGTACAACTCGCCCTCCTCCTGGGGATGCCAGACGATCTGGCCCGACCAGTGGAAGGCGTTCTACGCCCTCGTGACGGGCGAACTACGGCGCCACCACCCCGGCAGGAAGATCGAGGACTGTGTCTTCCCCTACGTCCTGTTGCCACGATCCTAGGCCCGCGGTGATTTCTGTTTGGTCTCGCCTGGTCTGGTCAGCGGCGGGGGCATCGGGGGTGGCTTAGGAAGATCGGTTTTGGGAACGCTCGGGACATGATTGATGGACGACGGCGCCTCAGTCATGGCCGTAACGTTTAGGTGTGCGCGGTTAATTCGGCAAGCCGCGTGTCGGGAAAGGCTGACCGTCGCTCGGGTTGATTTCGGACCTGTCAGCCGCTGACAGATTTCGATCTGATCGGCGCGTTTCCACCATTACCGGGCTGAGGGGCCACTTTCGGAACTTGTTCCAATTGCGCTTGGATACGAATGGGCGCGCAAAAGTCTTTCTTTAAGAATGGGTTCGAATCCCGCCCCTTCCGCCATCTATCACGTTCCACCACAGCCATATACATCCACCATTGCCCTTTTTACTGACAATTCACTGACAAACCGTTAGGTTCTCGCCCATGAAGCGGTTTCGGGTGGGATCGATCGAAGTGAAGGTGTATGGCGCGCGACTCGGGCGCGGTGTGGCGTGCTTCTACGATCTGCTCGGCAAACGCATTCGATTGGATCGGCAGACGCAGGCTCTGGCCGAGAAGGCGGCCCGCGATGAGATCGCCAGAATGACGAACGGCGAGGCCATCGAGCACACGCGGGCGGAAGACCTCTTACGTCCGTTCGGCGTATCGGTGATTGATGCCGCCCGTTTTTACGTCGAGCACAGGATGAAGCAACGTCGCTCGACCATCAAGGTGCCGGATCTGGTTGAGGAGCTGCTGAAGGCAAAGCGCCGGGAGGTTGGGATGAGGCATCGCCGCGATCTGGAGCAACGCCTGCGACGCGGGTTCGGCCGGGAGTTCGCGGAGAAGATGGTGCACGAGATCGACGCGCCGACGATCAACCGTTGGCTGGCGGACATGGGCGGCGCGGGGCGAACGCGGCGCAATTATCTGGTGGCCGTGGTGCAGCTCTTCCGGTTCGCGCGATCGCGGGGCTACCTCGACGAGTGCCCGACGGCCGCGGAGAAGGCGGACAGGCCGCGGGCAGAGGCGCCGAAGAAGCAGATATTCACGCCCGACGAGATCCGCCGGCTACTGGCGCACACTCGACCGGAGGAAGTGCCCGCGATGGCGTTCGGTGCCTTCGCTGGGATCCGGACGGAGGAGATGGCGCCGATGGACCCCGGCGATGCGGCGCTGGAGTGGCGGGACGTGCTCTGGGACGAGGGCCAGATCTACATCCGTGAGGAGGTCGCCAAGACGTGCTCGAGGTACACGCCCCTGCTTCCGAATCTGGCCGCCTGGCTCCTGCCCTACCGCAAGGCGACTGGGCGCGTCTGCGACCTCACGAGGCTCGACAAGACCTTCGAGCGGGCGGCGAAGGCGGCGGGGGTCCGCTGGCGCCATAATGGCCTCCGCCACTCTTTCGGCACGTATCGCACTGCAGTCACAAAATCAGTCCCCCAGGTCTCCCTCGAGATGGGCAACTCGGTCCAGATGGTGAAGAGGCACTACCAGCGGCCAGTCCCGCCAAAGCTCGCAGAAGGGTGGTTCGCAATCATGCCGGCCAAGACCAAGGTGGTGCCCATTCGGGCTGTTTTACCCGGCTAAAATTTCCCATTGACAAACCGAAGCGCTTGGGTTATCGTGTGCCCATGGTCCCCGATGTGGGGACCGAAACCGACCAGACCGAGGTCGTAAAAGTCCGGGAGAGAAAAATGAAACTGGAGAATAAAATTGCGGCGGTGGCCAGAGAAAAACTCGGCCGAGCGGCCATCAAGCGTGTGGATCGGATCGATTGGCCGGCGGCGGAGGCCGTCGCTGAGGCCGCGCGCGAGTGTGGCCTCAGTGGTCTACTGGGGGCGTGGGTACGCCCTAGCCGGTCACTCCGTGGGTATGCCGCGGACTACCTGTCCCGGTATTGCCAGGCCTACGGGCCAGTCGGTAACCGTATCGATATCAGTCACCTCGTGGGGTCGCGCTCCCCGGTCACTCTGACTCTGTGATACGTCACCTCCATCACCTGGCCCGCGATATCCAGGCCCGCCTCCTCGATGGGGGCGGGCCTCGCGTCATGAAGGGGTCGCCCGAATGGCCCGTGCTGAGGGACGCATGGGCATCGCTATACCTATGGCACTGCGCCGGCGAGCGGATATGGCGATTGCGAGGCGATGAGCCGGATCCACCTCAGGATATCGACATGGCCACGGCCCCGGTTCACGCGCCCGGCATGTGCTACGTAGGGCCCGACGATCGCTCACAGTGGATCATCATCGCCCGCCATGGTGCGCTCGACCAGATCCCCGTCCAAAACCCCGATCACGTCTACGCCTACGATGCGCCCGCGATCACATATGCGACGGTTCACGGCACGTCTCTCGCCAGCGGCGCGATCAATCTCACCGAGTGTCCGACGTGGAGAGATATTTGGATTGCGCCCGGCGCATTGATCCGCCGCGCGAGCGCAATCGCGCTCAGTGATGAGCAGAGAGACGCAGACGAGCGACGGCTCATGATCGCGCTCAGGAGGTACTACCATGAATAGAGCAGCCCAAGCCCTCGGCCGCCTCGGCGGAAAAAAGAAATCCGAGACCAAGGCCGCCGCCGCACGGCGCAACGGGCGGCTCGGTGGACGACCAAAGAAGAAAACACCTAGTGCACGGGCAGCGTGTCGCGCTGGCGATAGGCCTGCAGCCTGAACTTCAGCGCATGCAGTTTCTGCCTCGCCGTTCTTCCCGGGATCGACCACGACTGGATGAAGTCATTCCAGAGGGCGGGATCGTCGATTTCGATGAGGGCCTTTCGGATGACATCCCACTCGCTTCGTACGGTGACCTCGGCCCAAGGCCGGACTTTGGCCTTGGCCATGGGTAGAAGGGCCGTGGCCTCGCGCTCGAGGAGTTCGTTAAGGGTGGCCTCGGGCGCTTCGTCAGGTTGATACTCGGGACAGTCCGGGGGCAGGGAGATCCCGCCCTCGGCCAAGCCCCGATCCAATGTGCGCGTGATCCACGCTGCCACGTTGGTGCGCTGCCTCTCAGCGGCCTTCTGGAGTGCTCTTCGGAAGGCCCCTGAGCACCGCACCGTCACGTTGACTGTCTTTTTCGTTCTTGTCCCCGCCATTGTGAATAACCCGATTAAATGCTGATCGGCGCTTCTGCAAGCCGCTTTCTGTCACCCTCTTGTGCGTAGTGCAATGTTGTGCACGCATACAGTTGTATCATCGGGCGAATTCGGCGACCTTTTTCCATCACAAAACATGGAAAGGACGTTCACATGACAAAGACTGAAGAGATGGAGGGGGTGATCGGGGCGCAATTGCCGAGGGTCGAAGTGATGCTCCGGCGGACGGAAATCAAGAGCCGGATCATCGGGACGGAGGCCACGTCATTCCCCGCAGTGGCAGGGATGTTCGATTGGCTCGCTGATTTCCCATACGAGGCCCTGATCACCGTGAGCCTCGATATCAACAACCGGATCCGGCATTTCGCCCAGGTGGCGACCGGCGGAAGCGCCGGGATCGCGGTCAGCCCAGCGGAGGTCCTGCGGCCGGCATTCCTGACCAATTCCCCGGGGATCATCCTGATCCACAACCACCCCCACGGCGATCCGCGGCCGAGCCGCCAGGACATCGAATTCACGCGCCGGATGCGGCGTGCGTGCCAATCCCTCGGGATCTGCCTCCACGAGCACCTGGTGATCGGCTGGAGCGGTTTCTTCTGCCGGGTGTGCCGGCAGATAGATGACGGGGATCTGGCCCTTTATCGGACGCGACCGGTGGAGAAAAACTAACGATGGTTAGACGCGTTTACGGCTGGGTTTCCTCGCAGCCTTCTTGCGCGGCGTCGAGATCGCCCCCATCCGTTTCATCTGCCGCTCTATCTCCGGCGAGCACAGGTCCGTGGGGAGACCGGCGCCGCTGTGACCCAACTCTTCAATGACGAGGAGTTCCACAAGGCGGGAAACCGAGACGCCCAGCTTCTTCGCCATGCGATGGGCCTTGGCGAAGATCGGAGGGGGCACGGTAACGCGAAGGCGGGCCTTCACTTTACGGGGCTTGGGCTTGGCGGTCATTGCTGATCGGTCGGGATGTTGAACCCGGCTCGGAGCAGCTGGTTCGTCTCGGCAATCTGGAGGGTCAGCACATCCGCACGTTGACTGAGAAAGTCGACGCGTTCAGTCATGGCATCGAGCTTGGATTTGATCCCAAACACCGCGAACGGCATCAGAATCCAAAGGATGCTGACAATGACTCCAAGGACAACCGCGACCAGATAAAGGAATTCCATGGTTCTTTCCTGCGAAAGAGGCTGACGCGGCGTGTGATTGGGATCAATCCTTGATTTTACCCTTCTTCGGCGAGTTGAGGCGGGCCATGGCAGGCTTGGGAATCCGAAGGCGGTTAGTGAAAGCCTTTTCAATGGTCTCTGGGTGAGACTCATACCAATCGAGCCAGTGCCGGATGGCCATCCGGATCGCCTCGCTCTCGTCAATGGCCAGATCCGCGCAAACCCTCCATAGTGCATCTCGCATTGCTTCGCTGGCTCGGGTCCTGATCACGACGGTCTTGGGATCGGGGTCCGTTATTTTTCTTGTAGGGCGTCTCATAGGCGGAATGTAGCACAAGAAGCACCTGTGCCAATATTTTCTTGCGGTCTGTGCCCTGTGTGCTACATAGGGCACAGAATGAAAACAGCGGTCATTCGTGCGAGGGCTGAGGAGGATCTGGCCAAGACATTCTTCAAGGAATGCGCGCGTCTAAGGGTGAGCGAATCGGATGCAGTTCGCGACGCCATCCGGCTCTGGTTGCACAACTCAAAACGGCGCAAGGCCCCATCCCCATTGCCCGGCGAAAACCTCGGGGGTCCCGCATGATCTCCGTTCTCGAAGAGACGGTGACGACTTTCACCGACGCCCTCGGCAAGGTGTTCCGCGCGGAACTGGAGGCGGCCCTCGCCAAGGTCAGGGCGATCACGGGGGAGACCGAACTGGAGATCGCCCGCTGCCGGCTGATGAGCAAGTCCCAGGTCCGCGAGGCGCTGAACTGCTCGATGAGGTCCGTGGACAAGTGGATGAAGGACGGATCCCTGCCCGTGGTTTGGCTGGATCGGCGACCACGGTTCGATCCCGAGGACGTGCGAGCGTTCTGCCAAGGGCGGAAGCTCCGGGCGCTTCCGGGGCGAAGGAGGAGGGCGGCATGAGGGCGCAGCGCACGCAGCACCGTCTCAAGGAAACCTTTTGCCAGACCGTGGACGCGATTGGTGGCGCCGTTTGTTGGCTGATCCTGATTGTCGCCTACCTGTTGGCCGTCTCGTTGTTTTACGAGGTCTTCACCGCCAGCGCCAAATGCGCTCCATCGACCGTGATGGTGCGGGCCACCGCCTACTCCTGGCGGGAGCCCGCGCATCGGAAGTGGGGCACGAAGAATGCCATCGGGGGATCGCTGGCCCGTCCGCTGGAGGGCCTCGGCCATTGCGCGGTCGACCCGAAGGTCATCCCCCTTGGCTCAGTCATCGAAATTCCGGGGATCGGCAGGCGGATCGCCACCGACACAGGGCGGCTGATCAGGGGCCGCGACCTGGACATCCATTTCGGCTCACTGCGGGAGATGCGCGCCTGGGGCGCGCGGCGGGTGACCGTCCGCGTGCTGAGGTGGGGATGGGGGAAGGCTGTCACGAAATCACGGAAGGAGAGCAATTCATGAAAACCATCGAGATCACGATCAAGGGAGTTAGCCCGCTTCTTCAACACCGGTTCGGTGAGGATGCCGAGGGGGCAAGCAGGCAGGGGACCCGCAGACAACTGGTCCAGCAGAAGACACCCAGGGAAGAGGCGGAGAAAGTCTGCTACCGCACCAACGATGGGAAGTACTTTTTCCCCGGAGCGGCAGTCGCGCGTCTCCTTCGCGAGGCTGGCGGCGCCCACAAGCTCAAGGGATCCCGCAAGAGCGCGAAATTCGTCGTGCCGGCCGCCGTCCTCGTCGCCGAGGACGCGATCATCCTCACCAATGGCGACGGCGAGACACCAATCCCTGATTTCGAGGTAGACAGCCGCCCTGTTGTGATCCCGGCGACCAAGGGGCGCGTGATGCGGCACAGGCCCCGGTTCGATTGCTGGAGCGCTTCGTTCGCCATCGAGGTCAACGAGGACATTCTGCCGCCAGATTTCGTCCACCAACTATTGATCGAGGGCGGCATGTCCATCGGCTTGGGCGACTACCGCCCGGAGAAGGGTGGTCCTTTTGGGCGGTTTCACGTGATTTCGTGGAGGGAGAAGAAGTGAATTTCCAGGCCGGGTCAGGCATGGCGTGGCGTGGCCGGTCGATGTATGGCGGCGCACGGCGCGGGCAGGCCGGGCATGGCGATGCATGGCGAGGCGTTGCAAGGCGTGCCTTGGAATAGGCACGGAACAAAAAGGAGAACCTGACAATGGAAAAGAAATACAAGGCGGCGGCGGATGACCTCGGGCGGCGGCTCGCCCGGAAGGTCGAGGCGATGGTCGGCGGGCTCATCGAATCACACTTCAAGGAGATCACCGAGACTTGGGACAAAGCCGAAGATGGCAAGCTGAAGCTCTCGGCCAGCGTCGCGCTAGAGGGCTCGCCGCGCAAGGCGGTCGTCGC
>ERZ795059.3251-NODE-3251-length-15880-cov-6.810932_pt1 | contig 15880 bp, 11 predicted proteins | sample MGYA00375143_ERZ795059 | MGnify/ENA primary metagenome ERZ795059 (study PRJEB30188, sample SAMN05720168) | activated sludge metagenome | isolation source: Anaerobic digester | place: USA | collected 2015-01-07 ... | reverse complement strand
CTTCCCCTGCGCCCGATAGCGAGCAAAACATTGTTGCTGATGTACTCTTCCTTTGTGCTTGTTACTAATTTGAAGGTTCCATTTTGCAGCGGTGTGATGTCGTTTACTTTAGTATTCTCCTTTATGAGCAGACCATTTTCAGATGTCACTTTTCTCCATAGCTGGAGCAATTCATCTTTTGATGTATCCGTTAACTTCACTTTTCCAAAGAGTGGTAAGTCCATGGGTGACGTCATCACCACTTTCGACCTTGGAAAAGTATAGACCGTGCCACCCAGTGAATCCTGTTCAATCGTAATACTGCTTAACCCATTCTTTTTGGCTGCCAGCGAAGCAGAAATACCGGCAGGTCCTGCGCCAATGATGACAACATCCAGTACATTGTTGGTGGATTTTTTCTTGCGGGCAACCATGTTTTCGATCGCTTGCTGACCTTGTTCAACACTGTTTTTAATCAGCCCCATTCCGCCTAATTCTCCCGCGATATAGATACCCTGAATGTTGGTCTCAAAATTCTGATTGACATGTGGCAAGTCAATGCCCCTCGATGCTGTACCAATACGCAACGAGATTGCTTCCACAGGACAAGCGTGAAAACAGGCGCCATGGCCCACACAGTTTGACGCATTGATTACGGTTACCTTACCATCGATCACACCCAGAATATCTTTCTCCGGACAAGCCGATATGCACGCTGCACTGCCAATACAAATATTCAAGTCAATATACGGATGCAGGGAAACGGGTTCGAATAATCCCTCTGCTTTTGCAACGGATACTTTATACCTTGTCTTCGAAGACTTTACCTTTTCGTTCCGTAGATAAAAATAGAGTATGATGGCACAAAGCAGTGCCACCGATCCATAAATTGCTACTTGTTCAATCAGTACTTCCATCAGAATATCCATTTATATCCAAACGCCAGCGTAACGCCCACATGAATAATCAGCACGATCAGCATAATAAGTGCGAATGGTAAGTGCGCTACATGCCAATAGCTAAAGAGCTTCTGCATGGTTTTTAATCGTCTTATCTTACTGGACAAGGAAATCTCTTCCTTCACCAACCTGATTACACAGTCACGTTGTTTCCGTCCCATGTTTTTCTTTTTCATCCTTTCCCGGATATCTCCGATCACTCTTCTGTTTTCAAGAAATCTGGAAATGAATGAAATCTTTCCGGATGAATGTGCATGACCCAGGGTAAAATCCAATACTAACTTCGTCATGCTTTCATCCATACCGACACTCTTTCGCAAGGTATCCGACAGGCCATCCTTGATGCCATTCACTTCACTCAGGGTGAGTTCCCTGCCGTCAATGGTGCGCGGTATCTGGATGTATACAAACCTGCCGATTACTCCACTCAATACAACGGCAACCATACTCCAGAATGCAACGGAAACAATTCCGCCAAACTTAAATGCCGTGTGGAAAAGGATTAGGATAGGCCCCAGTGTGCAGAGAAAAATATGAAACTCCAGCAGGTATTTAAGACGTATCGCTTTCGCGAGAAAATTGTATCGCTTTCTGGCAATGTAAAAACAAACGCCAAACAAAATCATGAACGTGCCTATAATACCTAACCCGTGTCCGAATGCTCCGCTGGGTTTAAACCAATTGTGTTGTGGATGATAAAACCGTTCTTCCAGCGAAATGGCATAGTATGAATACCCGGTATATGCAAGATACGCTGTCACCCCCAATACGATGAGCACCATGGTTCCGATATAAATAGTGTGAATTGTTTTCGACATGCACCGGTGGTTTTCAGTATACCTGATTTTAATTTTAATTTAGATTTATTGAATCGTTTTAACATTGATAAGAATCATCCGCATCCATGATTGTTTCCCAGTTTCGTTCACGTTCTTCAGGATTTAGGTTGTGAGGTTATACCTTCTCTTCTTCCAAAATGCCAGCACGCTGATGATCAAAATCGAAATGATCATACCGTAAACCCAGGAAGGTATTGGAACAGGATCTCCGGCCGCGTAAGAGTGCAATCCCGACAAATAATAATTGACGCCATAATAGGTCATGATGACCGAGGCTAACCCAAAAATGGAAGCAAAATTATACGCAAACAGGCCTTGCATTTTTGGAATGATCCGCATGTGCAAGATGAAGGCATAGACAAGAATCGTTACCAAGGCCCATGTCTCCTTAGCATCCCATCCCCAGTATCGGCCCCAGGATTCATTGGCCCACACGCCACCGAGATAGGTACCGATGCTGATCATGAACAATCCGCCAATCAACGTCATCTCACTGAGGTAGCTCATCTCCCGAATTTGCAGCAGTATTTTCTCTTTGTTATTCGGAGTAAGAAAAATCATCAGGATCAGATTGACCAGGCCAATAATGGCACCTAACATCAAAAATCCATAACTCCCCGCTTCCAACGAAACGTGGATGGTTAACCAATATGATTTTAGTACAGGTACTAACGGTGTAATTTCCGGATCGAGGTAACTCAGACTGGCCACGAGCAATACGGTGGCCGACAATATCATCGTGGCAGCCAATCCACCAAACGATTTTCGGGCAAAGATCAATCCTGCCAGTATCGTTGTCCAGCCGATATAAATCATCGACTCGTAGCCATTACTCCACGGAGCCCTTCCCGACACATACCATCGCAGGCCGAGACCAATAGTATGGAGAGCAAAACTACCCAGTACCAGCACAAGCAATATTTTGAATATTATATTAAGGTTAGCGTTTTGTCGAAATACAGAGTAGAATAGAAAGATTAAAAAAGCCAATCCGAGTATCGTATAGACCACAGCCAGGCGACTGAACAGATTCATTTCATTCAGCACTATTTCAGCTTTGATTTTGGAATGAGATGGAATAACAGCCGCACCCTTTGATTCCTGGTACGAGACTAATTCAAGAATGATTTTAGTGGCCACGCTGAAATCGTTCGTAACCATGGCATCAGTCAGTGCCGATTTATACGCATCAAAGAACTTAGCTGCTACTGGAGAATGGATATGTTCGTGCGTATGCCCGGACATTTCAGCAGCCACCCAAGTATTATTTGGATCGCCTGGTATCGGGATAATCCTGAACAGACTGCCGGAGTAAATCATGTTCGCGATGTTTACCCGTTCATCTATTTTCATCAATTCCTTTTCATAGATACCTCTGTCGATAGGTTGCAGATTATAAGCATTTCTAACTTCATCATTCAAACGGTATTCACCATTCTGATCGAAAAAATCTTTATAGGAAGCCAGATCACCTGTGATATTCAGTAGTTTGTGAATGGACTCGTGCTTACCGATACTAATCATAGGCACACTAATCCAATCCATACTGTTGGCAAACATTCCCAATACTATTTGATCAGCATTTAATCCATTCAGGTTTTCTTTTCTCACTAGTTTTCGCATCACTTCCCTCGAGAGCGTATGGACAGGTTTCATTCGCCCATTATGATCCTGGACGATTAGTTTACTAAAGAGATCAGCGTGTTCAGGGTCAACAATGTTTTGAGCATTACGCTGATCGATCACCCGTTGAGCGGAAGTGAAGGTGGGCATACTAAGAAGCAATGCTAGTATCACGAGTGAAGCATTTCCTTTTGCTCTTAGTTTTTTAATATTTTCAGAAATCTGATAGAATCTGCTCTTCTTACTAAAGAGCGTCATGATCATTCCGAGGGTCAATAGCGCATACCCTAAATACGAAATCCACGAGCCCCAAAAATCATGATTCACGCTGAGGTAAGTTCCCTGTTCATCATTATCGAATGAGGACTGGAAAAAACGATACCCTTCATAGTTAAGAATGTGGTTCATATAGATCCGATGATTCTCTTCCAGATTTTTTCTCGGGTCTATCAACTGTACTTCACTTGCATAGGATTCAGCACTATTCGTACCCGGATATCGTTCCATGATGAAGTCGTATAACTTAAGAGTGAATGGCAAGGCAATATGTTTGGCTCCGTAAGCGATTGACAAGCCCAGGTCAGCATGCTTCGTTGTGGCTGGTCTTCCGTGCAATCCTTTTGCACCATATACATAGAGCGTATCGGCTATTCCATTAATAGTGGCTTTTACTTTTAGGCACGTCATACTTTCGCCTTTTACCTTGGCACTCTCAGATTCGAGGCGAACGTTGCCTTGTTTATTAAAGTCGCCAAAAACGAAATTACTAGCGCCATCGGTGTGTAAAGCTCTCAACTTCAGAGAATGGTAAGCAGAGCTTGGATAAAGTGTGTCCTGTTCCTGCGTAGTCATTATGGTTTGACTCAGCGTTTTGTACGTCCTGATGAGAAGGGAGTCGTTACGATATTTAATATCGATCGCTTCTGCAATGTGATCGTCACTGAAATTAAAAATTTCGTTTCCAATTCTTTGGACTTCACCTTCACGTACAAAGTATTCCTCACGGCCATCCATGCCTGCGATTACAATTTTGATTGTTGGATATCCACCGGAACTGGTCACCAGCACTTGCTTTGGATTGGGGATGAACTCCAATACTTCTATATCAATGAGGTCGTTTCCTATCTGGTAGATTTCGTTCCATCGATTATTTCCCAACGTTGCAAAAAGTACCGGTTCATCAAACGCATAGGTTTGGTCACCTTTGAAGACGTTGAACTGCAAGTAAGTCTCTGAAGATAAAAAGCTATTCGAAGAATCGTTCTCACGTATGTGCATAATGCCTTCGTATCCAAAATAACGTGTAACCGCTGCACCCAGTAGAATGATGATGATGGCAAAATGAAAAATGATTAAGGCCCATTTTTTCTGCTGCACCATCCTGAAACGGAAGATATTGACCACAATAGTTCCACCGAATAAAGTGAGCAGTGTTGTAAACCACCACGTCTTGTAAATCACTTTCTGAGAAGAACTGGTGCCGAAATCATTTTCTACAAAAGTGGCTACGGCAATACTGAGTGCAAAAGCGAGTATATAAAATCCAGCAGCACGTGTATTGAAAAACGGATTGAGCAACTTTTTAAGAAAAGTGACGGTGAAGATCATGAGCGGTTTTCTTCAGTTTAAGTTGGAAATAAATGAAAAGTTATCCGCCAATTCTGAATTAATTATGAATTAATCAAAAAAGTCGTTCAATGATTTATTTTACATGATCGAATGGAAATATAAGCCACTCAAAAAACAGGATATATGGGGTTGGTACGATACGCAAGAATATACACAGAATGCGGCCTACTTTAGACATTAATACTGACCTTGGAACTTTCATACAGCTGATTTTAAAATTGAAATACCCAGCCTGGTTTTTTCCAAAATAGTCGTGGTCATCAAAGTAAATATGTCAGCGGATTACAAATTAAAGAAATGAATAAGTTCTGCATCCAAGTGAATTAAATAGTCTTTAATGACTTCCTGCTTAAGCTAAATTCAAATCGAACACCAATTCGACTCACAATTCTATAGTGTTGCATAGGTAGGTGTAGAATACTCAACATTATCTAAGTTATTACAAAGCACTTTATATAATCACAATCAATGTATCAAGTATTTAAAGATGGATCCAAAATAGCGGATGGTATTTATAATTTGACTATCTCTTTGTAAACACCTTTTCATTTATTCGAAGACTGACACAAGTTTCCCTTTAGTGTGACGTAGATCACCTGATGATAATGGTATAATAATCACCTTTAAGAAAAAAACTATGAACCATGTACACATTCACCTATTAATCACACACCTTGCCATTTTAGGATCAATATTGGGTGGTCTTGTTTTAGCTCACGGCATCTGGGTAAAAAGCGATCAAACTAAAATTGCAGCATATAACGTCTTGACAATTTCTTCCCTTGGAGCCATTTTGCGTATCTCACTGGCGAAGGAGCATTGGAGCAATGTCCCTCATTGCATTTCTTGAAATCATAAAGTACTTTAGAAACAGAAGCCGTTCAGCAAGTACAGACAATAAAAAGGTTTGGTCTCCTGATTTGAATTCTACTCACCGAGTATTGACATAAACTCAAAAGACAACCCTGATGAAAAACAAAAACATACAAACTGAAATTGATGCCTGCTTCCTTTATCAAAAACTTGCGGACCATGAACAAGATGTGACCATTGCACATGTTTTCAGGCAAATGAGCGAAATTGAAAAAAGCCATGCTGAAGCTTTTTCCAGGAAAGCAGGTATAAGTCAGGAGAGTTTAATGCAACCTTCCTGGAGAGCAAAATCACTTAATATCATTGGAAAAGTATTTGGGTACGACTATGTATTGGGCGTATTGATGGATACGGAAAAGAGCATTTCAAATGCGCTTATTTATGCAAAGCAAAAGAACAATCAGAAGATAACTGGTAGTGAGACTAATCACGTGACGATATTGAGAACAATCCTTGAGAAGGAAAATAAAGTAACCGGAACGCAACTATCAAAATTTGAAAGCAGGCACCGATCGGTTGGAGGAAACGCAATACGCGCTGCTGTATTGGGTGGTAATGATGGTCTCGTTTCTAATTTCAGTTTGGTTATGGGCATAGCGGGAGCAACGGCTGGTCAGGATGGTGTTTTGTTAGCTGGACTTGCAGGCTTACTAGCCGGAGCATTGTCAATGGCGTTAGGGGAATGGATTTCAGTAAAGAGTTCCCAGGAACTATACGAGAATCAAATGCAAATAGAGATGGAGGAATTAGAAACGAATCCGGAGGGGGAGATGAAGGAACTTACTTTAATCTATGTGGCAAAAGGTATTCCGGATGACCAGGCGCGTATGATGGCTGCTGATATTATGAAGGACAAAAGTCATGCACACGAAGTTTTAGTAAAAGAGGAATTAGGTATCAATGCAGAAGAGTTAAAAGGTTCAGCTTTTGAAGCGGCCATCTATTCGTTCATTCTGTTTTCTGTTGGTGCTGTAATTCCTGTGCTTCCATTCATGTTTACAAGTGGTATGAAAGCGATAGTCATTAGTGTCTTGGGAAGTGCAACAGGTTTGTTTGTAATCGGGGCAGCAATTACATTGTTCACGGGAAAAAATGTTTGGTATTCAGGATTCAGACAAGTTCTTTTTGGACTATCAGCAGCCGCAATTACCTTTGGAATCGGTAAACTAATTGGAGTTAGTGTTGGATAATAAGTAGGCTATGCAAGTAAGAACCTTTGGTAGTATGGAATCATAAAAAATTATGCTATCGGGGAATAAATGCCATCTTAGCATTGTCTAATCAACAGAAAAGTACAATAGAGTCTCATATCCATTTTAAAAAATATAATCATGATTAAGAAAATTATACTGGTGTTCTGTGGAATCCTTTTGCTGGTTCAATTCATTCGACCGGAAAAAAACTTGTCCGATGACCGCACCTTCGACATTTCAAAAGGATACGTTCTACCGGAGTCCTTAGCCCTTACCTTTCAATCGGCATGTAATGATTGTCATACGAATAAAACTACCTATCCTTGGTATGCTGAAATTCAACCGGTTGCTTCATGGCTTAATTATCATGTAACGGATGGTAAGAGACACCTTAATTTATCAACCTTTACCAAGCTTCCAATCGCTGTTCAAAATCATAAGCTGGAAGAAATTATGGAGATGGTGAAAGAAGGTGAAATGCCTCTCGAATCCTATACATGGTTTGGCTTACATAAGGATGCCGATTTATCGGATCAAGATAGAAGCGCTATTCTTGATTGGGCTGGTAAACAGATGGATTCATTAAAACGCAGTTACCCAGCAGATAGCTTGGTTATGAAAAAGCGATCACCGCCTCCAAACCAATAGGGCGACAAGTTCATTCTGTTTTGAACGTGTTGAATCGAAAAAGCAATTCAGCCTTTTAACGAATCAATTAAATCTTAAAGATCATATTTCAGTATCTGTCTATTTCGTATTCTCATTTACCATCAACTTGACTAAAAACAACCTTTTGATGAGCAATACCCTTTTCAAATTTAACCTCAATAATAGTAATCGAACTAATGCTTGGCAAGGTAAATGAGTAAATCTATCTTTGTTTTGACGATAAACAACTAATCCCGATAACTATCGGGACGGGATGTTTAGGTTTCTCCAGCGATGATTCGGTAAGTATTGTTGCTGGTTTGTTGCGCGGCCTATCTAACGTATTGATTACATGCTGTAAGCAAATTCTGTATCGGAAAATGATGTCCCTAAACAAATCCAACAAAATTGTGATAGGGGTGAAATTCTAAAAATCTAAATTTCTAATTCATTCTTGAATCAGCACCTTAATATCTTCGGCTAATCTCTCCAATTCTAAAGGAAGCGTGCCATTATACACACCCCGAATCCTTCTTTCACGATCGATCAATAAACAATGTTCGGTATGCACAAATCCGGCAGAGTCTTTCGTGAGTCCCATTTCTTCCTCAGCGAAATATGATCTGCGTGCCAACGAATTAATTTCTTCTTTCCTTCCCGTAACCAAATGCCATTGCGATGACTGAATATTATGCTGTGAAGCAAATTGATTTAATTGTTTAACTGAGTCTATCCATGGTGTAACAGAATGCGAAATAAACATAACGTCTTTATTGATTTTAAACTGATCTGCTACAAATTTCAGATTATCCGTCATTCTAGGACAAATGCTTGGGCAAGATGTAAAGAAAAAATTGGCCACATAAATTTTCCCGTCAAACGTTTTGTTGGTAACGAGTCTATTGTCTTGATCGGTAAATGAAAATTCTGCGATCCGATGGATCGGATTCTTTAACGTGTCAATATCCCACAGTGGAGTGAAGTCAGCTGTATTGTAATAGGGTAATGTTTCTTTATTTTCACAGCTACTAAAAAATAGTATTATAAAAATAAAGTCTACCAAACTAAACCTTCCAAACACTTTTGCAAAGTTTCCTCCCTGACAAACCATAGATCCGATTGTTTTTTACAATATAGTTGGCATAAATCTTTCCATCGAGTTGCCACATTTTTTGTGCGCCTTCTTCCTGGCCGGATGTGTAGGTAAAGTGTTTAAAAAGAATTCCGCTCTGATACCATTCTTTAACGCTACCATCATACTCATCATTTTTAAACTCGTATTGAAACTTCATTTTTCCATTTGGCCACCAACCTTGATGAATACCTTCCTTTCTTCCGTTTTGGTATAACCGTTCTTGCATACGTTTTCCGGAAGCATACCAGAATTTACTAACGCCATGAAGTTTACCGTCAAGATAGAAATCAATTGCCGCTGTATCCTGCTGTGCATTCAATGTAAAGGCTTTACCCGTGAAGGGTTGATCATTGTTATACGTAACTCCTCGTTCTGTTTTCAACGTTGAATCTGTTGTTATCTCTTTTACGATTGGCAGTTGATCTTTATTTTTCGTGCAAGAAACGATCAGCGACATTATCAAGATTGAACTCATAAAAAAGAACGAATTCATACCTTCTAAATTTAGTTACTCACAGTACCCGGAGTTCCGTAAAATCCACTTCCATTTATATATGGATCATTCGAGGTGACGTGATAATGATAAATGCCATTTGGAAAATCAGTAGTAATGTGTGTATGCCCATGATACGCATCGAGATCGGCATTGAGAACTGTGGCACCATTTTCTGTTGGACCGTATACCGGAAATCCGTCAAGTAAAAAACCGAGCAAGGCATCTTTACCTTTTATTGAAGTGAGGTAGTAAGGTTCTGCATGGTAATGATATTGACTTGTTGCCGTAGGATGTCCAAACTGCTGATCGAACGAATTGATTTCATTTGTCAACGGCTGATTAGGTCCGGCATACTGGTTAAAAAATGGAACACCATTTAAAGACACACCCATTGCACCCAAAGGTGTAGCACTGTGAGATGCACTAACAACGGGATTAAGTGGTATCTTAAATGTAAAATTCTGATTACCTATTTCATTTGGGTTCAAAGCAAAGTTAGGATTATTTCCGTTGTACGTTTCGTACAATGTACTCTCCCACTGTGTGCCCAGGTAATACGGGCTTTTGTGATCAGGACGACCATTTGTTTTAATGACAACGAAGTTACCTTCGACATACATGTCAGTGGCACCGTAAATCTTTTTAAACACATCAGGCACTTCTGTTACGTTCGGTACTGCATCATCATTGTTACTACAGCAGATGATGGTAAGCAGAATAAAAAGGCTAAAGGGCTTCATGGCGGTTGTGAATAGTTTCATAGAGTGGCAAGTTTGTTCAAATTTCATCACTGATGTTTTGTTTGTACATTCTTAATGCCTTAAGACATGTGCCAATATGAAAGGTTTAATCACTTCTTATTAATATTTAGAATACTATAAGAAAACACGATCGTCTCTTCCGTTAGAACTCTCTGATTTTTATATTTTTAAAATATACTTCATTACCATGATCCTGAAGTAAAATATTACCTTCCTCAAGTTCTCCAAAGGTTGGATACTTTGCATACTTGCTGTATGCTACTAACGCGCGCCACATCTGAGTACCGCGTTCATATTCAACCACAATCTTATCATTAAGATAGTGAATTACCTTATTGTTTTTCACTACAATTCGGGCCGTGTTAAAATCCGATTTGCGAAAAAACTTATCCGAAGGTGCTGCAATAAGATCATACAAAGAACCGAGCGTACGATTTCCTGCCACACCTAACTTTGCGTCCGGATGTACTTTATCATCCAGAATCTGAAACTCGCATCCGATAGAAGAACCCTCTCCCTTGTTAAGTTCCGTGTCAACAAAATATTTAATGCCACTATTGGCACCATCCGTAACTTTAAAATCAACCGTCAATTCAAAGTTTTTATATTTTTTAACGGTTACTATATCTCCTCCATTTGTAGATTCTGCACCTTTTGCATTTACTACTTTTAACATACCATTCTCAATGACCCATCCGTTTTCAGGGAAGGAAGTAAGTTTGGCACCTCTCCAGCCTGTTGTTGTTTTGCCATCCCACAAAAGTTTCCACCCTTCCTTTTCTTCCGCTGCTGAAATTGTATTATCAATACAATTTTGCTGGTACATGTTAGGGTCAATGGGTGTTTGGAATTTCTCAACATCCTTGATTATGATCTTAATATTTTTCCATTGTATGGTTTTGCCCTCGTCTTCAGGTTTGTAAATTTCATGAACCTGCAAGGCAATAAAACCGGATGCCGCTTCGGGTAAATTATCAATGATACTTGAACACGCTACGCCATTCAACCATGTTCGTACAATTGTACCAATTGCTTCTATGCGAACATGATTCCACACACCTTTTTTAAAAGCAGGTTTCGCCTCCGGATTTTTTTCCATCGTATATAACCAACCTCTTCTGGCTTCATCGTAAATACCACCACTCCACGCTCTTGGAGATGGATCGATTTCGTATTGATAACCATGCACTCTTCCATTTTTGAATTCCATTTTACTTGAACTTCTAAACTGGATGCCAGAATTTAATCCTTCTTCAACTTTGTAATCAAGTTCCAGAATAAAATCTCCATACATTTTATCCGTTGCTAAAAACGTGTTTGGTGTTCCTGATTTAGAGGTACCGATAATCACACCGTCCTTTATTGCGTAATCCGCTGTGCCGTTAAGCTTGTTCCATCCCTTCAGGTTTTTACCATTGAAAAGGGTTTCCCACTTCGGTTGAGAGAAAACCGTGAGAGAGATAGTCGTTGCCAGAAGAAGCATTGTCATTCTTTTTTTGCGCATTCTATTTTGTTTAAATATTGGACACTATATTATTTTTAATACTGTTGATAGAACAAAATTCATTTATAATTCACTTATTCATTCAGCTTAAAATTCAAATAATCATAATTCATATTTCCATTCATAATCGTTTTTAAGGTAAGCACATGAATACCTTTTTTAAGTTTTACTCTGCCCAATTCATCAATACGGTTCCAGTGATGCCACTGGCGCCAGGCAATAGTCTCTTTTTCATTACGAGTTGATGTTATCAATAAATCATCGCTAAGTTTTTGTCCATCCAACTGTAAAGAAATACTCCCATCACCGCTTGCGGTATACATTATCTCTACAAGGTACTCACCGCTCTTTTTGACATTGACGGTATAGTTAATCCACTCTCCGGGTTCTGTCCAGCCTACATATAACTGATCCATTTGAGGTTCTACTTTATTAAAAGGATTATTATCAATATCTCTCGCTTTCGTGTAGGAGATATCAACACCTTCATTCATTCTGAATTCATTTAAGAAAGTTCCATTGGCTGGATTGAGTTTGCCGCTGCCATTGTTAACAGTGTCTGTATCATGAAATGCAATCCCTTCTCCTCCGAGATCATACCATTCGCATTGAACTTTTCCAGGTATTTGTTGAGGGTGGTTATTCCAAGCCTTTCCTTTAGAGTGTTTACGATTCTTTTTTGGATTCGACACGGTATCGACAGCGAAGCACTCATTAAATTGTACGGTGTTATCTGAAAAGTTGGAAGTACTGCCCAATTGGCCAATTGAAATCAAGAAAGGTATCCAAAGAAAACAGATGGCGGTATTTAACATTTTATTTTTCATTCCCTGCGTAAATTAATATTGCATCAGTCAACCACGACTTCAAATTTGTCAGCTAAATAATCAGTGGAACTTCCACCAACCTGCACTTCAAACTCGCCAGGCTCCACAATTCGTTTCATATCCAATCCATAATACTGAAGTTTATCAGCTGTGATTTCAAAAGTTATTGTCTTGGTTTCTCCTTTATTAAGAGAGACTCGAGAAAAATCTTTTAGTTCGTGAATCGGTCTGGTAACTGAACTCACTATATCACGAATGTACAATTGAACAATTTCCTCGCCTTCCCGATTGCCGGTGTTTGTTACGTCAATTGAAACATGAACTGATTCGCCCGCTTTAATTTTTTTAGTATTGAGTTTCAGATTGGTGTATTTATATTGGGTGTAACTCAATCCAAATCCAAATGGATATAAAGGTGAATATTCTCCAGTGATGTAAGGACTTTCATGCACATAGGGCTTGCTATTATAATAGACTGGAAGTTGTCCAATGTGGCGTGGAATGGTAACTGCCAGTTTACCACTTGGATTTACTTTTCCAAACACAATATTAGCTACCGCAGTACCTTGCTCCTGACCGAGATACCAACCCTCAAGAATAGCCGGTGCCTTTTCAGCTAAATAATTTATGGATAATGGACGACCATTAATCAGTAATACTGCAGTTTGTTTGTTCAAATCAAAAATGGCTTTTGCTAAATCATTTTGTCGTCCCAGCAGATCTAAATCAAAACGATCACCGGTATGATTCTTCCACTCTTCGCGACAAGTCAATTCATTGCCACCCATTACCAACAAAACTGCATCACACGTTTTTGCTAACGCTATTGCATCGGCAATTCTTTTATCTTCGGCTTCAACCGTTTTATCAACCGCTTTAATGGTGACATCATTTTCATAAATCTTGAATCCCTCTGAGAATATAACGTCAAATTTACCTTTCCCGTAGGCGCGCAATCCCTCAAGAATACTTATCCCTGGTGTGCTATCATTTGAGTACGTACCATAATGCACTTCATTAGCATTCGGGCCGATGACTGCCAGACGTTTAATTTTTGATTCCGCAAAGGGCAAAGTATTATTTTCATTTTTCAAAAGGATCATTCCTTTCTCAGCTGCCTGCCGAGCAATTTGACGATGCTTCAATTTGTCAGCAGTCTTTTCCTTTTCATCAACAAACTTCAGATAGGGATTCTCAAATAAACCCAGTATGAATTTATTTCGAAGCACTCGTACCACAGCGGAGTCAAGTGTAGACTCTTTTACCTTTCCCGATTTTATCAAATCGGGTAAATACCGAAAGCAATAATCCTTCCAGCTACTGGGACATTCAAAATCCATTCCGGCATTAATCGATTTCATTCCTGCTTCCTCCTGATTCAAACTTGCATGTTGCCGTGAAACCATTCTGTTCACGGCATCATAATCTGATATTACATATCCTGTAAAACCCCACTCACCTCTCAGTACATCGTTAAGTAACCATTTGTTGGCGTGATTTGGAATGCCATCAATTTCGTTGTACGATGCCATGACGGTTCGCACATTTGCTTTTTTCACCGCCATTTCAAAAGGATAAAAATGATTCTCCCGTAATACGCGCTCTGACAAATTAGCGGGTGCTAAATTTGTTCCGCCCTCGGGTTGTCCGTGACCTGAAAAATGTTTCGCGCAGGCAATCAAGTGATTTTGATCAATGAAGGGAGAACGACCTTGCAATCCGAAAATGGCCGCAACGCCCAGTTGAGCAACATGGTAAGGATCTTCACCTAGCATTTCATCTGATCGTCCGAACCGAGGATCTCGCAGCAAATCGATTACTGGTGTCGCAGCATGCGTGGTGCCGTAACTGCGCATCTCTTTTGCAACTGCACTAAAAACAGATTCAATCAAAGTCGTATCCCAAGTGCTTCCTAACAAAGCAGAAACTGGAAACACGGTTGATTGGTCTTCATTCCCAACAAACCCATGACAGCCTTCTGCATTTGAAATGGCAGGAATACCGAGTCTAGTTTTCTCCATAAAATATCTCTGAACGGTATTGAATTGCGTTCGGTAACTTTCATCACCCATCCGAACATTAAACTGAAGAAAACCAATTCCATTTTTAACGGTATCACCTAGCGCGGCAATTACTTTATTTAGATCAGATGGTTTACTTACATCTTTCTTGGGATGCCAAATGTCGATCTGCCTGCATTTCTCTTCGAGGGTCATGCGCGACAAGAGATCTTTTACCCGCTGTTCGATCGGGAGTTCTTTCTGTTTATAAGCGGGAAGTGTATTTTGAGACCAAGCCATGCTGGGCATTATTACGAACAGTGCTCCGGTAATAAATCTTATCATTGTCATTTCATTCAATCTATGTTAGTCGATTCTATTTCTATTGTCCGCACCGATGCATGATCACAAAGTGGATCAGCATTTCATTCAATCAATCTTACTCTAATTGCAAATGCTTCTTGTGGATTTTTTATCATCAGCTGACTAATTTCAGTATCTGCAAAACCACGCTTTTTTAGTTCAGGAATTAAAGCGCTGAAAATTGCCTCATACTCCCGAATGGCACCACCTCTCGGAAAAGAGTTGCCATCATGCGAAAGCAGAATTTTATGCATCAGTTTTTTAGACCTGAATAATTCAATCATTTCAACATACTCCATCACATTCGATACCTTCACGCCATCCAATGAAATCCAGCCACCCATTAACGCTGCCTTCTGCAACAACTCCATATCTTTAACCTGATTGGCATGCGCCCAAACCCATGCACTGGCGCTAATTTTTCTGTCGTTTAGAAGTTTGATTTGTTCTTTAGCTGCAGCGAGATTGTTACCCGTGTGCACCACCATTGTTAAACCGGTTTGCAGGTGCGTGAGAATTCCAGCCTTAAATAATTTTAAATCAATTTCAGAAGGAGTACCAGCATCAAACCCAAGCTTGATAAAGCCGGGTTTTATACCGGTTCGTTCAATTCCATTGTTAAACTCAGCAATCCATATTGCTGCTATTTCTTCCACCGTAGCATTCTTTACGAAATCAGGAACGTAGTAGTCATTATGCGCACCGTAAAAACCGGTGTTGGTAATAATCTGTATTCCGGATACTCTGGAAAGTAATTTCAACATCGATACATTTCTTCCAAAATAGGCTGCTGTGCAATCGAATATGGAAGAAACACCCAGCGCTTTGATTTTGCTTAGGTATGGAACGACTTGTTTAAAGAGTGCGGCACTATCGTATTTTGAATCAGCACTTGGCGGTGAACCAAAATTGGACATGATGTGCTCATGCGTTAAAGAAAGATTCAAGTTTTGTATAGACGTCTTCCCATTCACGGTATAAATAAATCCATCTTGTCCGCATACCCGACAAGAAACAAATACCAAGAACACAAGAAAAATCCTATTCATGC
>ERZ795059.3248-NODE-3248-length-15886-cov-8.259175_pt1 | contig 15886 bp, 8 predicted proteins | sample MGYA00375143_ERZ795059 | MGnify/ENA primary metagenome ERZ795059 (study PRJEB30188, sample SAMN05720168) | activated sludge metagenome | isolation source: Anaerobic digester | place: USA | collected 2015-01-07 ... | reverse complement strand
TTCAGCAGGCGGCTATTTTTTGCAAAGCAATGGCGCCTGGACGCATGGAACCGCAACCATCGTCATGAATGCGGGAATCAATTATCTGGATGTCTCGCTCGGCATCGAGAAGGATGCCGGCGCCGGTCTGCTCGAAGGCAATATCGACGCCGTGCGCGTGTTCGATCAGGATCGCATTTTTGCCAATGGTTTCGAGGCACCGGACCTTGCGGCCTTGCCCTGAGACATGGCCAGGACACCGGGCATGGCGGATGAAGCGGCTTCTGCAGTGCAGGGGGTTTCGCAGCAGCCGCTCAGCCGCGATCAGGATGCTCCAGAGCGTTCCTGCGCCGCATGGGCGACGGACTTTCCGAGGATCGCCTGCGCCGCCCACTCGCCGGTTTCAACACCGCCTTCCATGAAGCCCTGGTTGTCGAAGGCGCAATGCTCGCCGGCGAAATGCAGATTGCCGACGCGTTCGCTGATCGCTCCGCGCAATGTGGTCCATTGGCCGGGCCGGAAGCAGGCATAGCTGCCGAGCGTCCATGGATGGGTCGGCCAGTGCATGCGCGCTTCGCGCATTCCGGCGCGTGCAGACGACACCCCGGGAAAGATTGCATCGAGCTGCTGCGCGGCGCGATCGGCCTGTTCCTTCGATGAGCCGTCGCCGATGTCGAGACCATGCCGGCCGCCGACGAAGTTGGTCAGGATGCCGGCCGCGCCGGCCTGCATGCGGCTGGTTTCCCAGGTCGTCTGCAACGGCAGGTCGCTGTAGGTCGCTCCACCCAGCGAATGGCGCGTGCGCCAGATGCGCTCGTTGAAACCGATCATGAGTTTGGCGTTGCTGCCATAACCGAGTTCATTGATGGCGAGTCGTTTGGCCGCCGGCAGTTCGAGATCGAGCCGGACCCTGCGCAACGTGGTGAACGGCATCGCCAGGACGACACGGCTTGCGCTCGCATCGAACGCTGCTGCTCCGCGTTTGAAGCTCAGCCGGTAGCGGCCATCGGCCGATTGGCGCAACGCTTCGAGTACGCAATCGCTCTGGATCGCGTCATCGAGCCTTGCACCGAGCGCCTTGACGACCGAGTCGTTGCCGCCGCGGACGTGAAAGCGCTCATCGCTCTCGCCGAAGATGCGGAATGCGTCCGTACCCGGATCGATGAAGGTGAGGAAATTGAGTGCGGACTGTTCCTCGCACTCCAGTCCCATCTCGGTCGTGTAGGCGATCTCGATCAGCTTGCGCAGCCAGCCCGATGCGCCGTTGCGATCGAGCCAATGGCTCATCGTCTCGCGATCGAGCGCCTCGCAACCGCCCGGCGTCGAATAGGTGATCTCCTCATCGGGCAGCGCGTCGGCATCACGCCGGATCGCCTCGGCCAGCGGCGCGAACGCGCGCAGGATTTCGGCTTCGCTGTAACGCCTGCCATCGCAGAACCAGATATCGCCGAAGGCATGGGTCGGATCCTCCGACAGGTCGTCGAGGGCAAGACCGAGCTCGGCGGCCAATGCGCGGATGCGCGCATGACCGGTATCGATCAGCTCGCCGCCGAGTTCGCAGACCTGGCCATCGGCGAAATGATCGCGCAGGCTGAGCATGCGCCCGCCGACCCGCGACTGCGCCTCGTAGAGCCTCACGCCGACGCCGGCCTGGCGCAGCCGCCAGGCGGCGGTCAAACCGGCCACGCCGGCACCGACGACGATCACATCATCGACGTTTTCCGTGCGCATCAGGCGTGCAGGCGCGCAGGCGCCGACCATCAGCGCCGTCGATGCCGCCATTGATTGGCGCAGGAAGCGCCGTCGGGACAGATCGGTGCGCAAGGCGAGATCGCGATCGATCGCTTCGTCGAGCGACTCACCCGACCTTGCTGCGACCACCGAGATCGCCGCCGCGCGACGCAACAAATCCACCAATGCAGTACGAGCCATGTTTTCTCTCCCCATCCGGCGTTCCAGTCCACGTACGGCAGTATCGACTACCGGCTTTCCCGGCGCCACGGACCAGCCCTCGCGGCGCATCCGCAGCGGACTCGCCGATGGGCGCACGCGCCTTGCACCCGGAATCGCTGGCCCCTGAGGACGCGCTTTCCCGTTGGAATGTGCACAGCCTCTTCCCGGATCACGTCCATGCGAAACCCTGTCGCGTTCCGCGCGCGCGCCAGCCGGCGCTGCCTCGTCCTCCTGCTCATGGCCACGACCGTCGCCCACGCCGGGGACGGCGACCCCGATCCGACGTTTTCCAGCGACGGCCTGGCACTTCACGAATGGCCTGCCGACACGATCCAGGCGGAAACCACGACAGGTGCCGTCGAGGCCGATGGCAGCGTCATCGCCGCGGGCTGGATCAGCTATCCGTCGGGCCAGCAGCAGTTCGCGACGACCGTGCTGCGCTACCGCAGAGACGGAACGCCGGATCCGGGCTTCGGCGTCAATGGACTTGCCAAATTCGACCTGGATCCCGCGCCGCAGATCAACGAGACCCTCTACGCCGTCTTCCCACGCGCGGATCACAGCCTGCTGATGCTGGCCGGCATACAGAATCCGGGCCAGATGCAATTCCGGCCGGTGCTTGTCTCCGTGCGCGCGAACGGCACGCTTGACACGACATTCGGACCCGGCGGCATGCGCGCGATCGATCTCTCACGTTGGACCGATTCCGATGTCTCCATGCGCACTGCGGCGATGCAGCCGGACGGCAAGATCGTCATGGCCGGCATCAATATCTATCCGGACTCCTACAACGTCGCCGTCGGTCGCATCCTGCCCGACGGCAGTCTCGATACCAGCTTCAGCAGCGACGGCTGGAGGGAGCTCGGCGGTCTTTCTGCCTACGACTGGGTACCCGAGGCGATCGCGTTCGACGACATCGGCCGCATCCTCATCGCCGGCCGCGCCGCCGCCTCCGCCGGGGATCGTCCCGTGGTCTTCCGTATTTCCGCTGCCGGCGAGCCGGACAACAGCTTCGGGCAATATGGTGATGGCGCACGCGTGCTCGAGGATCTGCAAGGCGACTGGACGGCGCGCGCCATCGTTGCGACAAGACGCATCGTCAACGGCGGCTTTGGCGCGCGCCGCCTGTTCCTGGCGATCTCGGCCTCCTCGCCGAATCGCACGGCGATCGCCGCGATCAACGACAACGGCACACTGGCCACGACGTTCGGCGACGATGGCCTCGTCGATCTCTCGCGCGAGGAAGGTTCGCGCATCACCGCCCTTGCGATGCGCGACGACCAGCGCCTCGTCGCCGCCGGTTTCATCGATCCGAACGGCAGCGGAACCGGCACCGATGTCTACGTCGCACGCATGGACTTCAGCGGGAATCCTGATCCGACCTTCGATGGCAACGGCGTCGCGCGTTATGAGCTCGAGCCGGTCGGTACGACCTACGACAGCGTGGCGAAAATGCTGCTCTCCGCGCAGCGCCCGGTCGTGATCGGCGCAGCCTACAACAACACCATGCCACGCTCTTACAGCGCCGTTCTTCGCCTGAACTCCGATGCCATTTTCGCGGACGACTTCGACTGAGCGGCCCTTGCGTCCACCCTGAGCACACCCGATGACCCGTTACAGCACTTCCACCCTGATTCGCGCAGCGATTCCGTTCGCTTTCACCCTGCTTGCTTCGCACGTGAATACCCGGCAGGCGGCACAGCGGAAGCCGGCCAGACCATCGACGGGCCCGATGGGCCGCTAAGCGTGGCAAGTTCGATCTTGCCGATCAGGGCATCGCCATCGGGCGGGCAGCGGCAGCGTGGTCGGTGATGCCCCCAGGCTGCGTGTCGATGCAGCGGATCTTCCGGCCGGCACATCCAGGATCGCTGGATCAGGCACGTCGGCGCTGATCGGGTTCGACGCGATGCGGATCAAGCCATTCGATCGACAGGATTGATCTCGAGCGCAGGGCCGGATGGACTTCTCGATGTCCGACCAGCACAACATTCGCTGCAGCCGCGGCAGCCACTGACACTGCCGATGGCTGCGACTGCCGTTGCGAAGAGCGACTAGTCGAAGCCGTCCTCGAACAGGACATCGTCCCGAAACACGTACACCGCGCCCTGGTCCATGAAATCGATGTCGCGGCGGTAAGCGCCGACGAGCAGCGAATCATTGTCACCGAACGAGACGTCGACACCGAACTGATCGAAAGGCTTCGCACCGGACAAGGTCAGCTTCTGCGCTTGCGACCAGCTTGTTCCGTTTCTCTCGAATACATAGGCCGCGCCCTCTCGGCTGCCCGAGGGATTCCAGCAACCCATTGCCAACGTCGGCCCGCGCAACGCCGCGCGATAGCATTGGGTGTCCGCCGTCGCATCATTTGGCAGCAGGCTCGCTTCGGGCAACCACGTCGTGCCATTGCGGCGATAGACCTGCATCGGCGCGGTGGCAGCGCTGCTGGCGACTGCCGCGTGATCGCCATCAAGCGCAACATCGGTACCAAAACCCTGATTGGCATTGAACCCGGACAGGGTGCCGGCAGGCTGCCAGGTTCCGCCAACCCTCGAGTAGATTGCGACTTCGCCGATGTTGCCGTTGGCGAGCGAGTCGCCGAGCATCGCCGTGGTGCCGTCCACCTGCACGTTCCAGCCGCGATGCGGAAGATCCTGCATCGGTGTCCACACGCCGCCGGCCGAGCGCTCGATCACCGCGGTGTTCGCGTCGAACTCGCCAATCAACGCACTGCCGCCATCGAAAGCAAGGCCCAGCCCGAACGAGCCATTTTCCACGGGTGCCGGCGGCAGGAATTGCGCTTCAAGCGTCCACACGCTGCCCTCGCGATGAAACGCGTACACCGCGCCAGCCGCTTCCTGTCCCTGCGTCGAGTAGCCCGTCGCACTGACCAGGGCGACGTCACCTTTCAGGGCGACGCGGGTACCGAACATGTCGAACGCCGTGCCATCCGGAGCGAGCAAACGGGATTCGAGTTCATACAGGCCGCTGGTTTGACGCCGGTAGACGTAGGCGGCGCCGCGCGCGTGCTGGATGCCGACATTCTCGCCGCGCGCACCGATGATCATCGTGTCACCGTCTGCCGCGACTTCGGAAGCGCGCGCATCGGTGAGGCCCTGGCCGAGATCGATCGCACGCACGAGCGACGGCGCCACGTTGATCGGGCTGCGCGAGATCAGTACGACGCCCTGGTCTGCGTTGCCGTACAAGTCGGCGCTGATATTGCCCACCATCAAGGTCGGGCCATCCCGATCGATCGCGACACTGCTGCCGAGGAACTCGTCCGCACTTCCTTGCGGGTCGGTGTGCTGGACCATTCCACTCACGGATGTGAAAGTGCTGTTGAAATGCGCCGCGATGACTGCGCCGGCGTTGATGCCCGCGCTGGCGCTGGCGCAAACGCCGATCACCGCCCAGTCACCATCCATGGCCAACGAGCAACCATACTGGTCCGCGGTGCTCGGCACCGACGCGGAAATTGTCAGGCCCGGTGTCCAGGTGCCCGCCACGCGCCGATAACCGCGCACGATGCCGATACGCCCGTTCGACGCATTCGAGGCCCGACCGACCAGTAGCCGGTCCGGCGTCCCGGGATCCGCCCCGCTGATCGCGACGACATAGCCGAACTGGTTCTGTGCATGGCTGCCACTTGGCGCCTCGACCAGCCGCGCGACTTGATTCCACGTGTCGATGGTCAGCTCGTAGACATAGGCGGCGCCGGCACGCGTGTGTGTGCCGGCGCCGTCGGTGACCGTTTCGTACGGCGCGCCGACCACGATCGCACCGGAGACGATTGCCACCGACCAGCCGAACAGCGCGCCCGCCTGTGGCGTGGTCGGCGTCAGGGTCTGCGAGTTCCAGCTTCCGTTGGCTTGACGTCGCAGGATCCGGATCCGGCCCTGGTTGGTGCCGGCCGCGCCGTCGTAGCTCCATTCTCCGGCGACCGCAAACTGGCTGTTGGTGGCTACCGCGTCGAAGAACGCCGTCGTCGACGAGATGCTCGCTTCCTGGATCCAGTTCGAGCCCGACCAGCGCAAGATCTGAACATAGCCGCGAGACGTCGTGGATGAGAACGCCGTGAGCGCCAGCGTGCCGTCGTTCAACGAGAGTTTTGCGGCGGAATCTCCCGGGATCTCGATGTCCTTCCCGGACTGGTAGAGCCAGCTCGAACCGCTACGCGCGTAGGTGCGGATGCGCGCCGGCAGGCCGGCGGACTGGCGCAGTTCTGCCGCGACCGCGAGATCGCCATCGACGGCGACCGACCAGCCGAAAAAGCCGTGTGCTTCACCCTGGCCGGACGCGACTGCACTGAGCTGCTGGACGATGGCGTAGTCGGACGCAGCGGCAGGCAATGCCATGCACGCCATGAGGATACCGATCAGTGTGCGGATCAGCGGAAACGGGAACATGGCCATGTCCTCAACCTGTCGCGTGCCGGACTACCCGGGATGCATGAGATCCACGGCAAACGGCCACGCAAGGGGACAACCGGCGCATCGGGAATCCCGCATCGATTGATCAATCCGAAGTCGTTGGCGAAGACCCGATCCAGTGGCGCGCCAGCTTCTGCCGCGCCGAAATCGAAACCGACGCCTCCAGTTGGCCGCAGGCAGCGATGCGGATCGATGGCACCCGCACGGCAATGAATGTACCGGCGGACAACTGGCCATCGGTGAATCAACGACGACAGCCGCACAGATCCTGCAATCGGAGCCTGCAACCACGATGACGCCGAGGACGAGGATGCGGGCCCGGTGCAGGCGCCCTGTCAGACCGATCCGATCTTCGTCGACGGTTTGGATCGAGCGGCAACACTTGCCTGATCGACGACTGCCTGGCGAGGACGATCTCAGCGCGCAGCGAGCTTGCGCGCGAGTGCTTCAGCCTGGCGTCGCCTGGGCAGGGATTCCGGTGCATCAAGTCGCGCCAGCGCTTCGCCAACCGCTGCACGCGCAGCGTCTCGATTGCCGCGGGCGAGATCAAGTCGTCCGCGTTCGAGATAAGCCATTCCGAGCGTCGCCTCGTTCTCGGCTTCACGATTTCGCCCCAATGCATCGAAGGCCGACTTGATCAGCGATTCGGCCTCGTCGAGGGCGTCGGGATCCTGGCTGGCCAACAGACTCGAAGCCAGCGCGACGCGCACCTGTGCGATTTCGACATGATCCGCCTCGTAGATTTTCGTGACGCCTTCAAGGGCGCGGCGGAAGTTCTGGATCGCATCGAGGTGGCGACCTTCCGCCTGGCGCAAGCTGCCGATCACCGAGGCCGCATACGTGGTGTTGTAGCTGTCGCCGGGTGCCAATCGAACGAGCGCAGCGACTGCTTCCTCGACGCGCACATCGGCTTCCGCATAGCGCCCGGCATCAGCAAGGGCCGCAACCTCGAGCAATGCGGTCAGCCACGTGTAGACGCTGTCGCCTGTCGTTGCGTGAAAAACCTCGAACGACCTTCGATAACGTTCGACGGCAACATCAAACCTGCCCTGGGCTCGGGCGAGTGAAGCATAGGTCTGCAACGCCTGCGCATACTGGCCCGAAGGCGTCTTGCCGAGGATCGCGAGCGACTCCTTGAAGCTTTGCTCCGCCGCATCGTAATTGCCCATGCGTCGCTGCAGGTCGCCGAGACGGAGCAGGGTGCCGCCCACATACAGGTGATCGGCAGGAAGCGCCGCGCGTTCAACGCGCAGGGCCGTCTCGTATTGTTTCAATGCTTCGCCGTACTTGCGCTGCACGCGCAGGACATCGCCGATGTTCGCCCGCAGCATCGCCGTGCGCACGTGCTCCTCGCCATCGCTCCTGGCGACAATTGCAACGGCTTTCCGGTAGCTTTCCAGGGCATCCGGATAACGCCCTGCCTCCTGCTGGACTTTTCCGAGTACACCGAGACGCGAGGCAAGCTGCACATCCGATTCGCCGTAGATGGCGCGAAACACATCAACGCCGTGACGCGCAAGCGCCTCGGCCTCGGCGTTGCGCCCCGCCACCAATTCAATGTTTGCGAGCGTCGATTCGGCGAGAGCCGTTCGTGGCATGTCGCCCGCACCGGCGTCTCGCAATATCCTGAGGGCATCACGCAGCAACGGCTCGGCTTTCGCCACGTCACCGAAGGCGTACACGGCATCCGCATAGGCCGCTAGGGCTTCGGCCGCAGCGATGCTGTTGGCACCGCTCAGCGCCGAATGCATTTTCCAGGCGCGCTCGAGGGTCGCCTGCGCCGCCTCCCGGTCATCGAGACTGACCTGGATTTCACCGAGATCCTTGAACAGCTGCGCCTGCAATTCGGGCTCGCCCGAGAGGTTCGCCTCGACAGCGCTCACGCCATTGCGGATCAGTGTTGACGGGGTGCGCGCCTTCGCGCTGGCCCGGCTGATCGGATCCTGCTCGCGGAAAAGGGTCAGGATGAACTCCTTGACCCGCTCGCTGCGCGCCAATTGGCGCTCTGCATTGGCGCGCTCGGCATCGGCACGATGCGCCTCGTTGCGGGCAATGTTCGCCTGCCACAACGCCGCAACGAGGCCCGCCACCAGTGAAAGAGCGATGATCGCAGACGCGGCGACACCGACCCGATGGCGACGCACGAACTTGTTGAGGCGGTAGGCCGCGGAATCGGAGCGTGCCGCGATCGGTCGCCCGTCAAGCCATCGGCGCAGGTCGTCGGCGAATGCGGCTGCCGTCGCATAGCGCCTTGCCGGTTCGCGCTGCAGGGCCGTGGCGATGATCAGATCGAGATCGCCGGAAAGACTGCGGACGAGTTGATGCGCGTCGACTTCCTCGCCATACACCTCGCGCAGTTGTTCCGCATTGAGCCTGGCGACGAGCGTGCTCGCGCGATCGGCGACCTCCTGCCTGGCATCGAGCGCCAGTTGCGCGGGCGTCGCGCCACGACGCTGGCGCGGCAGTCGTCCGGTCAGCAACTCGCAGAGCATCAGGCCGAGCGCATAGACGTCGGTCGAAGTGCCGATCGCCTCGCCGAGGATCTGCTCAGGTGCCGCGTAGACCGGGGACAGCACACGCATGGCGGTGCCGGTCAGGGTCTGCTCGCCGCTTTCCTCGATGAGCTTGGCGATGCCGAAGTCGAGCACGCGTGGTTCGCCCGCAGCGTCGACGAGTACGTTCGAGGGTTTCAGGTCACGGTGCACGACCAATTGCGTGTGCGCCTGCGCGACCGCATCAGCGACCTTGGCGATCAGGTGCACTCGCGCGCGCACGCCCAGCGCACCCTGCCTGGCGTGCGCCGTGATCGACAGGCCATCGACATGTTCCATGACATAGAACGGGCGGCCATCCGTCGTCATGCCACCGTCCACGAGCTTCACGATGTGCGGGTGATGCAGGCGCGCGAGGATGCGCCGTTCCTGCAGGAAACGTCGCAGGATCGCGTTCGTGTCCATGCCGCGCTTGAGCACCTTGACCGCGACCTGCTGCTCGTACGCGCCATCGATGCGCTCGCCAAGCCAAACCACGCCCATGCCACCCTCGCCGAGCATCCGCAGCAGTCGATACGGCCCTGCCATGCCGTCCGCAGGCGCGGCATCCCGGTCTCGATCCAGTACCGCGGGAAGCGCACCTGCTGCATCGCCATCAAGCAGGCCACTATCCGCTTCGTCGGCAGCGAGCAGCGCGCGCACTTCATCGGCCAGGGCTTCGTCGGTCGCCGCAATCACGCTCAGGCGTTCGGCACGACGAGACTCGTCGAGTTCGACCAATTCATCGAACAGCGTCGAAACGAGCGACCAGCGTTCGGATCGCGTCGACATCGCTAGACGGTCGTCATCTCGCGCTGCAGGAAGGCCCGGGCACGACGCCAATCCCGTTTCAGCGAGCGCTCCGAACGATCCTGCACGACGGCGATCTCGGCCAGCTCCAGTCCGGCGTAGAAACGCATCTCGACCAGGTTCGCCAACGGCGCGTCGACTTCGCCGAGACGCCCCAGCGCAGCATCGAGGGCCAGCACCTCCGCGCCGCGATCCTGCGCGGCGGCCTGCATGGCCGTCGTGTCGAGAGGCGCGAAATGGATGCCACCGCCGCGGCGCAGTGCCGCCCGTGCGCGCACATGGTCGATCACGATCTGGCGCATGACGCGTGCCGATACGGCAAAAAAATGCCCGCGATCGTTGACTTCGAGCGCACCGTGATTGGCCAGCTTGAGATACGCCTCATGGACCAGCGAGGTCGCCCGCATCGCCACTTCGCCGCGCAATTGTCCGGCGGCCAGGCGACGCAGTTCGTCGTAGAGCAAGGCGAACACGCGCTCGGACGCTGCCTGCTCGCCAGCCCGTGCCTGTCCAATCAGTTCGGTGATCTCTGTCATGCCGCCCCCGGTTCGCCGCTACGTTGCCACGTGCGCTGTGCGGTATCAAATCGACGGCAGGACGCGTTCGATGCAACCCGCCGGGTGCGGCGCTTGCGCGTGCCGTCGCTGCAGCTCCGGGAACGGTACAAAAATCCGATCGGGATTCGGGACGATCGACTTCGCCATGCCGGGTCCGGACCCGGCGACGGGCAGGTCCGGCCAGGCGTTGCGCATCGACCCTGCCCCCGACCCGGTCCGCGCAACGAAAAACCCCGCATCGCTGCGGGGAATGCGTGGCGCCGAAGCGGAACTGCGCTTCGTCATGACACCAGGGCCTGGCCGGGCCAGCGCGTGGTGCCCCTCCGAGGTGAGCCAGCGAGGCTTGCACAAGGCAAGCCTGCCTCATCGTTGCAGCGCCCGGTTCATTGATTGCCGTCCTCGAACCCGTCGCTGAAGATCCGATCAAGCGCGTATTCGTAGGCACCCAGGTCCTGCTCGCCGAACAGGTTGGCTTCCACATCGAAGTCGAACACGCGCGGCCCGCCGTCACGTGTGACGTTGGCGGTTTCGGCAGGCGCGAAGTCGATAGCTGACGATCCCAGCGAGAGCCGAAAGTCCGCCGAGTTGATATCCCGGAACAACGGATTGATGACGACGCGATCTGCCGCCGCGGGCAGGCCGGCAAAGTCGTTGCCGATCAAATAGCGGAAACACCCGGGCACAGGCGTCGAAGCGGCTTCGATCAGCGGATGCGAGGGCTGCCAGACGATGCTGCGCCAGACATAGCTTCCACGCACGTCATCGTTCGGATCACAACCGCCGGCTCCCTTCAGCACGCCACGTCCCGTGCCCATCAGGTTGGAAGCGACCGTGCTGGCTACCAGGACCAACGAGTTTGCCGTACCGGGTGCATCGAGCAGGACACCGCTGACGTCGTTGCGCACGATCAGCGCGCCATTGAACGACACTTGCCCGAAGTTGCCGATGTGCCGGCTGAGCGAAGTGCCGAGATTGGACTCGATCCGCGTGCCACGGAATATCGCATGCGCCGAGTAGGCGCTCGGCGCATCGACGATGACGGCGGCGCCAGGGGCGCGCTCACCGTCGCCATCGTCGATCGCACGATTGCCGCGCACGAGATTGCAGGCTTCGGGATCCGCACACGTGACTGCGGCGGCGGGTCCGCCCTCCATCATGTTCGTCATGTAGAGCACGCTGTTCGATCCCGCGCCGGCCGCACCGGCCAGCAACGCACCGCCGCCACCTGCACTCGCGTTGTTCAGTTCGATATTCGCGTTGTACATGTACAACTGCGCACCATTGGCGACGGCCACTCCGCCGCCACGCAGTGCTGAATTGCCGACAATGCCCGCCGGGACCAGTGGATCGACCGTGTACATGTCGCCGATGCTGCCAGTCCCGCCCAGATACAGCCCGCCGCCATGTCCTCCGGCGTTGTTGCTCAGCACCACCGCACCATTCACGCCGGTCGAACCGATAACCAGGCTGCAGTTGTCGGCGAAGATGCCGCCGCCATGCTCGAGCGCGGAATTGTAGGAAACGTGGCTCTGGTCGAACATCATGACCCGGCCACCCGAGCAGTGGATGCCGCCGCCAACCTCAGCCGAATTGCTGAGCACCGCCGAGCGGCCGAACATCAGCAATTGCATCGCCCCGTTGCCGCTGTCCGGATCGGTGTTGAGCAGCGCGATGCCGCCGCCGCTGAAAGCCCGGTTGGAACGAACGAGGGTATCGGACAACACCAGCACGGCGTTGTTGCTGCCGGTCACGTAGACGCCGCCACCGCTGGATGTGGTGCTGCCGCCCTGGATATCGAGGTCGTACAGCCTGACCGTGGCGGTATTGTTGATGCGGATCACCGGCAGACTGCCTCCGCCGTTGAGCTGGGTGCGCGCACCAGTTGTCGGCGCATTGCTCTGGCAGGTGGCAAAGCCGCCCGCGAGTTCCATCACACCCATAGCCTGGTCAATCAGGATGTTCTGCTGGGTGTAGTTCTGGGTCTGGCTGATGCGCAGCTCATCGGCCTCGACGCTGGCCGCGGCGGCATTCACGGCCGCCTGGATCGTGGCATGCGTACAACCGGCCCCTGTGCCTATCCGGTAGAGCGCCGCGCCAGCCGGCGGGGTCACAAGCAGCATTGCGATTGCAAAAATCGTGGAAGCGAAGCGAACCATGTTTCCGTCCTCGTTTGATGTTCCCTGCCCACAAGGACGCGCTTGGGTCGGTCCTACCGACATCCGCGTGCGAGAAACCAGCGGCGTGATGCGCCGAAGGCGCGACGGCGCACGCCGGCATCGAGGCGCGAAGAATCGACTCTGGATGACGGCAGCGACTTGCGCCGACTTCGACTCGACGCACACGACACGCCCGATCGGATCCAGGGCCTGGCCCGCGCGTGTTCGTGCGTCATTCGTCCTCCGCACCGAAACCCGACGCGAATATGAGGTCGGTGACGTATTCGTACGCACCCAGGTCCTGTGGCCCGAGCCGATTGGCGTGATCGTCCATGTCGAACACGCGCGGCCCGCCGTTGCGCGTCGAGTTGATGGGTTGCGCCGGCGCGAAATCCAGGGCCGGGGAATCCAGCGCGAGCTCGAAGTTTGCGCCGACCGGGTTGGCCAGCGACGGATTGGCGACGAGGCGATCGCTTGAAGCCGGGAAGCCGCTGAAATCATTGCCGATCAGGTAGCGGAAGCACACCGGCTGGATGCCACCAATGGCCTCCAGCAAGGGGTGCGTCTCCTGCCAGATGATGCTGCGATAGAGGTGCGTGCCGAGATAGTCGTTGTCGATGTCGCAGCTGCCACTGCCGGCGATCACGCCCCGCCCGTTGGACATCATGTTGTTCCACGCAATCGTGCTGGCCGAGACCACCAGCGAGTTCGCCGCACCCCGGGCGTCAAGCAGGACACCCGACGCGATGTTCCTGACCAGCAGGGCACCGTCAAACGACACCTGGCCACGTGCATCGAGATGCCGGCTCAAGGTCTCGCCATTGTTCATTTCCAGACGCGTGCCGCGAAAGGTCGCGTGCGCGGAAGTCGACGCAGCTGCGTCGACGAGAATCGCGCTGCCTGGTTGCGGCGTACTGCCATTCATCGCGCGATTGCCGTAGACCCTGTTGCAGGCCTCGGGATCGGCGCACTCGACCGCGGCGGCGGGCGCACCGGCGATCGTTCCCTGCATCAGGAATCGCGTATCACCGGTCGCGTGCGCGCCAGGCTGCAGCAGGATGGCGCCCCCGCCTGCGCTGGCCGTGTTCTCCTCGATGCTGGTTTCGAACAGGCGCAGTTGCGCATCGTCGGCCACGGCAAGACCTCCGCCCTGGCGCGCGCTGTTGTTGTAGATCCGCGCCGGCTTGTACGGATCGATCGTGTAGATATCGCCCTGGCTGCGCGCACCGCCCAGATACATCCCGCCGCCGTTGCCGCTCGCGGTGTTCGACAGCAGGACGATGCCATTGACGCCGCTCGAGCGCAGTTCCACCCGGCAATTCTGCGCATGAATGCCACCGCCGTTGTCGCTGCTCGCATTGAACGAAACGTGCGATTGATCGAACAACATGACCGTTGCGCCGCTGCACTGGATGCCGCCGCCGATGATGGCCGAATTGTTCAGAGCCGCCGAGCTGCCGAACAGCAGCAATTGCATCGCGCCAACCCCGCTGTCGGCATCGGTATTGAACACCGCGATGCCACCACCGGAAGCGCCCTGGTTGCTGCGCACCAGGGTGTTGCCGAGCGCCAGTACGGCGCCGTCGCTTCCAGTCACGTAAACACCGCCGCCGCTACCGGTGCCTCGGCCACCCTGGATATCAAGGTCATCCAGCTCGACCGTGCGGGTCTCGTTGATGCGCACGACCGAAAGATTGCCGTTGCCGTTCAACTGTGTGCGCGCGCCGGGCGTGGGCGCATTGCTCTGGCAGGTGGCAAAGCCGCCAGCGAGCACGAGCGCGCCTTGCACCTGATCGATCAGGATCGATTGCTGGGTGTAGCTCTGGGTCTGGCTGATGCGTATCACATCGGCCTCGGCACTGGAAAAAGCCGCGCCGACGGCCCCCTGGATCGATGCATGCGTGCAACCCGCGCCGATGCCGACCCGGTAGATGGCCGCAGCCGCCGGCGCGGCCGACAGCAGGCCGGCGAGCGCCACAATCGTGGAAGCGAAGCGAATCATGTTGCTGCCCTCGTTTGATGTTTCCTGCCGACAAGGACGCGCCCGGACCGCAAACACCGACAGCGCGCAATGTCGCGGCACGCGCTCAGTTCGGATCGAATCCATTGCGAAACAGAACGAGGATGTCGGCGTCACTGGCGCTCGCCTCGTCGTCGTTGGCGTTGATCCGGAAAAGGGCCACGCTTTCCGCCGTGGTCGTGCGCACCGGCACGCTGATCGTGTAGGTCACCTGTCCGCCGACCGGCAGGTTCACGCTGTCGTTGAGCGCACCGCTTCCGCCACCTCCGCAACTCGCGCCGGCTTGCGCGACGCAAGTCCAGGCCAGGGTCGCGGCATTGAGCGCGGCATTGGCGGTACCGGCCACGGGGACACTGCTGGTCGCCGCATTGCCGACGTTGCGCAGGGTTGCCGTGTAGCTCAGGGTCTGCCCGTAGCGGGCGTGGATGATTCCATCATCGAGTGCTACTGAAATCACCGCGTGCGGCCCATTCGAACAGGCGATCGCGACGTTGCCGACATCGTCGGCTGGCATGACGCCACTGCCGTTGCCGACTTCGCAGAACAATCCGGCAGGGTGGGCCATCACCGTCACGACGTAGTTCGCACCGAGCGGAACCGCAGCGGGGAACGCGAAGCTGGTCGCGCCGACTGCTATCGCGCTGATCTGGGCGGGCTCGCCGTTGATGCCGAGCCGCAACACCAGTCCTGACGCGGTGACTCCACTCAGCGTGCCTCCGAGATACTGCGCAATCACCTGCAGACCTTGCGTGCCGCTGCTGGCCTGGAATCGCGCGTCGCCTGAATAGCTGGCGGTCACGCTCAAGCTGCCGCTGGATTCAGTCGGTGTCAGCGCACAGCTCGTCGCCGGCAAGGTGATCGTGCAACTGGCCGGGCCGCTGGCCACCGTGATCGTGCCGCCTGGCGTGCCGTTGCCAGGCGGAGCCGCCGCGACCGTCGCCGTGACGGTCGCGCTCTGGCCAAAGCGAATGGTGGAAATCGGCGCAATCGTCGTGGCCGTGGCAGCACGGTTGACGATCGGATCGAGCACCGCCGAGGTGGCTGGCGTGTTGAGTGCATCGCCCGCGTATTGCGCGGTGATCGCGTGCGTCCCCGGCTCCAGCGTGCTGGTCGAGAAGCTGGCGGCGATGCCACTGATCGGTACGCTGCCCAATACGTTCGGGCCATCACGAAACGTGACGCTGCCGATGGGTGTGACCGCTCCCACCAGGGTAGCGGTAAACGTCACGTTCTGGCCGTACACGCTCGGGTTGGCGCTGGCGCTCAGCGCGATGCTGGTCTCGTGGATGAACGAGAACACGACGCCGCAATCGGCCGTGATCGGACCCGTCGTGTAGATGTGCTGGTCCCATGTACCTTGCGGGCAATTCCCCCCCGGCAAGCTGACCGCGTGCCAGTTGCCGCTCGGAATCACCGAGACATGCGCCGCTCCGCCGAACAGCACGCTTTG
>ERZ795059.3243-NODE-3243-length-15906-cov-6.384834_pt1 | contig 15906 bp, 8 predicted proteins | sample MGYA00375143_ERZ795059 | MGnify/ENA primary metagenome ERZ795059 (study PRJEB30188, sample SAMN05720168) | activated sludge metagenome | isolation source: Anaerobic digester | place: USA | collected 2015-01-07 ... | reverse complement strand
GGTTACCGGCGAGGTCGTACACGATGCGCATTCGGTTGTCTTATACAACTCTCCCTGGTTGAAGGGGCGACTGTATAAGACAACCGAATGCGCATCGTGTACGACCTCGCCGGTAACCTCCAGGCTTGCGCCCAACAAACGATTCAATATTCGATTGAATTCCAGCGCCTGGTCCCGATCCGCTTGATTGCCGGTGAAGATCGTCTCCACTTCATCGCGCAAGCATAAATGCAGGTTCGGTTGGATGGTTTCCAGACCGCCCTCATGAGTTTGGTTGAGCTTTTCGCCGGCCACTCGCAGGCGCAATTTCTCGGGATCGAAGATTTCTTTTACCGAAGCGTCATACTGAAGCCAGATGCATTTTGAATGCTTGTTCGAATCGGAAAACTTCAAATACTTTTTCAGAATACTCTCGAATTTTTTCCGCTCCTCATTGCCTTTAATTCGCTTATTAAGCAATTTTCGTTTAGCCAACAACTCCTGATGTCTTTTTGTCGATTCGTCATATTTGGCTAAAATGTTTTGATTGATCGACGGCCGATTGGATATTCCGGATTCGACTTTTTCCTTATGCGCTTTCCATTTCAGTGAGTTTTTTTCTTCTTTTTCCAATTCAACGTTCAAATTCTCCAATTCGTCATATTGAGCTTGTAAATTTTCATCCAAATTGTCTCGGCTGTATTTGTTATATGTATTGACCGCATTTTCGAGGACACGCAGGTATCTGGTTTTTCCGGCGCCGTTTGGACCGGCCAAAATGACAAGCGAACCAAGATCCTTCAGGTGCGCTCCGCACTTCAATCCCGATTCGAGGATCATCTCTTCAGGAAACTCGATTTCTCTAATCATTCAAGAGATCTCCAAGTTTACAGCATGTCAATATATAGTCTTTGAATATTCCAATTATACTACATATATTGTCAACCCACAAAATTACTCATATCTTACCCCAAGCAAAGCATGGTTATTTTATCATATCCATCAAAAGGTGATTCCTTTTATCATTCTTATCCAAAACAACGTTTTCTTGGACAACAAATACGCGCTTACCATTTGCCTAAATCCTAATTTTTCTAAAAGAGCACTTGAAATGCCGAAAAAATACTTTTTTTGCGAGGGATTTCGGCTAGGGTTGGGGCTCAGTTGGTTTTAGACAGCAATAAATTTTGTTTTCCGGAACCGCGCTCGGAAAATCAATGGCTTAGCTTGTCCAAAATGGTCTTTTCAGATCGTTTTTAGACAGCAGTAAACTTTTAACTAATTTTTTTATTGGTCTTTTTTATCAATAAAATTCGGTGTATGGTGATAATCACTTATCTTACAGCCATATCCGCAGGGGAGATGGATTCAATGAAGAAGAATATCCGTAAGTGGTCTTTCTGCGTGGCGGCATTAAAATTATTTTTGGCCCTGCTTGCCATGCTGCTTGTTTTACCGATCGGTTGTTCTCCTCAAGAATCGACATCGGACGCGTCAACCGCCAACAATCGACGGAATAAGGATGCGTTTTTCTCCGAGCAGGAAATCGACGTGCCGGACGAATGCGCCAGAACCAAAAATATCGCCGTCGCCGGCAAGCCCGTGGTTAAAAACGGCGACTCTCGCCTGTCCTTTTCAATAAACGACCCGGAAATTATTTATGCCGTTCGCTTGAAGCTGCTGGTCGAGGGATTGGCGTCGTTATGCGACGAAGACAACTCGTTGGAGCTTATTTCGCCGGCCAAACAGCATTATCCGATCGATCAAGCCCAATGCCGCAACCTGCCGAATGGCATCGATATTCCGCTGTATACCGGGGAAGCGGCTCCCGGCATTTGGATGATCAATGCGACCAATTCCAAGGATCTGTCGGCCGCCATCACCCGCGCCGAATTGACCGTCACCGCCACCTACTCGACATTTGCCGCGCCGCAAGGAACCGTTTGCTTTTATCCGCGGTTTAAAAATCTGATGACCGCCCGGAAAGGCTCTTTGCCCGACATCGGCGTCTACGGACGCACCGCCGGCTCCGTAACCGTATCGGTCTCGACGATTCCCGCCGACGAACCGGTAAAATTGACGATCCAGGACCCCGCCGGCGCCCTGCACGAAATTGAAGTCTCCTCCACCAAGCCGGCCGTCATTCCCGCGGCATCGTCCGCCGCGCCGACGGGAGTTTGGAAAGCCGCGAACGTGCAAACGCAAGCGTCCTACCTGAACTGGCGCCTGCAAGTCGATTCGGCGCCGCAAATTGCGCTTATCGATTTAGGATCATGGAATCAACCGGGAGGCGAAGCGGCCGTCAAGGTCAAGGTTCCCGGCGATCAATTTGCCCGCGCCCGATTGGTGTTGCGCGGGACGAGCGGCCGCGGCCCCATCAAGGCACGCGTCGGCGACGAGTCCGTCACGGTCGTTTTCAATCAGATGCAGGGCTATCTGCTGCCGGAACGACTCGTAGCGCAAGCCATTGCTCAACAAGCGGAAATCGTGATCGACCAGGCCGCGTCGGGACCGGGAACGGGCGTTGCTTCTTTCCAGATGAGACCCGTCTGCAATGGAGCTGCAAGCCTCAATCTCGAGGGCATGGGGAATAGCGCCTTGGTCGAAACAAGTTCTTTTCTGGAGTTTTTTACCGACCAAGAGTCGTTCAATGACTCCCTCGCCACGCTCGTTTCCACCGAAATGGACGGCGAACGTCCCGATTTATTCAGCGACGGCAAAGCCAACCTCGATCGCATCCTGGCCCAAGCCAGCGGCTTCCAAGATTTGTTTTCATCGCCGACCTTCGACGGCGGCCTTTTGGGGGCCAATAAACTCGCCACGGCTTTCGGGGAAGGCGCGGATTCGTTGCTCGATGTGTTCGGCGGTTTCACCCTGGCCGCACTGACGGCCGACGGCATCGGCCTTTCCCCTCGGCAGGACATTTATCGTATCCTTGCCGGGATCGGTTCCGGGTTGAAAAACGCGCAAATCACCAGCGGGCAATCCCTGATCGCCAACGCAAACACCCATCTGGCCGCCATGGCTCTGCCGCACCGGACCAGCCGTATTGAAATGCAATCTCTCAAAAGAAAAACATGCGTCGGTTGGGCCGCCGAGGATGCAAAAAGTTCTGACAAGCTTTGGCCGGAAGCGGCTATTGCCCAAATGAGCACTCTCCTTTCCTGCATGGCGATGACCGCAGAAACAAGTAAGATGAACAGCCAAGCCGACGATTATTACTTTGATGAATCGATCACAATGTCCGGGATGAAATTTATTCATAGGGAATCATCACGTGCCACTTGGATTACCGATGAAAATGGAACCAAAATTCGATATTCCATTTCAGTATCGTATTCCCTCGATAAGGCTGGAAATCGTTCATCCTGGAGTATTGATTATAGTTATTCACAACTGGGAGATAACGGCAAGGCGATTCTGACCGTTTATGATTTTTATTATTATGAAAATTTGGATGGAGAACCGGTGGAGCATACCCAACATAAAATAGTATATGATGAAAACGGGAAACCGATAAGCGATTTAAGTTGCAATATGATGGATCCGAACGAACAAGGTAAAATATCATGCAAACAGTTAGTCCAACAAGATTCAGATCAACAATGCCCTCCAGACATCCCAAGTTGCACCGAACAGATAGTTACCCAGGAAGAAATGGAAGCCCTGGAAGCACAAGCGAAGGCCATGCATTTCGGTTCATTGGTGAATTGCTCCGGCGACACGTGTAACGAGGGCGGACCTGGCAGATTCATCACCGGCAATCTGCTGCCGTATGTGTATGTCTTTGGAACCAAGGATCCGTGGATATTATGCGACTCGGCCGGCGCCGGCTGTTCATTGCAGGGAGCGGGCAACTTCACCCAAAGCATGTGTCGACTGCCGAACATGCAACTGGCTTGGACCGATCCCACGCCGCAATAAACTCCTTGAAATGCAGCAATATTTCCGCTGCCTGTCCTCATTCCGCCTTTTTGGCGCAGCGCAGTTTGGCGAGCGAAACATTTGAGCGGATATTTCTGTGGACGACAAAAACGCCGGATCCGGCGTTGGAGCGCTGGATGGCTCGATAAAGCGATCTCTTCCACCGTCGCGTACGGCTTTGGCGGACAGGAATGCCTCGACACTTTCTCATATCCCGAGCCTTTCGATTAATATGCCATAAGGCGACAAACAGCCCCGTCAGGGGCGACAGAAGGTAGCCCGGTGCGTAAGCGCCGGGCAAAAAATGTCGATTTCATTCTCAAATCAAGAACATCGATCGTCTCCCGGGGGCCGGAATGACGGAGTCCCTGTCACCTCGGACTTGAAAGACTGTCGATAAATGCGCCTACAGACGGCAAACAGCCCCGCCAGGGGCGATAGAGGGTAGCCCGGTGCGTGAGCGCCGGGCGAAAAAGCTCAAATTTCTCCCAAGCCCCGCAGGGGCGGCAGACGCTCTCACGTACAAAACGAGAAAATCGACCGTCTCCTTGATCCGGGGTCCAGAATTCCATTATCGCCGTGTCATGCGCGGCCTTCCTTATCAAAAATGACGAAGCTTCCGCCGCTCGAACGCTCATACTATTGGCGTGGGACACTTTTTCCCATCCGTCCCACCCATTAATTTTGCAACCTATTGATATCATTATTTATTCATGAAGAATGGGCGTGGGACAAAGTGTCCCAAAGTGTCCCATTTGTCCCACAATATGGGGATAAAACGGGACATGTAACGAGTACATGTCCCGTGGTTTATCCCACGCGCGTCAGCGCCGGCCGAGGCTTCGAACAATGAAGGGTCCAGGAATTATCCCTGGTGTCCCAAAGTGTCCCATTTGTCCCACAATATGGGGATAAACCGGGACACGTAACGAGTACATGTCCCGGGGTTTCTCCCATGCGCATCAATGCCGGCTGAAACGCTTTTCGCCGAATAACCTGCCGCCCTTCTTCGGTTTAGCCGCGGTTGTTTACTTCAATCACTCCCTTGCGCGACGCAGGCCTTCCCGTTACATTGAGGGCACGTTCAAGGCGCCGCGGGGCGTCCGTTTTTGTATCCCCGGGCGGCGGAATGGAGGTGGAATGCGGCATCAGGCGGCGATCGTATTGTTGTTGGCCGTGTTGGCGGCGGCCGGTTGGACGACCTGCGAGAAGTTCAACGATCTGAGTTTCAACATTTCCAGCGCGGCCGATTTCAAGATTTTGTTCGTCGGCGACACAAGCTTCGGCGAGAGCTACGACGGCACGCCCCAGTTGCTCAAGCGGCGCGGCTACGATTATCCGATGGAGAAGCTGGCTCCGATGCTGTTGGATTCCGACTACGTGCTGGCCAACCTGGAAACGCCGATCACCGACCTCGCCGAAACGCCCTTCAAAGACACCAAGCCCTACAACCACTGGACGCACGTGCAGCACGCGCCCGCGACGCTGGCCAAGTACAACATCCGCGCCTTCGGCCTGGCCAACAACCACACGTTGGATTACGGCGTGCCCGGCCTGCAGCAGACGCTGGACATCTTCCGCGCCAACAACTTCGAGTGGGTCGGCGCCGGGATGAACGAGGCCGAGGCGACCAAGCCGCTGGTGAAAACCTTCGACGTGAAGGGCCAGCCGTTCAAGATGGCGGTGATCGCGCCCTTCGAATACAGTGTGCAGTACGACAAGCAGTACAACTTCTACGCCGAGGGCGACAAGCCCGGGGCGATGCGCCTGGCGCGCCATAAAATCATGGAGCAGATCAAGCAGATCAAAGCGCAGGACCCGAACACCTTCGTGGTCGTCTTCCCGCATTGGGGCGCCAACTACGCCTGGAAGAACCAGCGGCAGACCAAGGCGGCGCACAGCTTCGTCAAAGCCGGCGCGGATCTGGTCGTCGGCCACGGCGGGCACATGATGCAGGAAGTGGAACTGTACCAGAACAAATGGATCGTCTACGGCTTGGGCAACTTCATGTTCCTGTCGCCGGGCCGCTACAAGAAAAAGAAAACGTCGGTGCCGTTCAGCTATTCGGCGCAGTTGATCCTGGTGAAGAAGGGCAAAGGCCTCGAAAAACGGATCCGGCTGTACCCGCACGTGTGCAACAACCGGTTGACCCGCTTCCAACCGCGACTGCTCAACGAGAAGGAGTTCACCACCTTCTACGAGAAACTGCTGGACAAGAGCCCGCTGTCGCAAAAGCAGGCCAAGCTGATCCGTCGCGGTCAGAACGACATCGGTTACTTCGTGGAGTTCGGACTGTAGCGCCCGGCGCTCACATCACATTCGTTGTTACGCGTCGAATCATCTTCTCGATTTCGTCGTTGGAGTTAATCCAGCGCAAAGCGATCTGCGGATGCTCGTTGGCGAACACGCGGAAAATTTCATCGGCGAAGGCCTGGCCGATCATGTCGACGCCCTTGAAATCGAAAACAACCGTTTTGAACAAATCGACTCTGGCCAGCAGCCGCTTGGCCTGCGAGCGCGAAATCAGCATATCCCGTCCGTATTCGACCAGAAATACGGGGACGATCGTTTTGTTGAATCCCAGTTCCTCTCCCGACGTATATTGATCGAAGATTTTTTTTGCCGTCCGGGCTGTATGGTTGGCTAGAAACAGCCATATTAACGTACCGTGCTGAATAATTTTTTTGTTGGGGAAAATCCACTCCTTTTCATCTTCAAACATATGAGAATAGTTGGTTTCTCCAGATGAAATAGTGAACTTATCGAACATTCTGGAAGTAAAGAAAATGCCCTCGCCTGTGTGGCGTACCGGATCGGTGGTCAGTTTTCCCTTGGCCAATTCCAGCACCGCGTGACTTTCGTCCAATAGATTCAATTCTTTGGTGATTTTTTGAAAAATACCGACACCGTCATCTAAAATAAACATTTGCGTTGTTATTGCATCTTTAATTATTGTTATAGTAACATTTTCGCCATTCGAATGATCAATAACGTTGTTGAACATCTCCGTAAAGCCGAATTGCCAAATGGTCGTCACGTTATCAGGCAGTTGTCCCAACGTCGGTTTTACATCGTTACGCCAGACGACATCCTCCGCCAGATTCGTATTTATTTCGTACGTTTGTTCCCATTCGGCTACCACGGCGAGTTGATAGGATCGACTGCGTGTGTTGCCGGTGGCAGTCAGGCAATTCTCATCGACCAATTTTTGCAGATGTCGATTGACGGCTTGCCGTGAAATGCCAAAGCGCTCAGCCGTCTTTGCGCCTATTTCATGCGGATGATTAATTACATTTTCCAAGATGAAACGGCGGATTTCCTCACCGCGAGCCCGGACTTTTGTCATTTATCTATTTCTCATTATCAATTATTGACAACATTTTCTAAAACTATTATCAACATTCGCTGAATTATTGTCAACATAAAAACAAAAATTGCAATTTCTCAATTCCTTTTTTTGAGCACGACGAACGATTTTCCATAAAAATTTTTACGTTTTTATAAGAATTTCCCCCATCATCTGGTGGTGAAATTGCGGTGAATCACCACATATTGCCTTGACATCATGACGGCGTAGTTTACCCTGGGGTATGTTACGGAAAGTATATGAAACGGCTTTATTTCATCTAGCCGTTTGTTGGAGGACTGTGGTGAAACGCCATTGGCCGCTGTTGTTCGCGCTGGTTTTGGTGCTGGCGCCCGCGCTTGTACGGGCCGCCGAGGGATTCAATGCGCACCTGTTTTCGCCGACCTATTTTCAAGGGCGCTACCTGACCTTCGAGGATGCGCAGACGATGCCCCAATACAATTGGGCGCTGGGCGCGTACCTCAATTACGCAAATGCGCCGGTCGAGGTGCGCACCGACAACGAACGCAGCACCGGCATCCTGGACAGCCTGCTGACCGCCGACCTGACCGGCGGCTTTTCGTTCCACGAGATGGTCAACATCGGCCTGCATACGCCGCTGCACCTGTACAACCGCGGCCGTTCGTTCGACGACTTGGGCGACGCGACGGGAGCGACTTCGCGCCAGAACCGCACCTCGCTGGGCGACATGCGCCTGACCGGCAAAGTGCGCCTTTTGGAGGAAGGCGTCTGGCCGATGGGCGTGGCGGTCATGCCGTTCATCACCTTCCCCACCGGCGACGAAACGCGGATGCTCGGCGAGGGTCGCGTTACCGCCGGCGCGACGGCGACCTATGAAATCGACCTGGCCTGGGTGCGCATGGCGCTCAACGGCGGGTGGCATTATCGCGGCGGGACCCGCACGCTGCAAACGACCGTGGGCAACGGTTTTCCCTTCGGCGTGGGCCTCGGGCGCCAAGCGACCGAACGCCTCCATCTGACGCTGGAGGCGCACGGCGAGGCGTATGAATCCGACAGCAACGACCGCTTCGCGGGCAACCCGGTCGAGTTGGTTCTCATCGGCCGCTACGACCTGGGCGACGGGATGCGCATCGTCGCGGGGGGCGGGCCCGGCCTGACCAGCGGCGTGGGCAGTCCGGATTTCCGCATCATGGCCGGGTTGGATTTTCGTCCGGTCGAGCGCGCGCTGCCGCCGCCGAGCACGGGCGACCTGCGGGTGATCGTCCAGGACGCCGGCGGGCATTTGCTCGAGGCCGAAGTGGCGTTGGAGGGGCCGGAGCTGCGCGTGGGCGCGACGACGAACGGCCAGTACGCGCTGACGGAGTTGTCTCCCGGCAGTTACACGGTGCGCGTGAGTCGCACCGATTACCAAACCGCCACGGCGACGGTCCACGTGCCCGCGGGACAGGTGGCGACGGTGACCATCACGCTGCAAAAACCGGAAACGCGCCTGACGGTGATCGTGGTCGATCACGACAGCGAACAGCGGCTGGCCGGCACGTTGATCTTCCGTCCGGGCGCCGATGACGAGACGACGGTGCTGAGCCCGGCCGGCGAGATTTCGCTGCCGGCGCCGCCGGGTCCGCTGACCTTCACCGCTGTCGCCGAGGGGCACGAGGCGGTCATGACCACGGTCGACGTGGTCGAGGGTAAGGTGAACACGACCACGGTGCGCCTACGCAAGATCATCGTCAAAAAGGGCCGTATCTTTTTCGACCTGGACAGCGCGGTATTGCGGCCGGAAAGTTTCGCCATTCTCGACGACGTGATCGCGCAGATCAAACAGCTCATGCCCAAGCAGGTGATCGTCGAAGGTCACTGCAGCGACGAGGGCACCGACGAATACAACCTCAAGCTGTCGCAGGCGCGGGCCGAAGCGGTACGGGACTACTTGATCAAACACGGAGTGAAGACGGCGGCGATCGAAACCATGGCCTTCGGCGAGAGCCGGCCGATCGCGACCAACGAAACCGAGGAAGGGCGCGAGCGCAACCGCCGCGTCGAATTCATTATCGTGGAGGAGTGAGATGCGCACCGCCTGGACCGCCGTGCTGCTGATCTTGTTGCTGGTCGCGCCGGTCGCGGCCGACGTGTACGACCTGGGCGTCGATTTCGATGCGCGCCTGCTGGGGCCCGAAGAGGCGGCGAACCTCGGCTACAGCCTCGCCGCGGGCGACATCGACGGCGACGGCGCGGCCGATCTGATCGCCGGCGCGCCCGGCCTGGGCAACCTGGTGGGCACCTACCGGCGCGGCGGCGTGTACGCGCTGCTGTCGCGGCAGGGTGTGGTCGGCGAGGACCTCGACCTCGATTCCGAACTGGCCGACGTGCGTGTGTTGGGCACCATCGGGCAATTCGCCGGCACGGCCGTGGCCGCGGGCGACGTGAACGGCGACGGCATCGACGACATGATCGTCGGCGCGGCCCGCGCGAGCGGCCCCGACGGCGAAGCGGTCCTGGGCGCGGTCTTCGTGTTCTTCGGGCGCGAAACGTGGAGTTCGTCGCTGACGGTCGACGATGCGGACGTAACGATCTGGGGCGAAAAGGCCGACGGGCAATTCGGCGCACAACTGGCGCTGGGCGATTTCGACGGCGACGGCACGGACGATCTGTTCGTCGCCGCGCCCGGCTACGAGGACGTCGGGCTGTCGGCGGCGGGCAAGGTCTACGGCTTTCTGGGCGGCACGTGGCCCGCGTCGATCGACCTGCGGCCGGCGACTGCCGAGGCCGACGTGGAAATCGCCGGCGGCGTGGACAACGGCCGGTTGGGGCTGGGTCTGGCGCTGGGCGATTTGAACGACGATGGCTACGACGACTTGGCCTTGGGCGCGCCGGGGCTGGCCAAGCCGCTGCCGGGCGCGAAGGAAACCGCCGACGGCGTCGCTTACATCATTACCGGCCGCGAGCTGAACGATACGCTGAACGTCAACCTGGCGATCGACACGCCCGACGTGCGCCTGACCTGGGCCGATCAATTGAGCAACCTGGGGTTCGCGTTGACCTGCGGCGATTTCGACGGCAACGGCGTGACCGACCTGGCGGTGGCGGCCGCAAACCTGCCGAGCAAATCGGCGGCGGGCGACGTGTTCGTCGTTTACGGCCGCTACGACTGGCCGGGGACGATCGATTTGTCCACCGCCGACCTCACCGTGCGCGGGGCGGCGATCGGCGATCGCTTCGGTTACGCGCTGGCGGCCGGCGACATGACCGGCGATTGCGTCGACGACCTGCTGATCGGCGCGCCGCGCTTCTTCGCGGCCGGCTCCGCGCATGTGTACGTCATCGCCGGGCGACACGATTTTCCGCAGCAGTATGTGATCGACCTGGGCGGCGGCGACGAACCGCTGCACATCTTCAACGCGGCGCAGAACGGCGACGAAACGGGCGTGGTGCTGGCGACGGCTGATTTCGACGGCAGCGGCGTGCAGGACGCGGTCGTCGGCGCGCGCGCGACCGACCTGACCTCGCCGGTGCGCAACGGCGGCGGCGCGGCGTACTTGGTGCTCTCCGACGCGCTCAACGTCGCGCCGGTGGCCAACGCCGGTCCCGACCGCCTGACGCCGGTCGGCTTGCTTGTCGCGCTGGACGGTCGCGAAAGCTACGACCCGGAAGGCGCGCTGCTGACCTACGAGTGGACCTACGTCGACGGCCCGGCCGAACCGACGATCCACGTCGCCGATTCGGCGACGCCGCTGGTCATTCCGCTCGAGCCGGGCACCTACACCTTCCGGCTGGTCGTCCACGATTGCGCCTTCGCCTCGCCGCCGGACACGGTAATCGTCGAGGCCGTGCCCATCGACGGCGACGACGACGATGACGACGACGACAATGACGACGACAGCGGCGACGACGACGCTAATGACGACGATGACGACGATGACGGCGCCGGCGACGATGACGACGACGGCCTGATCAGCGAAAAAGACGACGAGACCGGCGTCTACGGCGGCGGCGGGTGCAACGGGTGACCGGGAATAATTTCCGGACCCTAAAAAAATAATTTCGCTGGGCGCCTCTTCGGCCGGCGTTTACGCGCCTGAACGTCGGCGCCCGTAGCGGTTTGTCTTTTCCCTTCATCTCCGTCGTGATATAAGGTGACGAATTCGAGCGAAAGGATTGACCGCACTGAAACAATCAAGTGATTTGCACATATATTTCGTATACCCGTCCATTGAATTCGACTCCCCGCGACTGACGACCGGTCAAACCAACCTGTTGCGTTCGCCCTTGGGACTGCACTATTTGTTCGCGGTGCTGCGGCAGGCGGAAATCGGCTATACCTTTCGCGATCAACACATTCACCGCCTGACCTCGGCCGACCTCGTGCGGGAAGTGAAGCGCGACGGCGTTCGCGTGGTGGGCATTCACGCCAACGCGATGACCAAGAACGTCGTGCTGCCGCACATCGTCGAGTTGAAAACGCACACGAGCGCCAAGGTGTTGATCGGCGGTCCGGGCGCGTACGAAAGCGATTTGTATTTGCAGGCCGGGGCCGACGCGGTGATGATCGGCGAAGGCGAGCGCCGCCTGATTCCGACCCTCGAAGCGCTGCACGGCAACGGCCGGCTGCATGACATTCGCGGGATGCATTTCCGGGACGATGACGGTTCGCTCGTGCGTACGCCCCGCGCCGAGAACATCGAGCCGCTGGACGATTTGCCGTTTCCCTATCGTCCGCCGGAGCTGGCGCCGTTCTACGGCGAGCCGGTCAATCCGCTGCAAACCGGCTCGTGCATCAACCTGATCACGTCGCGCGGGTGCGCCTTCAACTGCGCATATTGTCTGACGTCCAAATTGTGGGGCCGGCGCGTGCGCATCCGTTCGGTGGACAACGTGCTGGCGGAAATCGACCGGGAGCTCGACCGACAGCCGGACGCATATTTTTCTTTCGTCGACGATGCGTTCGGCGTCTCGCCGGAATGGCTGGATGAATTCTGCGTCAAAGTGACCACCGGACCGCGGCGTTTTCCTTGGGGCTGCATCATGCATCCGCTCCAGTTCCACCGGCGGTGGGACAAGGTCATCGACCAGATGAAACGCGCCGGGTGTCGATTCATTTCCATCGGCGCGCAATCGGCGTCGCCGGAAATCCTGCGCCAGGTCAACCGGTCGGCGGCCGAGCCGGCAGCCCTGGCCGAAATGCTGACGCAGTGCCGCAAACACGACATCATGACCGTCGCCACCTACATTTTGGGTTTGCCCGGCGAAACCCACGAAACCATGGCGCGCAACATCGCCTTCGTGAAAAAATACAAACCCGACCTGATCGATTTTCATCCGTTGTACATTCTGCCCCAGTCGGACATCGACCTCGCCTATCCGGATCATCGCGTCACCGCGCTGACCGAAGCGGAAATCGAGCGGGCCTGCGCGACGGCCTTCCGCCGCTTTTATCTGCATCCGCGCGTGGTGTGGCGCATCGCTTCGCATATCCTGCGCAAGAATCCCCGCTTCCTGCTGCGCACCTGGTACATCCTGAAAATGTTGCTCGTGCAAATGTTGGCCAAAAAGTAATTGCCAAGCCGTTTCCCTTTCGTCGCCGAATGTGGTTATGATCCGGTATTCACGCAAGGGAGGATTTCCCTCGATGTCGGAACGGTTGCTGCTGGCGCTCGACAGCGGCTCGCAAAGTTCGCGGGCGCTGCTGTTCGACGACGCCGGAAACATTTTGGCGAGCAGTCAACACCAACACGCACCGATGAAGTACCCGATGCCCGGCGCGGTCGAGCAGGATCCGCTGGACATTCGCGAGGCGCTGTATGCGTCGGTGCGCGAGTGCCTGGGTCGCTGGGGCGGCGACGTCGGGCGCATCGGCGGGGCGGCGCTGACCACGCAACGCAACACCATGCTGCCGGTGGCCGCCGACGGCACGCCGCTGGCCGACGCGGTGTCCTGGCTCGACCGGCGCACGGCGAGCGTCGACAGCGAGCCGACGGCCTGGTTGCGGTGGCTCCTCAAGCTCATGGGCGAAAAGGCGCTGATTCCGCGCCTGGTCGCCAAGTCGGTGCCGCGCCAATGGCGCGAGCGTTGTCCGGACATCCTCGCGTCGACGTGGAAGATCGCCTCGATCGAAGGCTGGCTCAACCATCAACTCACCGGGCGCGTCGCGGTCGGGCCCGGCGGCGTGGTCGGCACCTGGCCGCTGGCGGTGAAGCACCTCGCCTGGAGCGACTCGAATCTGCTGTATACCTTGCTGGGCTTTCGCCGCGAGTGGTTGCCGGACATCGTGCCCTCGGCGCAGAAGATCGGCGAGATCACCGCGACAGCGGAGGCGCAAACCGGCCTGCCGCAAGGGTTGCCGCTGTTCGCCTGCGGCGGCGACAAACAGGCCGAAGCGCTGGGCGGCGGGTTGCTGTCGAGCCGGCGGGGCGAGGCGGCGGTGAGCCTGGGCACCGGTTCGTCGATCTGCGTGCCTTGGCCCATGGCGCGGGAGAGCCGCAATTATCAGTGGATCGCCATGGGCGCGGCCGAGCCGGGCGCGTTTTGTCTGGAGTACCTCTTGTTCCGCGGCATGTGGACGGCCCGCTGGTTCGCCAACGAGCTGGCGCGCGACTTGGTGCAGTCCGCCGCGCAAACCGGCAAGCCGGCCGAGGCGCTGTTGTGCGAGGAAGCCTCGCGTGTGCCGGCCGGGTGCGACGGGCTGATGGTCTGGCCGCGCTGGTCGCCGACGCTGCAGCAGCCGCGCGAAACCGGGGCCGCCGTCGGCCTGCGCGAGACGCACACGCGCGCGCACTTCTTCCGCGCCCTGCTCGAAGGCATCGCTTACGATTTGCGGCGGGGACGGCACATTCTCGAACACGCGACCACCATGAAAATCGAACGATTGATGGTCGCCGGCGGCGGCGCGCGTTCGCGGACGATCGTCCAGATTCTGTGCGACGTGTTCGGTCTGCCCGTCGTGCGGCCCGCCAGCGAGGAACTGTCGGCGCGCGGCGCGGCGATGGTCGCGGCGATCGGTTGCGGCGTGTACGCCGACGCACCCGAGGCGGTGCGGGCGATGGCCGCGCCGGCCGAAACGTTCTCCCCGCAGACGGACAACGCCGCACGCTACGAAACTATCTACCGGACGATTTATCTGCCGGGACTTAAGACGTGTCACCGCATCTCAAGCTCGTTGCGCGGAGCTCGTGACAAGTAACGAAGGGGAATATAGTTAATCGGTGGGGGCGTGGGAGGAACGATGATAACGAAAGTTATGTCTGCGATCATGATGTGCCTGACGTTCGCTTTTTTCACGACAATAGGTTGCGACGATGATGATGACGACAACGATCTAGACGCCGACGACGACGCGGTCGACGACGATTTCTCGGATGACGACTTTATCCCTGACGACGACACCGGCGATGATGACGACGACACAGACGACGACGATGACGACGACACGGTCGACGACGACACGGTCGACGACGACACGGTCGACGACGACACGGTCGACGATGACACGGTCGACGATGACACGGTCGACGACGACACGGTCGACGATGACACGGTCGACGACGATACGGTCGACGACGACACGGTCGACGACGATACGGTCGACGACGACACGGTCGACGACGACACGGCCGACGACGATACCGGCGACGACGACACGGTCGATGATGATACGGTCGATGACGATACGGCCGACGACGACACGGTCGACGACGATACGGTCGACGACGATACGGCCGACGACGATACGGTCGACGACGATACGGTCGACGACGACACGGTCGACGACGACACGGTCGACGACGACACGGTCGACGACGATACGGTCGACGATGACACGGTCGACGACGACACGGTCGATGACGACTCCGCCGATGACGATACGGCTGACGAATTTGCCTTGTATATGGATGGATTCGACGACTATGCGTGCATGACCAATCCACTAGCCCAACCGGTTTCCACCGACTTTACCATCGAGGGTTGGTTTTACTTCGAAGACGATTTGCCGCCATTGAATGAGGTGCTTTTCAGTTGCCTGGGAAATGGCGGCGGTTTTTGGATATTTCGTAATCATAACACGCAAACCATCTGGCTGCAGTATTTCTACACGGCACACATACTCACCGGTTATCATACAACGGCCGCCATCGCAAATTATGAATGGGTGCATATCGCGGTAACCATGAATGACTCGGAATATTGCCTGTTCATCAACGGTGATGAGGATTGTTGCCGTACGTTAAGTGATCCAATGTTGGCGACATACGGTCCGCTTTCCATCGGCGCCACATCATCCGGCGTCGATGAGTTTGAGGGGAAAATCGACGAAGTTCGTTTTTCGAGCGTCGTTCGCTACAGCGGAGATTTCACTCCAGCGACGTACTTTGTTGCCGATGCCGACACCATCGGCTTGTATCACTATGACGAAGGTTCGGGATCGATCGCCTATGACAGTTCCGCCAACGGCAACGATATGACGCTGTTCGGCGACACGGCCTGGGTGCCGCAACCATAGCAGCGGCGGTCCGCGTCAGCCCGACAAGCCGTACTCGGCGCGCTTGATCAGTTCCCACTGCATGTCGCGGTTGAGCGTCGTGTAATAGGCATTGTAGCCGGAGATGCGCACGAGCAGGTGCGGGTATTTTTCCGGGTGCGCCATCGCGTCGCGCAGCGTGTCGGAGGTGACGATGTTCATC
>ERZ795059.3240-NODE-3240-length-15917-cov-5.945089_pt1 | contig 15917 bp, 20 predicted proteins | sample MGYA00375143_ERZ795059 | MGnify/ENA primary metagenome ERZ795059 (study PRJEB30188, sample SAMN05720168) | activated sludge metagenome | isolation source: Anaerobic digester | place: USA | collected 2015-01-07 ... | reverse complement strand
AGACGTGTGCTCTTCCGATCTGGCGGCGGCTTCATCCTGCGCACCAATGCGCCCGGGCCTTTCGGCGCTATCATGAAGACGTCGACGTTCTTCGGCGGCTTTATCTGCTTGAAGCGGATGTTGAATCCGTGCGAGAAGCAGAGCGCCTTGCCCTTCTTCAGGTTCGGCTTGATGCTCTCTTTATACACCTTGGACTGGACATGGTCCTGGGTCAGTATCTGTATGATCTCCGCCTGCTTCGCTGCTTCCGCGGCCGATACGGGCTCGAAACCGTCCTTCTTCGCCATCTCATAGTTCACGGTGCCGGGCATCTCGGAGACGACTACCTTGCATCCCGAATCCCTCAGGCAGAGCGACTGCCCGCGGCCCTGTATGCCGTAGCCGATTATTGCTATCGTCTTGTTCTTTATGACATCCAAGTCCGCGTCTTTATCGTAATATACCTTTGCCATTTACTCTTCTTCCTCCTTTGGAGTGTGTTGTGTATTTCCCTTAGGATCAAGCGACATCGCTATCCTTCCCGTCCTCACTATCTCTTTTATCCCGAACTGCCTCAACGCTTCAATGAGCCTGTCTATCTTCTGGGTCTCGCCCGTCGCCTCGACGGTCACCGTGTTCGACCCAAGGTCGACGACGTCCGCTTTCATCGCCTCCGCAGTGTCGATTATCTCGTTGCGGTCCTTCGGCGACTCGACCGCCACTTTTATCAGCAGCAGTTCGCGGTCGATAAACCTCGTCTTCGTCAGGTCCTGGACCGTTATGACGTCGATAAGCTTGTTTAACTGCTTCTTGACCTGCTCGAGCGTGCGCTCGTCGCCTTCGACGACTATCGTCATCCTCGAGACCGTAGGGTCCTCTGTCTCTCCGACCGTCAGCGAATCGATGTTGAACCCGCGCGCGGAAAAAAGCCCGGATATCCTCGACAGGACTCCCGAGTGGTTCTCAACAAGTGCCGATATAGTATGCTTCATGCCATGCTCCCTATCATATCATCGAGCCGTTTGCCGGCGGGGACCATCGGGTAGACGTTCTCCTCCGGTTCGACTATGAATTCCATCACGACGACGCCTTTCGTGTGCATCGCCTTCTCTATCGCCGGCCGGACCTCTTCCTTCTTCTCTATCCTGACCCCGACAGCGCCGTACGCCTCGGCAATCTTGACGAAATCCGGGTTGGTCATCTTCGTGTGGGAATACCTCTTCCCGTAGAAGAGCTCCTGCCACTGGCGGACCATCCCGAGGTACGAATTGTTCAGGATAGCTATCTTGACGTCGATATTGTTAACGACCGCCGTCGAGAGCTCCTGTATGTTCATCTGTATCGAGCCGTCGCCGCTTATGACGAAGACCTGCGCGTCGGGCCTGCCGGCCTTCGCGCCTATTCCGGCCGGAAAACCGTAACCCATCGTCCCGAGCCCGCCGCTCGAGAGGAGCTCCCGCGGCCTCGCGAACTTGTACCACTGCGCGGTCCACATCTGGTGCTGGCCGACGTCGGTCGCTATGACCGCTTCGCCCTTCGTCGCCTCGCAGATCTGCTGTATGACGTACTGCGGGCGCAGTTTGTCGTCCATCTTATAGTTGAGCGGGTGTTTCTTCTTCCACTCGACTATCTTCTCTGTCCATTCCTTGTCATGCGGGCGGTGGACTATCTTCAGCATCTCGTCGAGGACGCATTTGACGTCGCCGACTATCGGCACGTCTACCGCGACGCTCTTTGCGATCGCCGAAGGGTCTATATCGATGTGTATGACCTTCGCGTGCGGCGCGAACTCATCGACCTTTCCGGTGACGCGGTCATCGAAACGCGCGCCTATCGCTATCAGCAGGTCGCAGTTCTGCACCGCGTGGTTCGCGTATCCGGTGCCGTGCATGCCGAGCATGCCGAGCGAGAGCTCGTGGTTCCCGGGGAACCCCCCGAGGCCCAGCAGCGTCATCGTGACGGGCGAATTGATCTTCTCGGCGAACTCCCTGAGCTGTTTCGCCGCGCCCGATAATATTACGCCGCCTCCCGCGTAGACGACCGGCTTCTTCGACTCCGATATCATCTTCGCGGCCTTCCTGATCTGCCCGGGATGCCCGCAGTAGGTCGGCTTATAGCTGCGTATGTTGACCTCCGACGGATAATGGAACTCCGTCTCGGCCAGCTGGACATCCGACGGCAGGTCTATGAGGACCGGCCCCGGCCTTCCCGTCGAGGCGATATGGAACGCTTCCTTTATCGTCCGCGCGAGGTCCTTGACGTCCTTGACCAGGTAATTATGCTTCGTTATAGGCCGAGTTATGCCGAGCATGTCGGCCTCCTGGAACGCGTCGTTGCCTATCATGAACGTCTTGACCTGCCCGGTTATCGCGACCATCGGTATCGAGTCCATATACGCGGTCGCTATTCCCGTGACGAGGTTCGTCGCGCCCGGGCCCGATGTCGCTATGCAGACGCCGGGTTTACCGGTCACGCGCGCGTAGCCGTCTGCCGCGTGAGCGGCGGCCTGCTCGTGCCTGACGAGGTAGAACTTAAGGTCGGAATGGTATATCGCGTCGAAGAGCGGCAATGCCTGCCCGCCCGGATAGCCGAAGACGGCCCCGACGCCTTCTTTTTTGAGCGATTCGACGAGTATCTTCGCCCCGTTCATCTTGGTTGTCATTTCTATATTAACCTTTCATGACGGCGCCGGTGCTTGCGGACGTGACGAGCTTCGCGTAACGCGCGAGGTACCCCGTCGTTATCTTCGGCTTCCGCGCCTTTATGGTTTTCATACGTTTTGCCAATTCGGCTTTCGAGACCTTCAACTCGAGTCTCCTTTTCGGGATGTCTATCTCGATCGTATCGCCGTCGCGTATCGCGGCGATCGGCCCGCCTTCGGCCGCTTCGGGAGATATATGCCCGAGGCACGGCCCCTGCGTGCCGCCCGAGAACCTGCCGTCCGTGATCAAGGCGACCTTATCCGCCAGGCCGAGGCCGACTATAGCCGCCGTCGGGGATAACATCTCCCTCATCCCCGGGCCGCCCTTCGGCCCTTCGTAACGGATGACGATGCAATCGCCGGCCTTGATATTGCCGGCCATGATCGCCCGCATCGCGTCTTCCTCGGAGTCGAAGGCCTTCGCCTTCCCTGTGAAACGCTTTACCTTCTCCTGGACCGCGGTCTGCTTGACTACGGCACCGTCCGGGGCGATATTGCCCTTCAGGACGGCGATCCCTCCTTCTTTATGGTAAGGCCTGTTGAGCGGCCTGATGACCTCTTCATCTTCGATGCGCGCGGAATCCGCTATCTGGTAGACGGTCTTCCCGCTGACGGTCATATGGTCGCTGAGTTTCGCCTTCAACCTCTTCATGACCGCGGGAATGCCGCCCGCGAACTCGAGGTCTTCCATGAAATACTTGCCCGACGGCAATATATCCGATATATGCGGCGTATCCCTGCTGATGCTGTCGAAAACCTCCATCGGCAGTTTGATCCCCAGCTCGTGCGCGATCGCCGTGACATGCAGGACCGTATTTGTCGAGCCGCCGAGCGCCATATCGACGCGCAGCGCGTTCTCGAACGCCTTCAGTGTCATGATCTTCTTCGGTGTTATCTCTTTCCTGACGAGCTCAACTATCCGCTCGCCGCTGACAAAAGCGATCCTCTCCCTCTTCGCCGACGAGGCAAGCGCCGTCGCCCCGCCCGGCACGGCCATGCCGATCGCCTCGGAGACGCAGGCCATCGTATTAGCCGTGTAAAGCCCCTGGCACGCTCCGGCGCCCGGGCACGCGTTGCATTCGAGCTCTTCAAGCTCTTCCCTCGAGATATGCCCCGCTTTATGTCTTCCGAGCGCCTCGAATGTGTCCTTGACGAGCGAGAGGCGCCTCATCTGCGCGCGGCCCGAGAGCATCGGCCCGCCGGTAACGACGATAGCCGGTATATTCATGCGGCTCGCTGCCATCATCATGCCGGGAGTTATCTTGTCGCAGTTCGTGAGCAGTATCAGCCCGTCCAGCGCGTGCGCCGTAGCGACCATCTCGACCGAGTCGGCTATCAATTCTCTCAACGGGAGCGAACAGTGCATGCCCAAATGCCCCATAGCGATACCGTCGCAAATAGCCGGAATTCCGAAGACAAAAGCGGTCCCGCCGGCGGCGTATATGCCGTGCTCGACCGAGCGTTCGAGCTCCCTTAAATGGACATGCCCCGGCACGAGATCCGTAAAGCTGGACGCGATCCCGATGAACGGCCGCTCTATCTCGGACTTCGTCATGCCCGTAGCATACATTAGCGACCTGCTGCCGACCTTTTCGAGGCCTTTTTTGACCCTTTCGCTCCTGAACATGATATATCTCCTTATATTACTTGGGGTTACTGGCATAAGGAAAGTTTAAGCCATTGTAAACCAGAATTATAGCACACCCGGTAAATATGTCAATAATATTATAGGACACTATAGTAGACGTAAAAAGGCGGGATTTTCTTTCAAAATTCTTATTTACAGGCCCTTTATGAACTCCGACAGCAGCTTATTAAACCTCTCGGGGTGCTGCATCATGATAAAATGGCCTGTATCGTCCCACTCCAGGTAGGTAAGGTTAGGGAATTGGGCCCTTAACTGCGCCTCTTCGTCGGCCGGCAGTTCCGGTATTTTTGCGTAGATAGCCAGCATAGGGGCTTTGATTACGGCCCTCTCCCACTCCTGCGAACTCCACATCTCTTCCATAGCGCTGTTCGCGGCACGCGCATTTGCCTTTGTCATGAGCGTCATTATCTCATTCTGCAGGGGTTCCGGCGTCTTGCCGTAGAAAGTCATAGTCACGAACCAGCGGACGAATTTATCCCTCTCCTTGCCGTTGAGCCCTTTCATGAAGGTATCCATCTCGGCGTTGAACGCTTCCAGGGCTTTCGGGTCCCATGCCAAATCTATGAACACTCCGTCCACATTGCAGATCGCCGCGGTCTTTTCGGGATATCTTATCGCGAACCTGCGCGCTACCGCAAAACCGCTGCTGTGCCCCACGAGGACGGCCTTCTTTATCCCGGCGTTCGACATTACGGAATTGACGGCTTCCGCGAAATATTCCGGCGTATACGCGGCATTTGCCGGTTTGCTGCTCAGCCCGCACCCGGGCAGGTCGACGATGATCAGGCGATGATCCTTTCGTAATTCCGGCACCTGGTGCCGCCAGACGGTGTGGTCGCACGACCAGCCGTGGATAAAGACGATCGCGGGGGCATCCTTCCTGCCGTAATCCTGGTAATAGATATGGATATCGCCGGAATAACAATAACGCGAATTGACGGGCAATACCGACAGGAGGATGAACAAGACTGCCAGCGTTATGCCTATTAGGAGTATTTTACTTTTCATTTCAGAACGAACACGCCCCAGCCCAGGTACTCACGCGTGAAAGCGGCGTGGCGCTCGGGTCCCGAGGTCAGTTCGGCTCGGACTTCTTTAGCGAACTCGTCGCCGGGATTGGCTTCAAGCCACCGGCGCATCGTGAGCCACTTGGCAGCCTCATACCTGTCCCAACTGTCCTGGTCCGCCAATACCATTTCCACGACGTCGTAGCCGAGGCGGCCGAAGGACGCGATAAGCTCCGGGAGCAGCATAAAGTCGGAGATCGAGTTGGCATGACACTTCTTGGCAACATCTTCCGTCGGCGGCAACTGGCGCCAGTAGGGCTCGCCGATAAGGATGATCCCTCCGGGGCGGAGGCTCTTTGCTAAAAGCTCGATCGTGCCGGCGACTCCCCCGCCTATCCAGGTGGCGCCGACGCAAGCCGCCACATCAACCTTCTCTCCGGAGACGTAGCCCGCGGCATCGCCATGGATAAACTTGACTTTATCGGCCACTCCGAGCTCTTTAGCGCGGAGTTTCGCCTGCTCGGTGAACAATTGGCTCATGTCGACGCCGATGCCGGTGATCCCGTGATCGCGCGCCCAGGTGCACAGCATCTCCCCTGAACCGCTGCCGAGGTCGAGTATCCGCGCCCCCTTCTTCATGCGCAGCGCCGCGCCGAGAGTGGCAAGCTTTTCGGGCGTGAACGGGTTATGGATGCGGTGAGCGCTTTCTGAGATGTTGAAGATCCGCGGGATATCCAATTTAAAAAATCTCCTTATGGTTATGAAGCGGTTGTGTCTTTATTCGAAGTGCGGCTGCGTCCTTTGGTCCTTCAACCATCTGTATCCGAATCGGATCCTTGTTTCATGCCCGTCAGATATTCGGGGCAGATCATCTTCGCTAAACCAGCCCACCGACTTTGTCTCTTCTGACGTGGCTTCGCTCCCTCCGAGCAATCGGCCAAAGAACAAAAGATGGCAGAATTCATTGTCTTTGAAAGGGTACGTGTCATATTCGTAGCGCGTCGAACTAAATACGCCTAACAGATGCGTGGCTTCGATCCGATACCCGGTCTCTTCCAGAAACTCACGCTCAGCGCACTGCTTTGGGCTCTCGCCCAGGTTTTGGCATCCACCCGGAAGCGCCCACAGGCCATTGTCTGCGCGCTTAATGAGGCACACTCGCGATTCTTTATCTATCACGAATGTGTCCGCGCCAACTAACGGTGTTATAGGTTTGCCCATATTATCTGTTTGTCCCAACGCTACAGGTCACGCGCGGCGGGCGGTAACGCTGCCGCGCGCACCCGTTTATTGGCACTATAAGTGATAATCTCCGGCCGCTTCGGGCTGGTAAAGAATGTCCTCGATGCGGATACGTCGTACCCCGGACGGGACAGGCCACTCCAGAACATCTCCTTTGGCATATCCAAGGATCGCCGTGCCCACAGGGGCGAGGACCGAGATAGCCCCCGCGCCGATGTTTGCATCTCTTGGAAAGACCAGAAGATAGGTCATTTTTTCGGAAGTACCCAGATCACGCAGAACGACCTTCGAGTTCATGGTCACCACGTCTGGAGGCACGTTTTTGGAAGGCACCTCTTCCGCCTTCTTCAATTCTTCTGCCAAAGACTCCAGATCCTTCCTGTCATGGTCGCCGAACTCCTTGGCCACCGCGATGAGTTCTTCAAGCCGCGATTTGTCAAATTCAGTAATGTACAGCTTTCGTTTTGTCATGATTCCCTCCATTCATTAGTGCCAACATTTGAACTTAGCGGCTGCGAGCGTAGCGAGCGTGGGTGAAACGAGCGTGAATAAAGTGAGCCTCCGCTTGGGCGAATTGTTAGCCCTTCTTATAGAGCTACCTTGTGAATAATCTCTGAAATAAAAGTCTGATACTTTATCCCAAGTTTTCTTGCTTTTTGTTTGATGAATTCAAGGTCCTGGCTGTTGACCCTTATATTCAAGACGGCGTCTTTTTTCCTGCGCGCAATCGATTCCGATATGGCGCGAAATTCAGAATCTGAAACCGGTCTATAGCCCCCTTTCAGCAAATTTTTTTCAATTCTCTTCTTTTCTGAAGTTACCTTGACGCTTTTCATTTTATTCTCCTTTGAGCGGATTATACCATATTACAATTGTATATACAATGATTCATTTTATTTGTCCGTATCCTTGCTTCTTCGCGCCCAACCATCGGGTTCTTTCGGAACCTACCAGCAGAATACAGGCGTAGCCCAAAAGAACCGCGGGTAGGATGGCGAGCGATGTCGCGGAGGCGACAAAACCGAATATGGGAGGCAGAAAGGTCGCTCCAACATACGCAACCGCCATCTGAATTCCCATGAGTACCTGGGCGTTTTTCTCCCCGAACTTCACGGGGGTTTCGTGCAGCATGCAGGGGAATATGGGGGCGCACCCGAAACCCACGAACGCAAACCCTGCCAATGAGAAAGGAAGCGATAGTGGTGCGAGCATAAGGGTGACTCCCGCCAATATCGTTAGAGCGCCGGCGCGGATCAAGGCCGTGTTCGATAGGCGATAAGTTACGAAACCGGTGATGAAGCGGCCGACGGTAATACTGGCGTAGAACATGGAGACCCAGCGCGCGGCCGATGCGGCGTCACATGCCTTGATCTTGAAAAGGAATGAGCCGCCCCACAGGCCCATTGTTGACTCTATCCCGCAGTAGATCAAAAACGTTGCCAACGTCCACTTCACTCCCCTGAGCTTGAGCAGGAAGGAAAAAGGCCGCGGGGATGTTTCATTTTGCGGCGATTCTCCGAGGTCACGACCCGGGACTTTAGCCCAGAGCGGCATGGCGAGCGCCAGCGCTCCAACGAGAACAAATTGCAGTATGCCGATTGAAAGGTAGCCGGAACGCCAGGAGCCGCCCCGGGAGAGAAACAAGGAAAGAACAAGCGGACCCGAGAGTGCGCCGATGCCCCAGAAACAATGGAGCCAGCTCATATGCCGTGATTCATAGTGGGCCGCCACGAAAGCGTTCAGGCCCGCGTCCACGGCGCCAGCCCCAAGGCCGAGCGGAACCGCTGCGAGAATGAGCCACCAAAATGAAGGGCTGGCTGAAAATCCGAATAGCGCGACAGCCGTAAGTCCGACGCTGAAAGCCGCGACTTTTCCTGTTCCGAACCTCCTCAAAACGCGCCCCGCAGATACGCTTGAGACGATCGTTCCCCCGGCAGTGACCATGTGCACAAGGCCCGCAAGGCCATAGGGAATCCTGAATTCGGATTGCATTGCCGGCCATCCGGCCCCAAGCACCCCATCGGGCAAGCCCAGGCTGATGAAAGCAAAATAGATCAGTATAAGAAGCGCGGTTGACATTGGCTTTATTCGAAGTGCGGCTGCGTCCTTTGGTCCTTCAACCATCTGTATCCGAATCGGATCCTTGTTTCATGCCCGTCAGATATTCGGGGGCAGATATTTCATTTGTAGCGCCTTGTTAGGCACCGCATTTCCAAAATCGAGGAACAAAACGTCCTGTCCGTTTCGCGTAAACCAGATATTCATTGCCGAATTGGGCCACCATGCCCTTTTCCTCGAAAGAGATAACAAGATGCCAAAGCAAATGAAGCATCGCAACCCAAAGGAGATCAATCCATTGGTTGAAAAAAACGGCGACGCCGGGAGCCCCTACGGAAATAAAAGAGGCGTAGAGCGGGTGACGCACCCAGCGGTAAGCTCCTTGCGTACATAGACCTCGCCCACGTTGAGAAGCTGGGAGGGATCGAAAAGACCAGATGGCTCCGGCGATAGTGCCTGCGCCGGCGACAATGAGAACGATATATCGAACGAACGCCGGAAGGCCCATAGTGTCAGAAGGAAAATATGGTTTGGACCACCATGCGAGGCAGAGAAGTCCAAAAGTCAAAAGGACCCCAAGGGGGCCTGCGCCAAACACACGAAAGAGGTTATTCATAATTTCCGCTGGAGTGAATTGTTAGATGCCTATCATTTCATCACGGTCTTTTATTAAATTTATGATACTTTTATATTTCACAATTATAAAGCATGCTTTAGAGTTTCTGCTAATATTGCTGTGAAAATAAATAGCCAGAAATATCTTTTCTTAATATTTTAGCAATAAATATTATAATACGATTAAGTACGGCATAATAGATAAAATAAAAGATTGGCATGAATAAAAACATGGTCAGTTCCCAATTCGATGTCCCGCTCGCAAGATCGAAAACACCGAGTTGGATTTTTAAGAATACCTGGAATAAGTAAACAACTGGAATCTGAAGAATTATAAGGATTATAAAGGTAAACGGTTGAAAAAAAGATACCACTATTAAAAAGTAGTACAATATCACGAAAGTAATAGAGGGTAAAAAATAATTAATCGCGGAAAGCAACTTAGGGCTTGCATTAATTTTGATTTTTTTAACCAATAATCGATTTAAAGGATATAGAACAAAAATGATAGGCAAAGGAAATAAGAGTGCTATCAAGCCTTTAATTAATGTCTCATATCCTGGAGTTTCTACCAAGGCCATCTTACCTCCTTCTAACGTTGGCCATGAGCGGCGAGCGATAACGAATACACTTCATGGCCTGGTTCGGATCCTTCATTTCAGATTCGGCTCATCAGTCCGAGTTCCGGTCTTTCCAATTCCACCACTTCAGCTTCTCCGGGTTGTGCTTTGTCTCGGTGGCGAAATACACGGCGCATCTCAACACATACAGCACGCAACGATCAATCGGCTTTCCGATTCTCTTGCACAACTTAGTGTACAGAGTCTCAGGGTCTTGATTCCGCAGGTCTTCTACCCGCCTTATGCCAAGCAGCCGCAAGTCATCTGCGGTGCTTGGCCCAACGCCGGGAATCATCTGCAATTCATCTGCCGGATTGTGAGTGGATTTCTTCATGTGGTCTGCCTTCAAGGCCTAACATTTGAACTCAGCGGCTGCGAGCGTAGCGAGCGTGAGCGGAACGAGCCTCCGCTACAGTGAATTGCTAGGCGTTTTATTAGGATTAAACCTTTTTCTTTGATTTTATTAACCCGATTATTAGTCCTATTAATGATCCGTATGCAAAAAATACGCCAAAAAGAGTAAGGATCCAAAGAGCGCTGACTAATGTTTGATGAATCGTGCTACCTGATTCACTTATAAAATCAATACGACAAATTACACATGTTAAAGAAAAGATAATAAAAGCTGGCAACATAAACCATCCTGCCCACCGGGGAGTGTCAGCAAGATTTGAGAAGTTTGCTGGTAGAAATAAGAAAAACACGGTTCCGATGACTCCGGCTATACATCCGCCCTTTAGCCAGTATGGCATATTTTTAAAATTCATATCATTCCTCTTTTTCCCCGCCTAACGTCCGCCTTGACCGGCAGTGAGCCGCGCAGTGGGTCACTGTACGGTCGGAGGCGTGGTTGGGTTTCCTCTCATCATCTCTTCAATTGCCGTCTTGAACTGTTGCAGATCCTGTGGTGGAAAATAGCAGAAGCCCTTCTTCCAGCGGATTCGGAAGTGTTTCTGGGCGGATAAGCAGGCGGTCATCTCCCGGGCCGCCGGCCACGGCGGCCACAGCCAACCGTGCACAAGCACTTCACTTCTTGAGGCTTCCTCAATTGAGGTGATCTCAGACCTCAGCAGTCGTTTCGGCGTCCCAAAAACGCGTCGGAAGGTGATTCCCTCTTGTTCTATCTCCAGACTGCGCACTAGGAACAAGAAGGACGCGGCGTACAATAGGAGAAACGTGATGGCGCCTGCGCCTACGCCGACGGTGATGCCGACGATAAATGCTGGCACGCCCAACGCGACCACAGCCTGCAATCCCGATTGGTGCTCCGACAAGAACGTCGATCAGATCACGCGGAAGTGTTCTAGGTTTGCATTTCATTTTCTTCAACCCAACATTTGAACTCAGCGGCTGCGAGCGTAGCGAGCGTGAGTGAAACGAGCCTCCGCTGCAGTGAATTGTTAGACATCTACTTTACTGGTTCTCCCCTGAGAATTACCCATCTATGAGCATGCTTCTTAATTCTATTCTTTTGCTCCTCTGTCAAGTTTCCGGGATATTGATAAATATATTCGTATTTTTTCCCATTATATCCACATTTTATTGATAATTCAAGGTTTGCGTCATTCTTGTTGTACCTAACCTCATATATTTTAACATCTTTGACATCTATAGGCCCTACTTCCTTCAAATATTCATCTATTGAATTTGGAAATTCTTTATGTTTAGCTTTGAAATCGTATATTTTTTGAATAACAGGCTGGTACCAGCCAGTAATCATATCTTCCATGTAGAATTCCCGAGCGACGTAATTAATCAACGCAAGAGCGCAAATACCTATTAATAGAACGACAACAACTATTGCCAATAAGATCTTTTTTATTCGCTTTATCATTTTCTATTTCCCCTGTCTAACGACGAATTGAGCGGAGAGCTTAATGAGTCCGCTCAGATGCTTTGTTTTCTGAATTCATTGCTACTGTTGCAATAATTGCTGCGGCCACTCCCGAAACAGCAGCCAGGGAGAGCCACATATTGCTCTGATTTATGATAGCCCAGTTGGCCCGAAGGATGCGAATCTCGGCACCGACAGATTCTGCGATATTTTCCCGGGACATCTCATCGGTCCAGTCAACCCTTCTGTTGGTCCATGTTCCATCAGGATTGATAAAACGATTTCGGAAGGCTTTCCCGGTCGCAATGTCCTCAAACAACGCAAGCCCGGTAAAAATCACCGACAGCACAATGAGAGTAATAGCAGAACGCATAGCGATTTTTCGTCTTTTTTTCATCTCTCCTCCGTCTAACATTTGAACTCAGCGGCTGCGAGCGTAGCGAGCGTGAGTGAAACGAGCCTCCGCTGGAGTGAATTGTTAGAACATTTTATTTATATATTTTCTTATCTTATTAATTTCCCGGGTCTCGCCATGCGATATCCGGGTCCTCTTTGCCTAATTTCACGAATTTCCCGTTGTCATCCTTCATGTTCTCCCCCAAGCTGTAGATAATGAATCCATTGTCGTCCCTTCTATAAACGTAATCTTTACCCGAAAAAGGATCCTTAGGAATCGAAGACATGATAACAGGTGCCAGCTGATCAAGGGAATCGACGAATTTACCGTTCTTCTCTTTATACATCCTGTTTGCGATACCCAAAGTAGCGACATCAATATATGCACTCAATATTTCCTCTTGTGTGTAAAATGTTCCGTAACGTGAAACTGAAGAAAAATATGACGTGAGAACGTCGTAAGGATAGAAGATGGCGGTCACTATCGACGGTCGCTTATTCTTATTTTTTGCTTCCGTGAGTATTTTTTGGCCTTTATAATAGGGCATATTGAATACCGGTATCATCTCAATACAACTGCTTAAGATGCCGATCTGAATTGCACGGAAATATTTCTTGGAATTCATTCGTATTAACATTTCGGGGATTGACCATCCTAAGTCTTGTAACATAGTCATTGCGTAGGGTTCGCTGTTAACGACCCATACCGGTTCTCCCATAAAGCCTGATTTAGCGGAATTCTTGTTATTTGTATGAGTTAAGCAAGTTATTATATCCTGCAGCGCATCAATATTTCCTGTCGAGGAAAACACAGTATTTTGTAATGATTCAATTCCTTTTCCGCATAATGCCATACGGACAAGCTGGGATAGTAATATGGGCTCGTTTTCAAGAGAATTTGCTATTTTCAGCATTAGCAAGTCTGTTGCAAATGAATCGTCATAATTTTTAGAGTCAGCTTCTATTCTAGATTTGACTGATAATAATTTTGAGATGCGATTAAAGAAATACAAATTGTTATATTCATAATCTATCTTTTTTGACGCGCCCTTCATTAAATCATTTCTCTTAATAAATTGGCATTTCATAGCAGCGGCTTTTTCAAGAAGACCATACACTTTATTAAGATCGGGATTGTTTAATATCGTATCTACATACTGCCCTTTCTTGCTTGCGGGTTCATCAAGATATTTATTCCTGTCTAGCAGAGCTTCCGCAAAGTCGTCTTTATGATTTTTGATGAAGGAATCATATATTGTAAAAGCTTGTTTATAGACCATTGCTCCATTTTCAGAATCGGATAGTTCATAAGGTATAACTTCATTTGCAGACGTAGGAATACCGTGCGATTTAAGCTTAGCTAAGGTATGGTCGAGCGAAGGCCCGGGCGCAAGAATAATAACAAGAAAATAAATAACAATAACTAAAATTAACAGGCTGAGTACTGTAAATAATTTCCTCATCTTGGTCTTCCCTTTTTAACGGACAATTGGTTAAGTTTGTAAAGAGTGTTTCTCGTACTCAAATAAAGCCGGCCACATCTAATATTATTAAAACAGCAGAATTTCCGTCATGGATTGTTAATGCTTTTGTCATATTATTTATCCCTTCAAACATTTGAACTCAGCGGCTGCGAGCGTAGCGAGCGTGAGTGAAACGAGCCTCCGCTGGAGTGAATTGTTAGACCTTTTTAACACCTCTTTCCCTTAATCAGGATGAGGAAACATTCCAAAACCGCATATTAAAATCAGGCCTATTATTTGCAATATTACAATAGTTCCTATAATAAATATGACTGTAATCAAAACGTTCTTCGATGTTTTACTATTTATATTGCCTTTTTCAATATTAGTAATCAGTTTCCTTGTAATTAGGCCTGCAATAATAATACCTAAAATGCCCAATATTATTGGCTCGCTATTAACCCAACGCGCAATATTCATTTCGCATCTCTAATTATTATCATATTATCTCCGTCTAACATTTGAACTCAGCGGCTGCGAGCGTAGCGAGCGTGAGTGAAGCGAGCCTCCGCTGGAGTGAATTGTTATACGGCCTCTATTGTTTTAAATTGTTCTTTTACTTTGGGTCTGGTAAAGAATATTATTAAAGCTAAGCCATAGATTAAAGTAGGGATTCCAAAGATTATTATAATAAATATCGGCGCGGTCTTTTCTGATATCTCCCTACACTTTTCTATATTTTCTAATGCTTTTTGCTGATATTCAGGCTTTACCTGTTCCATAATTCTTGCTTTTTCTTTTAAAAATACTTCGTCGGAATTCATTTTATCTATAGCTGGCTTAAGTAACATGGGTGTCATAATAATATCGACGATTGTCAATATAATGATCGCTTTTCGAGCGATTTCTTTAAGTCTTAATATTAAAATACCACATATTAATCCAATTATAATAGAAGCTGCATTATATAATTGTACGCCGATGCTATTGCCTTGAGGATTAAATATATCTAGTATGGCTAAAAGTAATCCTAATATGTTTAAAATAATAATAGTCCAGCCCCAGAATGTCACACCTTTTGATCTTTTTCTTTCCATGCTCTCTCCTTCTTATATTATTTATCACTGTATAACATTTGAACTCAGCGGGTGCGACCCCTACAAACACGCTGGCGCTGTCCGCTGGAGTGAATTGTTAGGCGCCTGTTTATTTCCATTCTTCTTTTATTATTACTATCCTAAAATTATCCGTTGAGTTATTTGATATTTTTAATCGTATTTCACCGTTTACCGGGATAAATCCGCAACCTACATTATCTATACCGGAACAGGAACGAGTTTCCTTCCCCATTCCAAATAATGTAGGGATTGTTTGTTCTATCTTTATTGGATATGGCTCTTTATTGGAATATTTTTCAAGCTGTTCAGGAGTTGCCTTTGTTCTAAACTTTATCATTAATCGCTTCTCTGACTTTATTGTAATTTCTTTAATTTCCTTCGAGGTCAGTAAAAACTCCATTACACATGCTTGGCCTTCCCGTAAATGGTACCAAATTTCTTGATCCGCGCTTAAACACGGTGAGGCCAGGCACAATATAAGAATAACTACACTCGCGCATTTATTAATTTGTTTATAGTTCTCGGCCTTTGTTCTCATTTCTTCTTCTCTCCGCCTAACATTTGAACTCAGCGGCTGCGAGCGTAGCGAGCGTGAGTGAAGCGAGCCTCCGCTGGAGTGAATTGTTAGCTGGGTTTATTTGCCCAGTTTACTGCCGTAAGTTCGATATTATTTTTTAATAATGAGCCCATTGTGAGGATATTTGATTTCTCTCTTCTTTCAACTATTCGCGCAAGTGCAAATAGCCATTCATAGATTTCTTTTATCTTTTCAGTATTTAATGATAATAATTGCGCTTTATCCATAAAACTATTATAGATTAAACAATCTTTGGTCATTACAATATCTCTATATTTCGTATAGAAATATGGGGCGAAAGACATATGCAATTTTAGTTTTTTACTTAATAAATCGGTATTTAACTCGACGCCAAAAGATATTACATTATTTTCCCTTCGAATAAGAGCTTTTTTGCCCTTATAATCACCTCTTATTGTTTCAACTGCGCCATAAATAAAAATTCTTATTTTATCTTTAAAGGATTGGTTTGTATTGCCTATCACTTGTTTTGTAATATTTTTTACTTCTAACCATGCCTTATTATTGCCGCGAATGAACAGATTAGCACACCCTTCTGCCATTTTTGACAACAGATAATTGCTTATCATTTTATATTCCTCAGCTAACATTTGAACTCAGCGGCGGCGGCCCCTACTATCACTCTGGCGCTGTCCGCT
>ERZ795059.3235-NODE-3235-length-15925-cov-5.799685_pt1 | contig 15925 bp, 9 predicted proteins | sample MGYA00375143_ERZ795059 | MGnify/ENA primary metagenome ERZ795059 (study PRJEB30188, sample SAMN05720168) | activated sludge metagenome | isolation source: Anaerobic digester | place: USA | collected 2015-01-07 ... | reverse complement strand
ACGGAAATACGGTTCATGGTCTCAACTCCGATGGACAGTCATCACGACTCGTCCCGCACTTCTTTCCGCTTAGCAGGCGACGCGCGCACCGCCAAGCCCCATGCCTGACAGATCCCGAGTGCCTGTTCAGAGTATCGTCCTGCGGTTGTGTCCGCAGCCTTGGTTCGGGGCACGTCCCTGGTACTTGACCTCGTTGTGATCGGCTCCTTCAGCCCCGCCGGTTCAACTCGTCCGATTCCACCAGCCCGTCGCGGAGCCGCAAGACACGTTTACAACGGGCGGCGACGTCGTTTTCGTGGGTCACGAGGACAATGGTCTTGCCACGAGCGTTCAGTTTCTGGAAGAGGTCGAGAACCTCGACGCTGGTCGCGGTGTCCAGGTTGCCCGTCGGCTCGTCGGCGAGAATGAAGTAGGGATCGTTGGCCAGGCTGCGGGCGATCGCGACTCGTTGCTGCTGGCCCCCGGACAACTCCGTGGGGCGGTGGTTCAGGCGGTCACCAAGTCCGACCATGCGGGCCAGTTCGCGGCAGCGGCGGCGATTGGCCGCGTCCAAACGGCCCTGGTAGTACAGCGGGACTTCGATGTTCTCGACGACCGTGAGCTGGGGAATCAGGTTATATGACTGGAAGACGAAGCCGATATTGGCCGCGCGCACGTCCGACAGTTGATTGTCGTCCAACTGTGCCACGTTGCGCCCGCCCAGCACGTAGGAGCCCGCGGTGGGGCGGTCCAGGCAGCCCAACAAGTTCAGCAGCGTGCTCTTGCCCGACCCCGAAGGCCCCATGATGGCGATGTACTCGCCGGTCTGCACCTCGAACGTCACGCCGCGCAGCGCATGGACCGTCTCGCCCTTGAGGACGTAATCCTTGCGGAGTTTTTCGACGTGCAATGCCAGCTTCATCGGATCACTCGTGTCGTAACGCCTCGATCGGGTCCATGTACGCGGCGCGCATCGCCGGATAGAGTCCGAAAATCACCCCGACGCTGATCGAGATCGCCAGCGAGGCGATAATCGACCACCAGGCAATCCGCGGCTGCAACTCCATGATCACCGGCGGCAGCGCGGACATCATCTCGGGGAACAGCCGCAGGGCGAGATCGCGCACGGTCCGGACCGCCGGGCCGACCAGAAAACCGCAGCCCACGCCCAGCAGGCCACCGACGCCGGTCAGCACGACCGACTCGGCCAGGAACTGCTGGATGATCGCCCGCCGCTTGGCCCCCAGCGCCCGGCGAATGCCGATCTCGCGCGTCCGTTCCGTGACGGTGGCCAGCATGATGTTCATGATGCCGATCCCGCCCACAACCAGCGAGATCCCGGCGATGATCACCAGCAGCAGGTTGAACATCATCTCGATCAGCTTGGCCTGCCGCAGCAGTTCCTGGGGGACGACGACGCCGAAATCCTGGTTGGGATGGTATTTCTCCAACAACGTGCGAATGATCCCCGCGGTCTCGTACACCTGGTCCTTGTCCGCGACGGTCAGCGTGATCTGGCTCAGTTGCACGATCTCCCCTTCGCGGCTGCCCGAGCGGCTGGTGAACACCATGTCGCCGATCCGCCAGCGCTGCGTCTTCAGCGGGATGTACACGTCCAGATTGTAGTCCTGCGAGTCCAGGCTGCCGCCGATGGCCGCCGTGGGATCGCGTTTGGCCGTCTGGCCGACGACGACGTAGAAATCGCGGTCGATCTGGATGCTCTTGCCGATCGGGTTTTCCAGCGGAAACAGTTCGCCGGCGGCCGTGGCGGCCAACACGCAGACGTTTTCCGGCGGGGCGCCGTCGCGGTCCTGGAGAAACCGGCCGCGCTCCATCCGCAAGTTATTGAGTGAGAAATACTCGGGCGTGCAGCCCACGACGCGCCCTTCGACCGCGTACTGGTCGCGGCGGAGTTGCTTGCGCATTTCACGGATCGGGACCGCTTGCTCGATCACGCCGGTCGGCACATTGGTCACGATCCGGCGAAAGTCGTCGCGCAACAGGCCGTATTCCAAGACCATCGAACGATGGCCGGAGGACGCCTCGGCCTGCTCCGACGGTTTGACGCTGCGAACGATGATGTTGCGGGCGCCGAGATCCTCGATTTGCTTCTGCGCCTGGTAGCTGACGCCTTGCCCCATCGCCACCAGCCAGATGACGGCCATGATTCCGATCAGAATCCCGACGACGGCCAGGCCGGTGCGCAACTTGTGCAGCAACAGGCTGTAAACGGCCAGTCGCAGGGTGATGAACAGGGGGCGAATCATGGGGAGTTGGGTCTTGGTTCCTAGCTGTCGGTTGTTCGTTTTCAACTCTCCGCCGTTCTCACAGCCCGCCGGGCCCGCCGCTCGGCCGACCACCGCCGCCACGAAACTTGGCCCGCATCTTCTCGCGCATCGCTTGGATTTCGTCCTGATCCAGCGCTCCGTCCTGGTTCGCATCCAACGCGTCGAATCCTTCCTGCATGCGTTCCGGCGCCTCTTGCTTGCTCACCTTGCCATCGCCGTCCGAGTCGAACTGCATCAAGTCGAACCCGCCGGGACGGCGTTCGCCGCCGGGACCGGCGGGACCGCCGCCTGGTCCGGCAGGCATCGGTTTGGATCCGTCTGCGGGCGATCCCCGAGTTGCATCGCCGAGCCCCTCTGCGCTGCCGGGACCGTCTGGCCGCGGGCCGCCTGCGTCAGGCGGTCCCTGCGGCGGTCCCCGGCGCTCGCCCGGTTCGGGACCGACAGCGGATTTTGCTTCGCCGAACTGCTCGCGCACGCTGGCCGACTCGGCTTCTTCCTCGGTAACCCGAGCTTCGGGGACGACCTCGCGCGGATTCAGCAGCACCCGGTCGTTCTCGCTCACCCCGTCCTGGACTTCCACAAAGCGGTCATTGTTCAATCCCAGCACCAGCGTGCGGCGTTCGATTTTGTCGTCTGCCGCGACCCAGCAGTAGTACTTCCCACGCTGCTCGACCACGGCCGCCACCGGTAATGTCAGAACGTCTTTCAGATCCGCCACCAGGATCTCGACTTCGGCCGTCATGCCGGGCCGCAGCCCCTCCGGCTGGCCGTCGACCTTGACGATCGTGGCGTACTCCTTGACGCTGGCCGAGAAGAAGCTGGTCGGTTCGGGCTGGTTGGCGATCGAACTCACCGCGCCTTGCAGTTCACGGTCCAGGATGCGGATTCTGGCCCTCATGCCCATGCGCAGTTGCTCGACCTTCGTCTCGTGCACGGCCACCTTCATCTGCATCTGGGACAGGTCGGGCAGGCGGAGGATCGTCTGCCGCTCGCGGACGGTCGCGCCCTCTTCGATCTGCGGGCCCTGTTGGCCGCCGAACCGCATCCCGGTTTGTTCGTTGGCATACACGACCATGCCGTCCTGCGGCGCGGTGATGAGGCAGTACGCTTTTTGGTCCTCCAAACGCTTCAGCCGAGATTCCTCCAGCGCGAAGGCGGCCTTTTCGGACTCCAGTTTCGCCTTGGCCGTTTCCACTTTGCTCTGCAGGTCCTCGATCATCTTGACCTTGGTAAAGTTCTCCAGCACGTCCTTGGCCGTGCGGGCGGAATCCAGTTCCAGTTGCGATCGCTGGACCGAGAATTGCTGGCCCTCCAGTTCCAGCGTGCTGATGTAGCCCTTGCGGAACATCCGCTGCGAGTGCTGCAGCATGTTCTGGCTGGTGCGCAGGTTCTCCAGGGCGATCGTGATCTGCGCGTCGGCGTCTTGCAGTTCTTTCTTGAACGTTCCTTCCAGGTACTCCTTGACGGAGATCTCGGCGACTTGCAGGTCCTTCTCGGCCTGGACCAGCGCCGAACGGGCCTTTTCGTACGTGATCTTCTGCGCGTTGATCTGGTCGTCCAGCTGAGACGCATCCAACTCGACCAGTTTCTCACCCTGTTTGGCATGGCTGCCGTCCTTGATGATCGACAGGATCGAGGTGCCGCCGGCCACCTGGCACTTGATTTCCACGTTCTTGGCGCTTTCCACGTTGCCGTCTTCGGTGACGGTAACCAGCATCTGGCCGCGCGTGACGGTGTGCGTGAGCATCGACGGGCGATTCGCGTCGTCCGCGGATCTGAACGCCAGCGAACCGGCGTACACGGCAACTCCGACGAGCACGAGTCCCAGAGCCGGGGCGGCAAGACGCCGCATCGAGCGGCTCAGGCCGCCGGACGGCGGAAGTGGCTCCGGCAAAACCTGCACGTCTTGGTCCGGGCCAAACGGTTCCAAATTCACGTTGGACATGACGCTGCCCCCGCAGGAGTGGCAATGGTCGAAATCAGAAACGGGTCGTCCGACGAACGGCGCGAAACCAAGCTGCCGTTCCGCTCGCACTTCCTGCGCGGTTGAGGCATCCCAGCGAGTCGAAACGCTACCCCTTAGATTCTACTTTAATACCGCCGTGCGGCGAAGCGATCGCGTGCTTTTTCCGAGGAACGATCTTGCCGGTCGTAGCGGTGCCATCGGCGGGGACAGGGGTTGGCAGCCCGATAGACGGCTGTCGGGAGTTCGCTCAACGACTCTCTGTCGGTCTCAGGAACTGCACGCCGGCGGGCTTTAGAGAGGCCAGGGGCTTGGCGGCCGGAATGGTGTTCTGCGGTGGCTCGTTCAGCATCACTCGGCGTTTGGGCGGAGACAGCGGGACCTCGGGCGCCTCCCGGACCTGCGATGCGGGCGAATCTCGATTCTCTCCCGCCTCGTGCGTGCAAACCGCGTGCTGCAACGACGCGAGGGGATGTGCCGGTCCGTCGTACGCAACGTTGACGTGAGCGTCCTGTTCGGCCAGCGAGGCGGCTGGCGGATGATCCTCAGGTGCGTCCCGTTTCGAGGGCTCCTCTGGGGCATCGCGAAAAGCCGCGTTCATCCATTCGACGGGTACCGCCGGAGGCGGCGCGATTTCCTCGGGTGCGGACTGACCGGACGCCGGCAGCGGCGTATCGATCCAGCGGCCTTCTTCGTCCAGTTGCATCAGGCCCAATTCGCGCATCAACTGCATGCGGGTGGCGTAGTAGTTGAGCCAGACGCTCATGAAGTTGTTCTGCGTGTTGCGCAAGTCGGAAAGCGCAGTCAGCAGGTCCAACGCCGCGGTCGGGCCGAACTGGGCCGCGGCCTGGCCGGGTTCGGCCGGCGGGACCGGCTTGTTCAATTGTTCCTGAGTCAGATCCACGCGACGAATCGAAATGGCGACGGCCCGGCGCTGAATCTCCAGATTGACGCGCAACTCGTTCAAGCGGCGCAGCAGCTGCCGCATGTCGCGATGCACAGAATCCAGGGACTGGATGAAACTGCGGCGATCCTGCTGGTAGTCGATCAACGCCTGCCGATAGTTGTTACGTTCCAGCAACCGGGTGAAGGGAGCATCGAACTCCAAGCCGGCCCGCACGGTGCTCGTCCTGGCATTGAAGCTCAGCGGGTTGTTTCGGGCGGTCGAAATGTTCCCGTCCATGACGACATCCACGCGCGACTCCAGGGCGTTGGCGTTGTACGCGATCAAACGCCACGTGTCGACCAGCGCGGCACGGCTGTTCATGATGTCCAGGCGGTTGACCAGCGCCGTCTGGAATGCCGTCTCGGCGTCCATCTCCACCGGTTCCACGACGATCGCTTCCAATCGCGCCCGGGCCTGCACCAAAGTCATCTCGCCCGCCAGGCGGTATTGATCGTCGAGCCAGACCACCAAGCCGGCGGCCGTTTCCCGGCGGGTCGTGGCGGACAACCCGGTCTGCAACTGGTCCAGCTTGGGCACCGCTGCCTGGAACCGCTGGCGAATCTCCGCGAGCGAATCGGCCAGCAGCTTGCGGTCCTTCTGGAACAAGCTTCGCTCCGGGGCCGTCATGGCGCGTTCGCGCTGCTTCGCCTTGTTCTCCGTGCTAACCAGATCCTGCTCGACCATCGCGAACTGCCCGTCGAATTGGGAACGGAGCGACGCAACGCGCTGGAGCAGGCCCCGCAAGGCGGTCAGGTCGGGCTCGTCGGGCAATTCGCCGAGTTCCTGCTGGAAGTCGGCAATCCTGTTTTGCACGGCGGTCGCCTGCGGGGCGACCAATTGGAATTGCTGGATCGTTTGATCGTCCAAGGCGATGGCCAGATCGGGAGGCAATCCCAACGTCCCCGTCACGTAATTGTCCTGCGACAGCAGCAAACTGTTTTGAGCTTGCAGCAGCGTCGCCCGCTCGGTTTCGATGTTCTGCCGGAACTGATCGACCTGAACCAAGTCGATCACGCCGGCGTCCAGATAGGCTTCCAAGAGGGCCAGCGTGCGCAGCTGTAGATTGAGGCTGTCCTGCGTGTTGCGGATTTGCTGCAACTGCTGCAACAGGCCGAGGTAACCGCCGACCGTGCCCGCGCCGCCGCCGGCGAACCCGGTCCCGCCGCCGGTGCCGCCGCCCGAGACGCCGGTGCCGGTCCGCCCGAAGCCGGTCGCGGTGCCCACGCCACCCAGACCGCCGGAGCCTTGACCGGTAAAGCCTGTCAAACCGGTCCCCCCCAGAAAACCGCCGCGGCGCGAGGGGCCCGATACACCCAATTCGCCAATCGCGACGCGCGTATAGAATCCGTGGCGATACCGCTCGAACGCCCGGAGGTTGCCCAGCAGCACACGTTCCACAATCGTCAACTGCTCCAAGGCGATGTTCCGCCCGGCGCCGCGCAACAAGGGCTGGACCAGCGAGAAATTTGCAATCGAACTGGTCAGGTTCGCATCGCCGCCGCTGAACTCCCAAACGAAGGAATTGGCAAAGCCCACCAACAATTCCCCCGCCGTGGCAAACTTCCGCCGCAGTTCGAGATCTGTCGCGGTGGTCAGGGTGTTGGACTCAGCACCCTGGACTGCGGCGACGACGCCGGCACCGCGCGACAATCGCGGCGGTGTGAGACCACCCGAGTGAGCATACGTCGTGGCGTTGCCGCCAAAGAACTGAGTATCCAATCGAAACCGCTCCGTGCTTACGTCCAGGGCCGACAGGTAGAGCGTTTCCAACTGGCTCTGAAAGTCCGGCGAGTGAAGGTAGGCCAGTTTCAGGGCCGTATCGACGTCCAGCACGACCTCGCCCTTGTCGTTCATGGGGGCGTACTGAGCCAATTCCGCTCGCCACATCGGGTTTTCCAACTCGATGCGATCCCCGTTGTCGTGCCAATGCGGCCAGCCTTTCTTGCAAGCCACGCAATGCATGTACTGGTGCGACGCGGGATCATCCGGAGGCATCGGCGGCCGATCCGGGTCGTAGCTATCGTGGTAGCGGCTGCGAGGGTCGATGTCGATGCAAAAGTCTTCGACCGCCCATCGAGGATCAGAGGATTTCTCCGCAATCAAATCGTGAACCTCACGGTCCGCCTGAACGCGATAGTGCTGCCGACTGCAGCCCACGCATGCCAGCAGCGCGAGCATCGCGGTGAGGCATGCCGCCCAGGGGAATGCTCGCCATGAAGAGTTCGCCAGCACCGCGGTAACCCATCCCACTCGGTTCGAGGCATGACCTGAATCGGCGCGAGAGCCCCGCGCCCCGGATTCCTCCAGGCATCTTGTATCGAGCGTCAGAATGGGAAAGCTTTAGCGATTTTGCCGGTTGTATCGATCAAACAGGATGGGGATTTCGTGCGGGCGAGAAGCTGAATTCCATCTCCTGACCGATAGCACCACGAAGTGCTAGCGACAAGAATATGACCACAAGAAAGAATAGAAGAGGCTGAGAGAAAAATGGGGGGGACAGAAAGGTGAAAGGGGGGAGAGGCAAAACCAGAAGCCCGGCTTTTTCAAAAAGCCGGGCTTCTGGAGGATTCACGCACTTTGCGAACTAGGCTCGAACTCGCGCAAGACCTCAGTTATTGGGACGTTGCGGACGGTCTTTACGACCGCCTTCGCCGCCACGGTCGCCACGGCCTTGCCGGCCGCCAAACCCCATCGCGCCTTCCGGCATCTGGAACGGCTCGCCCTTCATCTTCGCGAACTGGGCTTTCTGGTCGGCGGTCAGCACGGCCAGGACTTTGTCCTCAGCCTGCTTGCGCATTTCCTGAAATTTGGCCCGCATCTGCTCGCGGTCCTGGTCGCGGTTGCCGCCTTGGAACGCGGACCGCATCGCTTCCATGTTGGCGTTGTTGGCCTCTTCCAACTTCTTCTTCTGTTCGTCGGTGATCTTCAGTTCGGCCGCGACCTTGGGGTCGCTCAGGGCAGCCATACCACGCATCTGCAGGCTGATTTCCTGGAGTCGCTTCATCTGATGCGGCAGCAGAATTTCGGCCAGTTTCGCATTGGCGGCGGCGGTCTCTTTTTCGCGCCGCTGGCGCATCTCGGTGAACAGCTTTTCCCGCTCCTGTTCCGACATGTTGCGGTAATCCGGACGCTCGCCCTGTCCGCGCTGCGCCTCTCGCGCGGCCCGCATCTCTTCACCCACCTTCTTGATCGACGCGAGTTGATCGTCCAATGCCTCGATTTCCTTCTGGACGGCTGGGATATTCGCCAGGTCCATCAGATTGGGGGTCCCGCCGAATCCGCCGGGGCCGCCTCGGAACCCACCTCGGCCGCCGGGCTGTGCCCACACGGACGAACTCGCCAGGGCCATCAGAACGAACATGACGGCCACCACAGTACACACGCGCTTCATGACTCTTCCTTTCGCTTAAACCGTACCTGAGACGTTGTTGAGAAAACAGAAAACCAGGAATTGCCTGTCAGAGATCAACGACGCGATCGCCCTTCGTCACTCGGGCCACCTCATCGACGGAAGTCATGCCCGAAACGACTTTTCTCCAGCCGTCCATGCGCAAGGTCGTCATCCCGTCCTGCACGGCGGCCTTTTTCAGTTTCCACGAGCTGGCGTTGTCGTGCGCCAGACGGCGGACTTCCTCCGTGGTCACCAGCAACTCATAGATCCCAACGCGGCCACTATAGCCGAGATTGCGGCACTGTCGACAGCCCACCGGCCGATAAACCGGCTCGCCCTTCAAATCGTCCCAGGGGAAGTCCGGCGGCAGCTCGTTCCGTTGCGGACGGGATGGCTGCTTGCAGTGTTCGCACAGGCGCCGGACTAGCCGCTGGGCCATGACCGCCTCGACCGTGCTGGACACCAGGAACGGCTCGACGCCCATGTCCACCAATCTCGTGTAGGCGCCGGCCGCGTCGTTGGTGTGCAGGGTGCTGAACACCAGATGCCCGGTCAGCGACGCCTGAATGGCGTTCTCGGCCGTCTCCAAATCGCGGATTTCGCCCACCAGCACCACATCCGGGTCGTGACGCAGGATACTGCGCAAGGACTGGGCAAAACTCAGGCCGATCTTGGAGTGGACCTGGATCTGGTTGATTCCCTGCAGTTGATACTCAACCGGATCTTCGGTTGTGATGATCTTAATGTCCGGCTTGTTGATCTCCAGCAGCGAGCTGTACAGCGTGGTGGTCTTGCCGGAGCCGGTCGGGCCGGTGACCAGCACGATCCCGTGCGGCAGTTCGATCAGTTGGCGATAGACCTCGTAGTTCCGCTGATCCATGCCGAGCGATCGCAGGTCGAACACCATGGCGCCTTTGTCCAGGATGCGCATCACGATGCTTTCGCCGTGAATCATCGGAATGACGGAGACACGGACGTCCACTTCGCGGCCGTGTACCTTGAGCTTGATGCGGCCGTCCTGCGGCAGGCGTTTTTCGGCGATATTCAGCCGGGCCATGATTTTCAAGCGGCTGACGATCGCCGACTCGAAACGGCTGATCTCCGGCGGCAGCGGTTGGGGTTGGAGCATGCCGTCCACGCGGTAGCGGAGCACCAGGCCCGAAGGCTGCGACTCCAAGTGGACGTCGCTGGCGTGCGTCTGGATCGCTTCCAGCAGAATCTCGTTTACCAGCCGGACGACGGAGGCCTCTTGGGCCTGCTCGCACAGTTCCGAACCGTCTGTTTCGATGGCTTCCAGCAGTTCGAGGCCGTCGTCCTCCTCGGTCTGGGCCACCAGGTTATCGACGGTTTCGCCGCCGACGCCCAGGTGCTTCTTGACCAGTTTGGCGATCTCTTGGCGGCTGGCCAGGACGGGAGTGACGCACAGTCCGGTGGCCGCGCTCACTTCGTCCAACGGATACAAATCGAACGGATCGCTGGTGGCCACGACCAGGGAACCGTTGTAACGGCGGATCGGGAACAGCGATTGGCGGTAGATCAGACGTTGCGGAAAGTCCTTCAGCAGCGGCTTCAAATCGGTCTCGCCATCCAAGCGCGCGAGGTCGACGTAATCCAGACCGACCTCCTCACCGACGGCACGCAGGGCGTCCTCTTCGTTGACGAACCGCAAAGCGACGGCGGCATCCAGGACCGACTCGCTGTTGTGCTGGCGAGCCTGGTCCAACTGGCGTTGGTCGATCAAGCCACGTCGAAGGAGAATGTCGGCGGCGTGCATCCTGCTAAACTCCAAAGTGTCAGCCGGCCGGTGCCGGAGAGAAGTCGTTGGGGGAGCGAAACAGGCGAGGGCCATGCCCCTCCACGTTCTACCTGCCGCTTGGCCCCAGGTGTGACGGCCGGGCGGACGGATTCGCGGGAAACCCTGTCCGCGGTTGACGTTCCGTCGCTCGGTCTCGGTCGACGATGACGTCCGCCGGCCGGAACCTTGACGGCCACGCGGTGTTTCATTAGGGTGGGACATGCTTGGCTGTAGCACGGCTCTCCGAGCCGTGTTGCTTTGCTGGAAATCCTGTCAAGATCTGCACGGCTCGGAGAGCCATGCTACGGGTGGTTCGTCCAGCGGTCACAAGTCGTCGCGACGGGCAGTTTTCAGAAGGGATGGATGGATGAGCGATCTGAAGCCGGACTCGGACGAGACCGCTGACTTGTTGCAGCAGGTCCGCGCTGGCAGGCCCGTGTTCGATCGGCTGTTTGCCGTCCATCGAGCGGCGCTGAAAGAAGCCGTACGCATCCGCTTTGATCCGGCGCTGCGCGGCCGCTTGGATCCCTCCGACGTAGTGCAGGACACGCAGTTGGAGGCGTTCCGCCGGCTGCCGGAGTTCTTGCGGCGGCAACCGATGCCCTTTCACCTGTGGCTGCGAAAGATGGCTTACGAACGCCTGATTATGATGCGACGCCGACACTTGAACGCCACCTGCCGGGCCGTCCGGAACGAGTGCCCGTTGCCGGAACAATCCTCCCTGGTGCTGGCTCAGCAGTTGCTGGCCGACCAGGAATCGCCCAGTGCGCAGGTGGGCAAGGAGGAGTTGGCTCAGCGGGTGCGAACCGCGTTGGGCAACCTGCCCGAGATCGACCGGGAAATCCTGCTGATGCGGACGTTCGAGTCGCTGTCCTACGACGAGATCGCGTGCATCCTGGAGATCGAGCCCGCCGCCGCCCGCAAACGGCACGGCCGAGCCCTGTTGCGGCTGCACGGGTTGTTGGCTGCCGACGGGATCACGGAGTCCAAGATATGACCGAACCTCGGCCCGAAGACGACACCGCGGATTCGCCTCAGGAACTCCTGGTATCGGAGGCGGCGGACGAGTTCCTGCAGCGCGTCCAGCAAGGGGAATTCCCTGACGTCGAGGAGTACGTTCAACGTTATCCTCAAGTGGCCGAAGTCCTGCGGGATGTGTTGCCCGCGCTGCAGGCCATGCACGGTTCGCGGGTCGCAAAGCCGGCGGCCCCCAATGGATCTCCGACCATCGACGGAATCCTGGGCGACTTTCGCATTCTGCGGGAAATCGGCCGTGGCGGCATGGGGATCGTTTACGAAGCGGAGCAGATTTCGCTGCGCCGCCGCGTGGCTTTGAAGGTGCTGCCTTTCGCCGCGACGTTGGACGAGCGGCGGCTGGAGCGTTTCAAGAACGAGGCGCTGGCGGCCGCTCGCCTGCACCATACGCACATCGTCCCCGTGTACGCCGTCGGCTGTGAGCGCGGCGTGTACTACTACGCGATGCAGATGATCGAGGGGCTGAGCCTGGCCGGCGTGATCGCCCAGTGGCAACGGGCCGCGGCGCCACCGGCGGCAGCGTCAGTTCCGCCTCGATCGTCCCGGCGAGAAAGTTCGCACGTACTAGCGGATCTGTGGGCCTCGAGTGAGCCGGAAACGGGCGTGCCGGCTCCGGTCGGCGCCCCGCCCACGCAAACGGCAGGAGTTCTGTCGACCGCCTCGAGAGGCAAGGCGGCAGACTTCTTCCAAACCGTGGCCCGATTGGGGGTCCAGGCCGCCGAGGCGTTAGAACATGCACACGGCCTGGATGTCGTCCATCGCGACATCAAGCCGGCGAACCTGTTGGTCGACGCGCGCGGGAACCTGTATGTCACGGATTTCGGGCTGGCGCGGCTCCGCAGCGACGCCGACCTCACCGGGTCCGGCGACGTCGTCGGGACGTACCGTTACATGAGCCCCGAACAGAGTCTGGGCAAGAATGCCCTGGTCGATCAACGCACCGATATTTACTCCCTCGGCGCGACGCTGTACGAACTCGTGACGTTGCGGCCCGTGTTCGACGGCCAGTGCCGCGAGGAATTGCTGGCCCGTGTCACGCTGCAAGATCCGGTTCCGCCCCGCCGGATCAATCGCGCGATTCCTGCCGATTTGGAGACGATCATCCTGAAATCGCTCGCCAAAGAGCCTCACGATCGCTACGCCACCGCCGCCGACCTGGCCGGCGACTTGCGCTGCTTTCTCGACAGCCGGCCGATCCGCGCCAAGAAGCCGTCGGTGATGGAACGGCTGAACAAGTGGTCGCGCCGGCACAAGCAGGTCGTGGCCGCCTCCCTGGCGATCCTGGTGCTGGCCGTGGTGGGATTGGCGGTCAGCAACGTCATCGTCGCCCGCGAACGTTCCAAGACGCGGGAAGCCTACGAAGAAGTGGCTCGCAAGCAAGCGGAGACGGCGGCGGCGCTGCAGCAGGAGGCGGAACAGCGCCAGTTGGCCGAACAGAGTTTCCGCCAGGCTCGTGAGATGTTGGACTTGTTCGTGCAAGTGAGCATCGACGATTTGGCGGCCAAAGAGACCGACGATGACATTCGCCAGGCGGTCTTGCTGGCCAGTCTGCCCTACTACCAGCGTTTTATCGAGCAGACCCGCGACAACCCGCCGTTGCAGGCCGAGCTGGTGGCGAGCCATCTGCGCGTGGCCAAGATTCTGGACGCCATCGGCTCGACGCCGGAGGCCCGCGCGGCCCTGGAAAACGCTCTGGAGACGCAGGAACGGCTGGTTCGAGAGCGTCCCTTTGACGAAGCGTTGCGGCGCGGCTTGTTCTCCATGTACTTCCGGCTGGGCGTGATGCGCGGCGGCATGCCGCTGATGATCGTCCGCCAGGAAGCCGTTCAAAACCATCTCGATTTGCGGCCGGACCAGGTCACTCGAGTCCGCGAAATCGTCGCTTCTCAAGATCAGTTTAACAAGGACTTCTGGAACCAGCCCAGTGCGGATCCGGCCCAGATGCGGAAGACGTTTCGCGAGCACCTGGACGCGACCTTGAAGTCGCTGGCGGAGATTCTGGAACCGGCGCAGCTGCAGCGGCTCAACCAAATCGTCTTGCAGCGGCAGGGCATCTGGGCGCTGAGCACGCCGGACGTCGCCGATCAATTGGCCCTGACCAGTTCCCAACGATCCGCGATCTACAACATCCAGGAGGATGCTTTTCGCAGGCCGCCCGGCCATCACCACGAGGGCCCTTCCCCGGACGAGCGCATTCGCCAGGTCTTGACCCCACCACAGCAGACCGCCTGGCAGCAGATGCTCGGGGAACCTACCGATCTGGGCAAGTGGGGTCCGCCGCCGCGCCGGCCACGGCCCAAGAAGCCGCCCAAGGCACCGGCCTAGTGCGGCGTCCAGGCTAAATGTTGGGGTAGCGGAAGTGGCGTAAGCTTCCAGCTTGCGGCGATTTGTTGATGGCAAGCTGGAAGCTTACCCCACGTTTTAGTATGGACGACATACTAGAGACTCGTGGGACGTGGTTCGGGCAGTCGCCGTGACACGATCGGGGCGCTCCGTGTATCATGGGCGTGAACATGAGCGAAGGAGCGATATGACCGAACGGCTGCTGACCACCCTGGCGGGAATTCTGGTGTTAGGCATTGGGGCGCAATGGCTCGCGTGGCGCTTGCGGATCCCTTCCATTTTGTTGCTGCTGGGCAGCGGATTCGTGGTGGGACCCGGCCTCGGCTGGATCGACCCGGATCACGTTTTCGGATCGCTGTTGTTGCCCGTGGTGTCGCTGTCCGTGGGGCTGATCCTGTTCGAGGGCGGCTTGAGCCTTCGGTTCCGCGAGTTGCGGAAAACCTGGGGCTCGCTCGTGGGACTCCTGACCGTCGGGGTCCTGGTGACGTGGGGGCTGAGCGCCGTGGCGGCGGCGCAGCTCCTGGACATGCCCGGCTCGCTGGCCCTCTTGCTGGGCGCCATTCTGGTGGTCACGGGCCCGACGGTGATCGGCCCGTTGCTGCGGCACATTCGTCCCACGGGGCGGGTGGGGCCGGTGGCCAAGTGGGAAGGAATTGTGATCGACCCGATCGGCGCCACGCTGGCGGTGCTCGTCTTTGAAGGCCTCGATGCGATCCGGCGGGCGGAGTACGGTTCGGCCACTCTCAATGTGTTGGAGGGCCTGGGGATTACGCTGCTGGCCGGGGGACTCGTCGGCGCGTTGTGCGCGGGCGTCTTGGTGTTCTGCCTGCGGCGATTCTGGATCCCGGACTACCTGCAGAATCCGGTGGCGCTGATGCTCGTGGTGATCGCCCTCACCGCGGCGAACGCGTTGCACCACGAAGCCGGACTGCTGGCGGTGACGGTGATGGGAGTGATCCTGGCCAACCAGCGTCTGGTGCCCATGGACCGGATCACCGAGTTCAAGGAAAGCCTGACCATCCTCTTGATCTCCGCGTTGTTCATCCTGTTGTCGGCCCGTGTGCGCGTCGAGGACTTGACCGCGCTGGGCTGGCGTGGGCCCGTGTTTGCGCTGGTGATGCTGTTGGTGGTTCGACCGCTGGCCGTGTGGGCGGCGACGATCGGATCGCAGTTGAACCGAGCCGAGCGTGTGTTCTTGGCGTGGTTTGCCCCACGCGGGATCGTGGCCGCATCCGTGGCTTCGGTGTTCGCCCTGCGGTTGGGCGATTCCGGCGCGGTGCTGGTGCCGGCAACGTTCCTGGTGATCGTCGCCACCGTGGCGGTCTACGGGCTGACGGCCGGTCCGTTGGCGCGGCGACTCGGCTTGACGCCGGGCGACCCCCAGGGTTTGCTGATCGCCGGGGCCAACGGGTTTGCTCGGGCTTTGGCGAGCGTTCTGCAGCGGGAGGGATTTCGCGTGGTCCTGGTCGACACCAGCTATGCGCACGTCCAGCAGGCTCGCGCGCAGGGCCTGACGGCGTTCTACGCGGACATCCTGTCCGAACACGTGCTGAACGCGGTGGATTTTGGCGAACTCGGACGGTTCCTCGCCCTGACGCCGAACGACGACGTGAACGCCCTGGCCGCGCTGCGCTTTCGGGAAGTGTTTGGGCGGCAAAACGTGTTCCAGTTCGCCGCCGCCACCGGCCGTCCGGCTCGGCAGGAACGCGACCTGCACCACTTCGTCGGGCGTTCCCTGTTCGGCGCGGACTGCAGCTACGACCGGCTGGACAAGGCCCTGGACCAGGGCGGCACGCTCAAGGTGACGCGGCTCAGCAGCGAGTTCGACTATCAAGCCTTTCAAACGCATTACGGCAACCGCGCCCGGCTGCTGGCGGTCATCCAGGGAAAACGCCTGAGCCTGACGACGGCCGACGCCGCGCCCGTGCCGAAGCCGGGACAGGCGGTCGTCTGCTTGGTTGAAGCGGGAACCGGGGAACCCCAGGATTGAGGTTGGCCGGCCCTCGGCGCGACCGCTTGAGCGAACACGCACATCGGCTCGCCCGCCAGCGCCGCCAGTTCTCGCTGCAGGTCATGGTGCCTGGGACGCGCCCGCCTGGATGCCGGCTAGTGCATCGTCAAAGCTTCATTTTGGGGTGACCGATGCGGTGGCGTAAGCTTCCAGCTTGCGTTTGGCGCGATGAAT
>ERZ795059.3234-NODE-3234-length-15929-cov-7.259292_pt1 | contig 15929 bp, 8 predicted proteins | sample MGYA00375143_ERZ795059 | MGnify/ENA primary metagenome ERZ795059 (study PRJEB30188, sample SAMN05720168) | activated sludge metagenome | isolation source: Anaerobic digester | place: USA | collected 2015-01-07 ... | reverse complement strand
ACTTATGGAATGGGATTGGCAAACTGCTATGCTGCAATGAAAGCCGGTGCTACTGTTTTTGAATCTTCTACTGGCGGGCTTGGCGGCTGTCCTTTTACTAAACTTGCATCAGGCAACGTTTGCACAGAAGATTTAATCAATTTCTTTAATCAAATGGAACTAAGAAAAGATATTGATATTAATGTTCTTATTGAATTAGCAAAGGAGATGAGTGATTATTTCCAAAGAGAATTGCCCGGTTACGTTTATAAAGCCGGAGTAATTAAGAAATAATTTAACAGGAATGAGTCCACTCTAAAAACGATAATATGTAATTTCAGAGTAATCGGAAATCCAATCCCAGCGTGCCTATAGATAACCGTTTTCATAGGTAAGGCACTTTTTAGAGTGTATCCAAAAATATTTTTTACCTCCTTTCCAAGTGAAACTTGGGAAGGCATCTTTCACTTAAGCTATGCTTTAATCTTCATTTATAAAAAAAGTAAAACACAGATTGAAAAGAAATCCTCCTTCCTAAGTGCAACTTGAGAAGGAGAAAAATAAAGATTAATATAAAAGTCATACTATAACCTTTTTTATCGTATGACTTTTATAATTATATATAATACATATAGTTACGTTCTAAAAAAGCAAAAGCGGTTTATTAGGAGCGTTAGAGAGGAACCTCTCAAGTAATTGATACCATAAGGTTTGAATCTCCGAGATATAGCATAGCATTGTTCTATTTACTTCTCCTTTTTACCTTTTAAATATTCTTCTTTTTTATTCCAAATATTTTTCGTATATTGCATTTATGAGAAATAGAACTTTATCGGCAAATAATAATTTAAACGGAAAGGGAACAATCCGGGGGTTGTCTTTTCTTTCTTTTCAAAAAATTATGCTGATTTTCATTTTCATTCAAGTTATTTCATCTGCCATACCCCTTTAAATTCATTATATTCAATTTTTAAATAAAATATAATCAAAACATATTTTACTAATTGTAATATAACAGTATATCGCATTTAATCACATTTTTTCAAATATAGCAATTCAATTTATTGCTATATTATTAAATAGTATTAGTAATTCAACAATTTTTTTAAAAATATAAAATATAGGAGTTTTTAATGAAAACAAATCAATATATCCCGAAATATAACGTAGAAGCTAAAGATGTTACTACAGAATTATCCAAATATATGCTAGTAGATGGTTTTCCAATTTGCTTGGATTTAGAAAAAAGCTATGACGGTTATTTTGTTGATTCAATGAATGATACAGAATATAACGACTTTTTCTCTTGCTTTGCATCTCTTCCAATCGGGTTAAATCATCCGAAAATTAATAATGATGAATTCATCAATTATATTGGGAAAATTGCAGTTAACAAACCATCAAATTCTGATATCTACACAGAAGCAATGGCTACATTTGTAAAAACATTCTTCAAAATTGCAGTGCCGGACTATTTCAAATATTCATTTTATATTTGTGGTGGTGCTTTAGCAGTAGAAAATGCCCTTAAAACTGCTTTCGATTGGAAGGTAAGAAAGAATTTTGCCAAAGGTTATTCTCGCGAAGTCGGACATCAAATCATTCATTTCCGTGAAGCATTCCACGGCAGAACCGGTTACACTATGTCCCTAACAAATACAGACCCAAATAAAGTAAATTATTATCCGAAATTTGAATGGCCCAGAATAATTAGCCCAAAAATGGTATTTCCACTAAATCAAAACAATTTGGAATACACAATGAAATTAGAAAACCAAGCCATTGAAAGCATTAAACAGGCATTTTTAGATAATAAAGATGACATTGCCGGCATTATTATTGAGCCAATTCAAGGTGAAGGCGGAGACAATCATTTCCGTCCGGAATTTATGAAGCAGTTGCGAAATCTTGCAGATGAAAATGAAGCACTTTTGATTTTCGACGAAGTTCAAACTGGATTAGGACTTACAGGCACATGGTGGGCTCATCAGCAACTTGAAACCAAACCAGATTTAATGTGCTTCGGCAAAAAAATGCAGGTCTGCGGTATTCTTGCAACTGACAGAGTTGATGATATTCCAGATAATGTTTTTCATACCTCCAGCAGAATTAACTCCACCTGGGGTGGAAATCTTGTTGATATGGTGCGTTCAACACGTTATTTAGAAATTATTGAAGAAGAAAATTTACTCGAAAACGTAAAAGAGCAAGGTAAGTTCTTGATGCAGGAACTTCATAGTATTGAAAATGAATTTCCTAATATGATTTCAAACGTTCGCGGAAAAGGGCTTTTCTGTGCTTTCGATTTCCCAAATTCAGAAATTAGGAATAAAGTTAGAGAATTATGTTTTGAAAACAAACTGATTATTCTTGCTTGCGGCGACAAATCATTACGCTTCAGACCATCACTCAACGCAAAAAGAAAACAACTTGAAGATGGACTGGCTATTGTCCGTAATTGCATTGCTCAAGTTAAATAGTTTTTTACATTTGACTTATTTCTCCTTCCCAATACCAACTTGGGAAGGAGATGTAAAAGATGTTATTTGAAACTCCAATATAAAGCAATTACTTTATTTCATTAGAAATGACATAACTTTAAGCTGTCATTCCGAGCGCAGCGAGGAATCTCACAAGTCACTGTTAACACAGAACTTGAGATTTAGAAAAAGTGTTTTTTCAGTCATACTATCAACAAGTTGATAGCATGACAGTCAAAAGTAAAGATATCATTGGTAACGAAATGAAGAATGAAAAATTTTCAAACTCCTCTAATAATAAAAGAAAATATAGAATAATGAAAAAATATTTTTTGCTAATTATTTTTTTGCTAATCAGTTGCAAAGAAACAAAAGAAGTAGCTTGTCAGCAGCAAACAAGCGAAAGCGAATATATCCATTTTCTATCAACAATTAAGTTACCTACACAACTTGATTTTTGTGGTGAAATGATACCTCTTGACATACCTGAAGTAAGAGAGAGAGCCGAAAGGGAATTTTATATATTGCTCCAGCAACCTGGTCAAATAATTCTTTATTTGAAGCGTTCAGGTAAGTATTTTAGTATGTTTGAACGGATTTTAAAAGAAGAAAATGTTCCGGACGATTTGAAGTATCTGTCCGTTGCTGAAAGTGCTTTGTATATGGCTCGTTCTCCAAAAAATGCTGTTGGATTATGGCAGTTTATCCCTGAAACCGGTCGCTCTATGGGGCTTATTATTGATGATTTGGTTGATGAGAGATGTCATCCTGAAAAAAGTACTAAAGCTGCAATAAAATACCTTAAAGATGGATATTCTAAATTCAAATCATGGACTCTTGCTTCTGCCGGCTATAATATGGGACACGTTGGAGTATCTGAAAACCTGAAATTTCAAGATGTTAAAGATTTTTTCGATTTGTTTTTAAATGAAGAAACTTCTCGTTACATTCTTAGAATTGTTATTATTAAAGAAATAATGAAAAATCCAGCAAAATATGGATTTCATCTAAAACAAGAAGAATTCTATAATACTGATAAGTATAAAACAATCAGTTACAGTAGTTCTATCGAAAATCTCTCGGACTGGGCTAAACAAAATGGAACTACTTATAAAGATGTTAAACTTTTAAATCCTTGGATTTTAAAACGTCTTTTGCCATCTCCTCCTAAGAGTAAAAACTGGGAAATAGCAGTGCCGGAAAAGTAAATTTTATTAAGGATAGTTCAAAAAATATCTTTCTGAGACGAATATAAAATAAGACTTTTATTTTGGGAAATGAACAAGATTTATGCGATGCCATCAACAAGTTGCTCTTATGGCTAAAGTATTATTAAATTTATAAATTCTCCTTCCCAAGTTGAACTTGGAAAAGAATGGTAGAACTTTCAGAAAGTCGTTTTAAATTTATTCCGTAGGAATTATATATTTGTAACTCATAAACCCCCTTTGCTGCTATTATCCCGTTAGGGATTAAATAGTAATACTGTATATATAATCCCTACGGGATAAGCACAGGAACGGATTTCACTTATTACAAATATTTAATCCCTACGGGATAAATAGAACAGTCTTTTAAAGCAATGCGAGCAACGAAATAGCTCGTATGACTGGAAAATCTCTTTTAATAAGCTAATAAGGTTTGTTCAGTTGAATTATCTTTTTCTACTAAGGTTAATTATTGAAATAAGGTTTTTGCCTTTTATTGAAGTATATTTATATAAAAAACCTTATTTTTTATTAATAACCTTAGTAGAAAATAAACACACATTCTCATTTAACCTTATTACCTTATTTTTCTTTATTGTCATGCTATCAACTTGTTGATAGTATGACTGGAAGTTAAAAGTTAAATTGTTATTGGATTAAAAGAACTAATGACTAATGACTAATGACTAAATGCAAACAGTAAACAGCCGATTGCCGATAGCTGATAGCTAATCAACTTTCTCAAAAATAATTCTTTTTTTTAGTCGTTTATAAATCATTGAAAAATTTGTTTTCTACCATAAAAAAAGAATATGAAAAAGGTTACTTCGATTTTAATTGCTTTTTTGTTAATCGCTCCAGCCATTCTTTTGCCAAATACAAATGAAGTGAAGCTTACAACGAAAAAAGATGGTATTGCTTCTGTTAGTGCTTCGGAGATTTTTGAAATAAATCAAAATTTCCAAAATGCCATTATTCAAAACCTAAAATTACTTCATTTTGGCAAAGAAATTCCAATTTATATAAATAACGATAGCGATGGTTTGCTAAATTCAGGTGATGAAATAATTTTCCTTGGGCAGCGGGCAAATGGCGATACAACCTGGTTCGAGCATTACACTGATGAAGAACCATATTTTTTAATTAATTCCGAAAGCCCTTCAAACGAAAGATTTTTAAATTTCCCCGATTTAACCGAGTATTCGAATATTTTGAATGAAGTTGAGTATTTTGAGCATTTTGAAAAGGAAAAGCTGCTTCTTGCCGGCTATGAAGACTATATTACAGAAATATCTCCGGGTGAAATTTGGGCTTGGGATACTTTAAGTCCCGCGATTTCCGGCAGCTTCAAACTTCCTTTGCTCATTCCATTTAATAAATCAAATACCCAGACAATTCAACTAAAAGCGTATTTCATTAGCACCGGCTATAGCAAAAGCCGTGAGTTAAACCATAACCTGAAATTCATTTTTAATAAAGACACGATTTTAGAAAAAGCATACAAAGGCGGTCAAAATTATTTCGAACAATTCGACATAAATTCAAATTATATCTCAAATGGCTATAATTTATTTGAAATGAAAAGTTTCGGTTACCGCAAGCAGGACAATCAATTTGTTTATCCCGATGACGTTGGCATTGATTACTTTGAATTATCCGCCCGCACAGTTCCCTTTGCAAAAAATAGCAGTTCTACCTTTACGATTGAAAAGCAAAGCAGTAATTTTAAATTGAATGTTCCGGGTTTTTCAAATCAGAAAATATTTGCGATTGATACACTTAACAGAAGAATTGCAGTTTTAGATAAATTTCAAAGTGGCACTACTCTTTCAATCGTAAGTAAAAGCGGCGAAAAAGCATTTTCTTCAATATCAATTAACGACAGCTTAAATTATACTGGTGGTGCCGGTGGTATCCATATTGGAACAGCAAAAGCAAGCGATTACTCAAGCATAGAATTTTTTAGCAGTTCAGATTTTAGCAAAGCGGAAAACTTTTTAAATTCATTACCGAATGGAACTGTGATTGCCGTTTCCGTCAATTCTCAATCAATAACAAATAGTTTTAAAGATATTTTAGTCAATCTTGGCAGCAAACTTATTTCCCAATTCAAAAGTGGAGATGCTTTTTCCTTTGCCTGCATTAAAGGGGAAACGAATGTGGTTTTTGAAAATTTGGAAAATTATATTTCTGGCTTGTATGAATTTATTAGACATAACGGAGGAAAATCAAATCAATTTGAAAAAGTATTTGAAGCAAATAAAGATTACGTTTTACAAATTAATGATGTAAATTCTGTTGAGAAGGCAAAGGTTTATAAAATCAATGAAAGCAATTTAAAAAATACTGAAGTTAATCCGGATTTGTTGATTATAACTCACGCGAAATTTACAGATTTCGCAAATAATTATGCAAATTTTAGGGCTGAAAGAAATTCATTAACTTATGCTCTTGTTCAAATTGAAGATATTTATAATGAATTTAATTTTGGTAAAAAATCGCCTCACGCTATTAAAGCATATTTGAAATGGTGCTACCAAAATAAACCAACAGCCCCCAAATATGTAGTGTTTATTGGTGGAGCAAGCTGGGATGCCCGTTTCATTCTTCCAACTTCTTTCAAATACGACTTTATCCCAAGCTACGGAAAGCCGGTAAGCGACTACTGGTATGCCCTTCTCGAAGGTGATGACTTTATCCCAGAACTTATTGTTGGACGAATACCAGTGCAATCCGATGAACAAGTTAATATTTATTTTGAAAAACTAAAAGAATATGAAAATGTAAAAAATGCCCCATGGCAAAAGGAATATTTGTTACTTTCAGGTGGCTCAACTGCTTTTGAAAGGGCAAGTTTTTTAACAATTATTTTGAATATAGCACAAACACTTAAAAATTCAAATTTATGTGCTGATACTACTATTATAAACAAAAAAGTAGAATCTGCTGTTGCTGAAAATGAAGCTGGCGAAATAATTCGTAATGTTAATGCCGGAAAACTATGGACATTTTTCTTTGGACACGGTTCTGCTACGCTTTTAGATTTAGATGGCTGGCAGGCAGAACGCTTGAATAACGCTGGACGCTATGGAATATTTTCTTCATTTTCCTGCAATACCGGTGCCTTCGCTGAACCGAATGTTATTTCGAGAAATGAAGATTATTTATTTACTGCTAACCGTGGTTTTATCGGTGCAAGCAGTGCTACCGGAGTTGGCTTCGTAGATGTCCAGTCGGAATTGCTTCGTAAAACAATTGAAGCATATATCGCAGGTGGAAATAGCTCCTATATTGAACTACTCAATAAAGCAAAAGTACAGTTAACAAGAAATGTTCAGGAAATCAATACAATACTGCAATATAACTTCATTGGCGACCCATTACTTTCTCTAAAAATTAACGACAAGCCAAATCTCTATTTCGTTGAAAATAGCATAGAAGTAACAAATATTAGGAATGAAAAAATCATTGTTGAAAGCGATTCAGTTGCCCAAATCTCTGGATTGGTTTATAATCAGGGCAGGCGATATGACGAAAATGTAGAATTTCTTTTGGTGAGAGAATATAATGGAATGCTTGATACTTTATTTATGGAGTTTCCTTCTTTTTGCCTTTCTGATGCCTTTACTTGCTTTTTAAATATTGCAAGTATGCCCGGTCTTCATAAGTTTTGGATTATAATAGACCCTGAAAATAAGACTCAATCTGAAGATACAACGAACAAAACTTATGCCGGCTTATTTGAAGTATTGAATACTGGCTTGCTTCCGCTCGACCCACTTAATTTGTGGAATCTTTCTTCAAATAAGCCTGAATTTAGGTTTATTAATCCTATAGCAAATGATACTTCTTTTTCTTATTCATTCAAGATTTGGGACAATCCAGATACAAGCTCAACTCCATTTTATATAAGTCTAACCGATGAAATCAAGTTATTTGAAAATTATATTGACTGGAAACCAAATTTATCTTTGATTCAAAATAATCAGTACTGGCTGGAAGGCAAATCAATTCTGAAAAGTGAAGAAAACCAAAGCAAAACAAATTCACTCTTTCTTTCATTTACAGCAACAAATAGAAACGTCATTGACACAATAGCTCAGTGGCAGATTTTTGGACGAAACCAGTTAGAGCAGGGAACTTTTAACGATTTATGCTTTTCAAAAATAGATGAAAAAGACGTTTTAATAATTGATTCCGTTTTTGTTCCATACAAAATCGCTGGGGCTGCCCTTCAATCAAAACGTTTTTCTGATATAAACGTTGACGGAACAATATATATTACCACCCCCCCCACTCATCGCGGTTTCAATGTAATTGTCTTGTCTCCCGATGATTTTTCAGCAAAAAGATTAAGAGTATTCGACACATGGAGCGATAGTTCAGATTTATCAAGTGATTCTACCAGCATAAAATTTGTCAAGTTTTTAAGGGATTCAGTTGAATTTGGAGATTATTTGCTTTTAACTACTTGCGACGAATCCTCACGGCTTTTAAATTATCATAAAAAATTGAATACTACTGGTTCAATGGACACTTTAAGAACAGTTTTAAAAGAATACGGCTCCGCTCTTATTGATTCTCTTGAATTAAGTTCTACTTTTACTATGCTTGCAAGACGTGGATTTCCCGAGCTTACTAAAGAGCTTTGGAGCGGAATTGGAGATACCTGCATTATTCAGGGAAATTTTATTAAATATCTGAAAAATGGAAATTACATTACTCCAAAAGTGGGACCTGCCCAAAAATGGTTCAGCATAAATAATTTGGTTAAAACTGCGGTTGATAGCGTATTAATTGAAATAGTCGGACTGAATAAAAATATGTCTCCGGTTAGTTTAAAATCAGTTGAATTTGATGAAAATATTGATTTATCTGATATTTCTGCAGATGAGTATCCATATTTACGTTTTAATATTTACTTAAAAAGAAAAGAAAGCACAGACAATCCAGCTTTTGGTGGCTTGAAATGCAGTTTTGTTCCAAGTCCGGAACTTGCAATTGTTAAATCACAAACTAATTTTTTAGAAAATAATATTTTGAGAGCAGATGATATTTCAATTACATATCAAGTTGAAAATATTTCTAAACGAGGAAATGCAAATAAATCAAATTCATTATTGACTAATACCACAAATGAATTAAAGAACGTAATTCTTGAGTCGGAAATTCCATTTATTTCAAGAAATGAAGATGATGAAATGCAATTTCAATTTGATACCGAGCAGCTTAATGGAAATGTAAGTGCTTTATATGAAATTGACTTAAAAAATCAATTAAATGAACTTTATAGTTTTAATAATATTACTTTAGACAATTATAACGTTTTTGAAGATACTATTAAACCAAAAATAAAGCTATTTCTTGACGATGTGGAAATCGAAGATGGTGCTTATGTTGCAGTAAGACCGCATTTTAAAGTGGAACTTCACGACAACTCACGATTAGCCGTTGAAAGCGATGAAAACTTAAAAGTAAGAATAAACAGCAGAATTCAATTAGCTGATAATACAGAAGATTATGAATTTATAAGTAAAAGCAAGGAAAGACCAATAAAAGCTATTTTGAGTTTCAAATCGGATTCTTTAGATTTCGACGAAAATATTTTAACAGTTTATGCTACTGATGCTAGTGGAAACAGGGACACATTGAGATTAAGCGTATTTTGCTCTTTAAATGGTTTTATTAAAAATCTGGGCAATTATCCTAATCCTGCATCATATGTTACTACTATTACGTTTGATATTAAAGCACCGGGACAGGAAAACAAAGCAACTATTGATATTTATGATATTTACGGAAGAAAAGTAAAAACTCTTGAGCAAATAGCAAAAATTGGCAAAAATGAAGTTCTTTGGGATTGCACCAATGAAGAAGGAAATCAGGTTGCGTCTGGAGTTTATAACTACTTACTAAGCATCAAAGGAAGAACATATTTTGAACCAACAAGTTCAAATTTGCTGATTGTAAGGTAATAGCATTCAACATTCAGTAAATAATCTAATTCTTTAAACTTTCGCAAAGATTTGAAGTGTTCGTTTAAGTTTTGCTTTTCTTAGCAGTGCTTCAGTCATACGATGACTATCAGTCATCGTATGACTTCGAAAAACCTGAACTATGCGAAAGTTTCTCTCTTCCAAAATTTTATTTTAGAATGAAATATATCTTCTCTAGTTCAACTTGGAAATAAATTTTTATGGAAAATAATTTAAATATAAAAGAAATTACCTGCCAAACTGCTTTAAATAAGCTAAGAAGAAGAATTCCTTATAACTGGGATTTGAATATTTACCGCGGCTGCCAACATTCCTGTAAATACTGCTTTGCCCTTTATTCTCACGATTATTTGAACGACAGCGATTATTTTAACAGCATTTATGTGAAAACTAATATTGTAGAAAAATTAGAAGTAGAGCTAAAAAGTAAATCTTGGAAAAGAGAAGTAGTGAATATTGGTGGAGTAACAGACAGCTATCAGCCATTAGAAGCTCATTACAAAATAATGCCGGAAATACTAAAATTATTATTCAAATACCAAACTCCGGCAATAATTTCCACAAAATCAGATTTAATTTTGCGTGATTACGATTTAATTGACGAACTATCCCGAATCACATACATAAACGTAGCTGCGACAATCACAACAACCGATGAAAAAATAAGAAAACTTATTGAGCCAAACGGATGCGATAGTATGAAAAGATTTGCTATGCTAAAAGAATTTAGTAAAACCAATACTTCAATCGGCTTGCACGTTATGCCGATTATTCCTTATATAACAGATGGACTTGAAAATTTAGAATCTCTTTGCTTAAATGCTCAAAAATCTAATGTAAGCTATCTTTTGCCCGGCACATTAAATTTAAGAGGAAAAACCCGCAAATACTTTTTCGATTTCATAAAAAAAGAATTTCCAAAATTATATGAGGAAATACTATTAATATATCCAACAGGCGGAGCAATAAAAAGCTATAAGGATTGGCTTTATAAAAGGTTTAACCCATTACGCGAAAAATATAACATTTCAAAGAGCTATTCAAAGCCGATAAAAGAAAAATTGCAGGAAACTTTGTTTTAAAATTTTTATTATTATTGTAAAATGTTTATTGACAAAGTAGCAATAAGATTAAAATCTACTATTTTAACAAAATCAAGAAAGGATTTTTATGAAAAACTTATATTTAACATTGATTCTAATACTTTTAGCAACAAATCTTGCGTATGCTCAAGATGAAGATGCAGAAGGATGCAAAGACCATCCTTTATTTAACAGAATGCCCAATTATCATATTATGGAATGTCAATTAAGAGAATTTGATACGCATAATTTTACTATTGAAAACAGTACTGAAGAAACCGCTAAAAAAGAAACGGTTGAAGGAAAATACTATTATTATTCTTTCCATTTAAATGAAAATGTTCAGGAGATGTCTGATGTGCAAATCTTTAGGAACTTCGATAATGCTTTAAAAAAGATTAATGCAAAAATAGTAGGAAAAGTTGTTGTTTCTGGCAACAGTTATAGCTTTATTTGTGCAAAAATCGAAAAAGGTGGACAGGAAACCTGGGTGCGAATTGAGGTGAGTTCACCGGAATACTACCTGACTATTGTTGAACGTGAAGCAATGAAGCAATATATTCAGGCAAATGAAATGCTTGATGCCCTTAATAAAGATGGTTATATTGCTTTAGATATTTTGTTCGACACAGGAAAATCCACTATTAAAACAGAATCTCAACCTATTATTGATGAGATTTTTTCTCTTTTAAACACAAATAAAGAGCTAAAAGTAAGCATTGAAGGTCATACCGATAATGTAGGAAGTCCTGAAAGCAATAAAAAACTTTCTGACGACAGAGCTAAATCTGTTATGAGTGCTTTAATTTCTAAAGGAATCAGTAAAGACAGGTTATCAGCAGTTGGTTGGGGACAAGAAAAGCCAGTAGCAGATAATAGAACTGAAGAAGGCAAAGCAAAAAACCGCAGAGTTGAAATTGTGAAGAAGTAAGTTTTCTAATTAAGGGAAGTTTTAAAAAAGTAGATGATATAAGGTTTAGATAGTTTAGAAAGATTAGATAGTTTAGAAAGATTAGATAGTTTAGAAAGATTAGATAGTTTAGAAAGATTAGATAGTTTAGATAGTTTAGATAGTTTAGATAGTTTAGATTTTTATATTTAAACCTTCGCAAAGTGAAGAAATTTAAAGTCATGCTATCAACTTGTTGATAGTATGACTAAGTGAAGCCTACTTTTCAAAAAAAAAAGAAAATACTTAAAAAGTAACATTTTGAAAAAGAGATGTAGAGTGAATTTATTAGTATTGTTCTATATTCAAAAGAATCTATTGAATTAATTTGGGGAAAAAATGATATTTTTTAAAAAAAGTATATTTAAAAATTATAAGCATTTATTAATGATGTCTTTAATAATGTTTTCATTTTCTATTCCAAGTGCCTTATTTTCTCAAAATTCAGATAGTCCAATTCAAGATACAATCCAAAAGCAAGAAAAGAATTATAAAACAAAATCCCCGACCGGAGCAATTATTCGCTCACTTGTTTTGCCGGGCTGGGGGCAGATTTATGTTGAAAGTTACTGGAAAGCACCAATTTTCTTTGGAGCAGCAGCAGGATTGACATATTTAATTTTCTGGAATGACGACCAATACACAATAAAGAAAAACCTTTACAGCAAAATGCAGAGAGAAAATCCAAACGACCCAATGCTTCCCATAGTTAAAAGTAGTAGAGAATATTACAGGGATAATAGAGATAAATCAGCGTTTTTTTTAGTTGGAGTTTATATTTTAGCAGCAGTTGACAGCTATGTAGGAGCACATCTTTATGATTTTGACGTAAGTGATGATTTGTCTTTTCAGTTTACTCCGGATTATTATCGTGGAGTTGTTCTCACAGTTTCGCTTAAATTAAAATAGAAGCAAAGAACTTTGAATTAGCTTTCCGGTGTATGTTTCCATCTTTTATGTTGCCAAGACCAAAGAGAAGGATTAGAGCGAATTTGATTTTCGAGAGCTTTGACATGCCTTTCAGTTAGAATACGAACAGCATCATCTTTCCCCTTAATATCATCGAACTTAATTTCAGATAAATCTACCCGATAAGTGCAATCATCATTTCTAACAGCAAACCCAATAATAATTGGGCAGTCAAGAGACAGGGCAAGCTCTGCTGTTGCTATATATGTAGCAGCGGGTCTATTGAAGAAATCAACAAAAATATCTTTGTCTTTTGTAGCACTTTGGTCAACCAGCATAGCAATTACTCCCCCTTTTTTTAAGGTTCTGACTATGCTCAACGCAGCTTTATACATAGAAACAATAGTATTGCCTCCTTTTGTTCTGTAACTATTCAACAGTTTATCTGCAGCTTCATTGCTTTGAGGTTTTACAATTATTTGCACTGGAATCCCAGTATAAGTCTTAACTGAATAAGCGAGTAATTCCCAGTTTCCGTAATGCCCTGACATTAAGATTAGTCCTCGCCCTTCATTATATTTTTCAACTAATAAATCAATATTGCTAAACTTAATATATTCCTTTACTTCTTCATCGGTTAAGTACCTAAGGACAAGAAGTTCAATAAGAGTTATACCAAGATTTCGATAAGAGTCTATGAGAATTTTTTTGTTTTCAGTAATAGAATTTGATGGAAAAGCATTAGAAATATTTTCATAAGTAACCTGTTTTCTGTTTTTTCCTAACAACCTAAGTGAATCGCCCACAATTTTACCAAAAGAATTTCTTTGTTTTACAGAAAGGAATTTAGCAAACCATCCAATAATAAGTAAAAAAAATGTAATTAATTTATTTAAAACATTCTTCATAAATAACAGGCCTAATAATTATCATCAGTATCAGTTTTAAACCGGTCTGGATTGTTTGGAATTACATATTCGTTATACCAGTTATCATTTCTTGGTTCTCCCCATGCTGTAGAATGGACTTGAATAAAGTTGCCATATCCACTTAAATCTACGAAATAAAAATATATTCCTCCCTGAATATTACCATAAAACCATTCTTCATAAGCACGGTTTTCGCTTGTTTTGTAATAGACATCACGCTGAGTAGGAAGCCCATATTTAATAATTGCTCTTCCACGCTCAGTACGCCATCCTTCTCTCATTTTTCCATAAGTAAAATATGTATTGGAGTACTTAATCATTTCTCTAAAATTTTCACGGGCTGAATTAACAAATGAAGTTGAATCCGGATTCCTTAACTGCCAAAATCTGAACAGGAATTTTTGTTTTGCTTCAGTTGTTGATAGTTCATCGTAAAGTTCTATTTCCTGAGGTGTTGCTATAAATTTTATCATTTGATATTCAGTTTCAACAGTTTCAGCCCCCATAGTTGCAAACTCACTCTTTTCAAATGTTGCACTTTCTGTAAAATGATGTTTAATTTCTGGTGGTTTAGATGGATTCACTAAATAAAATTTCTTTATAGCACTAACAGAATCAGTCGGTGAATCTGGAGGATATTTCACAGTAGCTTGAATATAATAAACTCCTGTTGAAAATAGTTCAATAGGAAATGTTAAGTATTCTACCTGAGCATTACTAACAGATTTTTTTTTCATTGGAATACTGACAATTTCATTGTTTATTGCATCAAAAAATTTGTAAGCAACAATATACCCATTTTCAGAATTTACTAAAGCATTATATACTTCAAAATAAGAATTAAAAACAGGTTCTTCGCCAAAATACTCTAATGATGGATTTGGCACAACAAATAAAGTATTTTTCAAGAACATTGGACTCCATTGATTAGATGAATCTTTTTCCTTTTCTATATATTGTGCCAGTTGCAAATCTGATATTTTTAGCTTTGTACCTGAAAAATCTTTGGTTATTACATTAATCGTCTTTTCAGCTTTTGTAGTAGAATCGTGTAAGTCATATACTTGTATTTCTGCTTTATACTGGTCATAAGGCAAGATAAAATTCTTCTGTCCAAGCAAATTCATTTTATGCTCAATTAATGGAAGGTTTAATGAATTAGTTACAATCCATTCTTTTTGGTCTATCAATCCAATAGCATTGCTCATTTTTACAGAAATATACAATTCTCCTATGTATTTATCATCTTGAATAATGTAATTCAGCATTGTATCGGGAAATGAATAATATGCTTCAATTTTTACATTTTTTTCATCATACTTAAACATAGCAATATCAAATTCAATTTGAACTTGCTTGGAAAACAATGATACTTGACTTAAAAGAAAAATAACTGTTAGTATTTTTATTATTTTCATCGTATTTAAAATTAATTTTTCTTAAATTAATAAATATAAAAAAAAGATTATTACTTGAATTTAATATCTCACCTTACTTATTTACATATTAAGATATGTGGGTTCTAAAAATTGTCATTCTGAGGCGAAGCGAATAATCTATCTCACTAGGCATTGTTAACACAGCGTTTGAGATTCTTCACAACGCTTACCAATGACATCTATGCTTGTAATGCTGGCGGTTGTCGGAATCCATCTTGGTTTCCCTAGGTAGAAAGGAATATTTTAGTCATTGGTCATTGGTTATTAGTAAAAATACCAATGACTAATAACAAATGACTAATGACCTATAAAAACAATTTTTAAAGATGGATTCTGACATCCGTCAGAATGACGCATTTAGTTATGTCATCTCCATTCAAATGAAGCACTTGATTTATCTGGTGGTCACAAATTACATCTTTAATTTTGGCTGTCATGCTATCAACTTGTTGATAGTATGACTGAAAAACAACAGTTTCTTAATCTCAAATTCAGTGTTATCAATAACTTGTGAGATTCCTCACTTCGTATCAGAATGACACTTTAATTTTATCTTTGAATTCAATTTGGTATTAGAGTGGGCTAATTAGTATAAAAAAAACTGCCAGAATTTCTTCTGGCAGTTTAACCTAATTATTACCTTAAATCAAGATTTACAGAAAATCTGTTGACAATTCCAATGTCTTGAGTAGGAGTAATAGAATAGTCTAATTGACCGCCGACTCCGCCGACTAAATAGCTAAGTCCAATACCGCCACAAATTCCGAACTGGTCATGTCCGAAACGATAGCCACCGCGAACTGAAAGAATTTTCTTCCAAGTCCATTCTGCTCCTATAACAAATTGCTCAGGTGATTCAGAAAGTGTAACGAAATCGAAAGCAGCTGTAACTTTATGGTCGTCATCGTTATAAACATCTGAAGCAATACCTGCACGGAAAATTAGAGGAACATTATAT
>ERZ795059.3231-NODE-3231-length-15943-cov-8.004532_pt1 | contig 15943 bp, 17 predicted proteins | sample MGYA00375143_ERZ795059 | MGnify/ENA primary metagenome ERZ795059 (study PRJEB30188, sample SAMN05720168) | activated sludge metagenome | isolation source: Anaerobic digester | place: USA | collected 2015-01-07 ... | reverse complement strand
GCGGTGCAACTGGAAGCTTCCGGATGGGAGCAAAGCCAATCTAAAGCCTGACTAATGGCAGAATGGAGGATAATGGTGTCGGAATTCAGAAAAAGAACGTAATTACCCTGGGCAATTTTTATGCCCTGATTGTTAGCTTTGCCAAATCCCCCATTAAAATTATTTTTGATAATTTTAAATTGGCAATTTTTAAGTTTCAATGAATTTTTGAATTTGGCAATTTTTTCTAAACTGTTATCGTGAGAATTATTATCAATAATAATGATTTCAAACGGGATCTGGTGTAGACCTTTGTCTTTAATAATTGAATTAAGACAGTCGATGGTGATATCGGCGGTGTTGTAGGAGATAATAATAATGGAAAGTATGGGTTTCATTTTTTCTTAAAAAATGATTTAAAAATGAGTAAGGTAATAATGATACCGATTTCGGTGGCAAAAAAAGCCATAAACCGATTGGTGACAGTGGTAGGAAAACGGCGGATAGTGATTTTGGCTTTATATTCCTTATCCTGATAAATTAATTTATTTTTACTACGGTTTTCCGGTTTAGTGAAAACGTCATTTTCCCATTCAAATCCGTTGATATATAAAGATTCTTTAAAGGGTAAAACAAATTCTTCCAAATAATAACTTTGGATAGTGTTGACGATAATTTCTTGAGCTTTTTCCGGAGGATGGTTAAGAATAATCCTAAACGGTGAGGAGTAATAGGCTTTGTAGAAAAGCATAACTTCAGTTCGAGTCATGTTGGTGTAATAGGCAGAGACATGGCTGATTTGGGTGGTGTCTCCGGGTAGATCTGATTTGATACTGTTGGGTAGATCGGGTAAAGTTGGGGTAGGAGAAACAAGATAAACGGCGGCGATAAAGTTGAGGATTATAAGGCTAAAGATAATGATTTTTTTGGTCATTGGAAAAGCATGGCCCGGCCAAGGCGATAGTCGGGGTTTTTAATTTGGCGATCAGAGATTTTTTTGGCAGGAACACCGCCCCAAATTTCAAAATCAGGAATATCTTTGGTGACTATGGCGCCGGCGGCAACAACAGATCCTTTACCAATTTTGACTTCGGGAAGGATGATGGCTCTGGGGCCAATAAAGACATAATCGCCTATTTCAACCGGTCCAAAAGAATTGCTGTAGTCGTTAGAGTTAATGTTGTGTTCGTCATTATAAATTAAAACCTGACTGGCGATACCAACGTGACTGCCGATTTTTAGAGGAGCGCGGCCGTCCATAAAACAATGATCGCCAATGATAGTATCGTGGCCGATGGTAATATTGGATGGATTGAAAAAGCAGGCCCCAATATGAATAGTGGAATCCCAGGGCATTTTAACTCCAGAAATAATATAGAAAAGTTTTCTGACAAAATGAAGTGGAATAAATCCGACGAATCTTAGGATCATTAACCAAAATTCCAGACAAATTGTTTTGATACGGTTAGTAATTTTTTTAAATATTTCTGTTGTTCCGAGTGTCTTACCGTTTCTGTCTTTCATAGGTATAGTTTAACAAAAAGAAAACCGTCTGTCCTTTTAGTTATTGGTTAAATTTTTCAAAAACTTGTAATACTGATTTGGCAGTATTATCCCAAGTAAATTTGTCGGCTTGAATTTTACCTAATTTAGAAAATTTATCCCTAATATTAGGGTTATTTATTTCAATCATTTTTTGACAGAGATCATCGGTATTAAAGGGATCAATAAATAAACCACAGTTTTTAACGACTTCACGGAAAGGTGGAATATTGGAGACAATAACCGGTGTGCTAATTTTCATAGACTCAATGGCAGGAATACCAAAACCTTCGTAAAGACTAGGTAAAACTGAGGCAATAGCATTTTGATAGAGAGTCCATTTTTGGTCTTCTGTAACAAAGTCAGTAAAAACTATGTGATCTTCAATATTTTCCTGTTGAACAGTGGAAAAAATTTCGTTAAAAAGCCAACCTTTTTTGCCGGCAATAACCAGTTTAGGGTAAAACCCTTCCCCAACCCTTCCCTTGACAGGGCAGGGAGTTGATTTAATTTGCTTCAATAGTAAAGAGTATGACTTAATAAGAAATGGAATGTTTTTATTGGGTTTGAGAGTACCTAAGTATAGATAGTAGTTATTAGGTCGTAGATCGTAGGAAGATAGGATTTTTTGTTGGGTTTTTGGACTAATTTTTGGTGGAGTATCAACGCCGTTATAAGCAATATTAATTTTATTTGGATTTATATGATAAGTTTTAATAATTTCGTCTTTGGAAAATTGAGAAACGGTAATAATTTGGGAGGCTTTTTGAAGGGATTCCTTGGTCCAGTTGATTAATTGATATAGATCTTTTTGGGTGAATTGGTTTTGAAACTGAAGATAGCCAATATCGTGAATTGTAGGGATGGTGGGATAGGGTGAGAATGCCGGTGAATAATGGCTTGGGGAAAAAAATAAATTTAATTTTTCTTTTTTAATGAAAAGATGTAGTGGAAGAGCCAGTCGAGTCCATAATTTACCCGGTCCAAAGACAAAGTATTGCCAATTTTTTTTCGGCTGAGGAAGATCTGGTAAAGGTTGGTCTTTTAAGTAGATGAAGTAGGTATTTTTTGAGTCGAGCTGGTAGAGATGCCAGAGAAGTTTAAAAGCATATTGACCGACGCCGACTTTGTTGGGGACATTGGCTTCATTACCATCAATACCGATTAACATACTTTAGTTTATCAGTTTTTCAGCCTGTCAGATTATCAGGAAGACAGAATAAAAAATTAAATTGAATTGTAAATTTGTAAGGTTTGTTGGGCGGTTTTGATCCAGGAGAAATTTTTGGCAACTGCGATACCTTTTTGCCTTAGTTGTTGGCGGAGTTTTGGGGATTGAGTAATTTTTTCGATGGCTTTGGTAATTTCCTGGGTGGAGGTTGGGTCAACTAAAATAGCACAACTTGCGGCAATTTCTTTTAGGGAAGAGTTATTGCTGGTAATTACCGGGGTACCGACTTTAAGGGATTTGATAATCGGTAGGCCAAAACCTTCGTAAAGCGACGGATAAATTAGACAAAGGGCGCTGGCATGGAGAGCAACCATATCTTTTTCGGGAATGAAGCCAAGAATTTTAATACTGGGGTCTTGGGCGGAGATGTCATTTCCCCAACCGTATTTGCCGGTAATGGCTAATTTGATTTTGGTTTGAGGATATTTCTTTTTAAAATTCAGAAAGCTTTCGATGAGGCGGTTTAAATTTTTTCTGGGTTCACGGGTACCTTGGGCCAGGATAAAATTTTGCAGACCATATTGTTTTTTGATAACATCTTTTTTTTTCTGTTGAATTCGGGAGGGTAATTTTAAAAATTGGCCGTATTTGGTTTCGGCAGCTTCGTAAACAAGGCTGGTTTTTGATTGGTTTATTTGAGGAAATAGTTTTAAAAGGTCTGACTGAGTATTTTGAGAAACGCAAATGAAATGGCAACATTTTTTGGCGGCCCAATACATCTTTCGGCGGTGGGCGTTAATAACTTTGGGGTGATGCCATTCCGGGTGAAGAAAAGGAGTTAAATCGTGAATAGTGGCGATGGTTTTAGTGGATAATGTTGGCGGTTGGGTCCAGTCGGAGGTGTGGAAAATATCGCACTTACCGATGAGTAGTTCAATAGGGATTAGTCTAAGTTGATTCCAAAGAATTTGAAGTAATGTGGGTGGAAAGGGAAATTGATAAATGGAAACATTTGGTTTGGAAGAAAGTTTTTTGATTTCCGAAGGGAGAGGTAATCTGAGTGAAGAATAGAAAAGTTTATAATGATTGGTTTTATCGATTTTGACTAGGTTTCTGATTAGATTTAAAGTATAGTTACTAACTCCGGTTTGGTAGCTGACTGAGGAAACATCAATACCGATTATCATAGCCTGAGTATAAAGTAAAAAGTAGAAAGCATAAAGTCTTTTGAGTCATTAACTGGCTGATTTTAGCAGTTTTTGGATTTGATGGCGTTTTTTTATCATTTTGGGTATGTTTTGAATTACTTCTCCGTAAGTTTTGAAGATGTCTTTGGGTAAAATCCAAATTGATTTTATTTTATAAATACGAATGGTGTTTTTGATTAATCCGGAGAGATTTCTGAGCCTTTCGTTGGTAATGGAGAAAAAGTTGAGCCAGAATTCTTTTGAGGAATAGTTTTTGATGATGATGTAAATCCAGTTTTTGGCATCCATACGGTAACGGAAATTAGCCATACGACTACTGGTAGCCCCGCCGAGATGGTAAGAAATAGCTTGAGGAATATATAAAGTCTGATATCCGAGTAAATGGAGCCTGAGAGCTAAATCGACGTCTTCTTCATAGGCAAAAAAATCATTATCGAATGAGCCTACTTTTTCTAAAATTTTTTTCTCGTAAACAATAAGGGCGGCTGGAGCTCCCCAAATTAGTTTAATAGATGGTAGATGGTAGATGGTAGATGGTGTGAATTTTTTACCGTTAGAAACGTTAAGGCATTTGCCGCGGAGAAAAAATTTTAAACCTTGAGATTCAAATTTATCTCCGTCTTTATTGAGAATTGTGCCGAAAAAAGTAGCTATCTTGGGATTGGAGTTTTGGATAATGTTTTGGGAGATTAACCGAAACCAATTACTTTCTAAAGTAAGGTCATTATTAACCAGAACGATATATTGATATTGACTATGGTTAAGACCGTAATTGACAGCTCCGGCAAAACCTAGGTTGGAGGGTAAGTAATAGATTGTAGACAATAGATTGGGGAGTTTGTTTTGGTCTAAAAATTTCTGAGAAAGTTGGCAACTATCATCAATCGATCCGTTATCAACAATGATGATTTCAAAATTTGATGAGGGACATTTTTTAACAGCAGTGTAAAGAGATTTGAGACAGTCAAGAATAAATTCGGAACCATTATAATTGGGTATAATAAGGGAAAAATTAGGATTGTTTGAGTTAGTCATTAGGGTTGGGTATTTTGACAGTATCACCGATATTCAGGTTTAGCCTGAAGGATTCGTTGGCGTTTAATTCAATGACATATTTGGCCGGTTTTTGGTTGGTATAGAGGTTGTTGGAATCAGTTTTGACAGCGGTGGTGATTTTGACGATTTGGTATTTGGAATTTAACCAAATTATGTCTAAGGGAATGTGAGTGTCTTTCATCCAAAAAGGGTATTTACCTTCCCTAGTGAAGACAAATAACATACCGCAATTGGAGCAAAGCTGATTTCTGCCAGAAAGACCTTTTTCCTGGCTTTGAGGCGTTTGGGCTACTTCAAGATAATACGGTTGGTTATTAATAAGCATACTTAGGTTTTCGGGAAAAGTTTTATTTTTCGGTTTAAAAATGAACCAACAGACAGCGATAACGGAGATCAGAGAGAGAATAATTATAATGAGGAAATTTTTTGGGAGATTTTTTTTCTGACTATGGGCCATGTATAGTTATTTTTAACATAATTAAAGCCTTTTTGTCCAAGTTGATGACGGAGTTGCGGGTGGTTAATTAGATGAAGGACTTTATTTTTCAGATCAGTTGGATTTTGGTTTTTGAAGATAAGACCGCCGCGAGCCTGATTAACGATTTCTTTTAGAGGTGGAATATCGGAAGTGATAACCGGTTTTTTTCTAGCCCAAGCTTCGATAAGGACCAGACCAAAACTTTCCTGATTGGAAGGAAGAACTAAAAGAGTGCAATTATCGATAAGGTGGGTCAACTTCTCTTGAGGAAAGTTAAAAATAAATTTTATTTGGGAACGGATTAGTTTTGGCTGAGAATTAATGAGTTTTTTAATTTTTGGATAGAATAGGGTTTTTTGACCAGCCAGAATTAATTTAGTTGATAGTAAGTAGCTATTAGCTTTTAGTAATAAAGAAAAAGAATTTATAAGAGTATCAAGGCCTTTGTGAGCTGAGAGAGAACCGATAAATAAAATATTCGGTTGGTCAGATTTGCCTGTTGAGTCGGTAGGCGTTAGCCGGTCAGATTTTTTTATAAGAAATTTTGGGTCGATGCCGTTACCGGCAAGGATTATTTTTGATGGGTTGATGTGGATATTTTTAATAAAAAAGTTGGTTTCGTATTGAGTTAAGGTCCAGAGAAAATCTGCTTGCTGAAGAGTTTTAATTAGTGGTTTTTGAAAAAAATCAGAGTCGGTTTGGTGGAAAGAGGCGTTGATTAAAAGACGACAGGGATGGTCCTTTAATCTCTTGCAGGTGTGTAGATTGATAATCATTTTGAGTAATCTGGCGTAGAGAATACTGGTTGTGGGTAATGGGCCGGCAATAATTAAATCCGGCCGGAATTTGATTATTTTAGTGGTGGCCTTAATAAACGGAATAAATTTGAATATTGGGCCTTTTTGACATACTTTGAGTAAATCATGAAGGTATAGTTTTGGGGGAATAAATAGGTTTAATAGTTTTAAAGGACGGCGGAGGTGGTGATAAACGGGTAGATAGATGTTAGACCGTGGTTGGTGGGTTGTAGATATTTTTTGGTATTTTGATTTAGTAAAATCGTCAGTACTGAGACAATCAGAAGATAAATAAAGAGTTTGATGGCCTTGAGTTTCAAAATACCGGCCGATTTTATAAATAACCCTTGATCCTCCATCAATGGCGGGAGGGAAAATATGACTAATTAGGAGGATTTGACTCATGGGTTGGTGATTTGTTTATATTATACGTGGTATGCTAACAATTAGCTTATGTTTAAGAAAATACTAAAGTCTAGATGGCTGAGATTTTCCTTTTCGGTAATTTTGATTTATTTTGCTTTTAAAAGGGTCGATGTAATGTCATTGTTTGGGCAATTGGCAGGGATGAAGTTGTGGTTTTTGATAGTTAATATTTTGATTAGTTTTTTACTATCGTTTTTAATTTCTTATCGCTGGGCAATGCTGTTAATTAAGCACCCAAGTTTAACTGAGGTGTGGATGTTTACCAAATCAAGTTTGGCGGCATCGTTTTATGGTTTATTTTTTCCAACTGCAGCTGCCGGAGATGTTTTGAAGTGGATAATTATTGATGAAAAATATCCAGAAATTCCAAAAACTAAATTATTGGGGTCAGTAATTTTGGATAGATTTATTGGGATGTCAATGTTTGTCTTGGCGGGGGTATCAATGTTGATATTAGCCAAATTTAAAGGGGTAGAAATTCCATGGATAATAGAGTTGGTGTTTTTGGGTTTATCGGTAGCCTGTGGGGGTTTTTATGTAGCTTTGATGTTTTTTGATTTGACTAAAATATGGCGGGTCAGATGGTTGGAAAGATTTAGAGGGATGGCGGAACTGTTAAATAAAGAAAACAGAAAGCAAATATTTAAGGGAACGACAATTTCCTTGTTGAGTGAGGTAATTTGGATTTTTCAGATGTGGTTTATTAGTTGGTATTTTCGGGCTGATTTATCAATAATGTCGATTTTTATTTATTTGCCGATAATTTCTATGATTTTGGTTTTGCCAATTTCCTTTGCTGGATTTGGGGCCAGAGAACAGCTTTATTTGTTTTTCTTTGGCGGGGTGGCGAGTTCACCTGAAAGTTTATTATTAACATCGGCTTTTTCCGGAATATTGGGGATTTTTATTGCTTTGTTGGGGGGATTGGTTACTTTAACTCCTGATTTTAAGGAAAGTGTAAGGAAAGGTGATTTTAAAAAAGGAAAACGAAAATGATTATGTTTGAATAAATTTTGAAATAGTTGACAAAGTTATGGGATTCGTTTAGATTTTTATAGTTTGTCAAGAGTTCCTAATTAGTTAGGACAGCAACCGAGGCCCGAGATTTTGGACTCGCGGTGCTTCTCCGAAGTTTCGGAGGACAAGCCTCTTTATAAATTAATTGGAGGAAAAATATGAATTATCCCCTATTTGTTTCGGAGTCGGTTTGCGCCGGTCATCCAGATAAAATTTGTGATCAAATTTCGGATGCGATATTGGATGCGGCTTTAGAAAATGACAAAAATGCCAGAGTAGCGGTGGAAACTTTGGTAACGACGAATCAGGTGGTGGTGGCAGGTGAGGTGACTTGTGGTCAAAAGCTGGATTATGAAAGTATAGTAAGAAAAAAGATAGAGGAATTGGGTTATATTAATTCTATTTTTGGGTTTGATAGTAAAGCTAATGTTGAAGTTTTAATTCATGAACAATCAAAAGATATTGCTCTCGGGGTGGATAATGATGGAGCGGGAGATCAGGGAATGATGTTTGGGTATGCCTGTAAAGAAACGCCACAATTGATGCCTTTGCCGATAGTTTTGGCTCATGAGTTATGTCAGAGAATGGATGAATTACAATTTGAAAAATTAAATTATTTAAGACCTGACGGGAAGGCCGAAGTTAGTATTAGTTATGAAAATAGTTTGCCGAAATTAGTAGAGAAAATAGTTTTGGCTAAACCGTTTGATCCAAAATTTGAAGTGGATCAGGTGAAGATAGATTTGTATAAATTAGTAGTTTTACCAGTTTTGGAGAAATATAGGTTGAACCGATTAAAGATAGATAAGGTGGTTTTTAATGGGACAGGAAAATGGGAAATTGGGGGTCCGGCCAGTGATACCGGAGTAACAGGAAGGAAAATTGTAGTGGATACTTATGGAGGAATGGGGCGAATTGGTGGTGGTTGTTTTTCCGGTAAGGATCCGACTAAAGTTGATCGAAGTGCAGCTTATGCGGCCAGGTTTTTGGCAAAAAATATTGTGGCTAATGATTTGGCCGATAGATGTGAGGTTCAATTGGCTTATGTGATTGGTCAGAAAGAGCCGATAGTGAAATCAGTAGAAACTTTTGGAACAGAAAAGAAAGAGATAAAAATGATTGAGGATTTTATTTGGAATTTGATGGAGTTGTCGGTAAAAGGGATTATAGAAAAGTTTGATTTAAAACGGCCAATATATCAGAAAACCGCCAGATATGGTCATTTTGGAAATGAAGATTACCCTTGGGAAAGAATTGGTTAAACCCACTCCTCAATAAATTGAGGACCTCCCTTAAAAAGGGAGGCTAAGTTGCCTTCGTTAAGGGAAATGTCCTGAAAGGACAAAGGGTTTAAGATGATAAAATCTAGTTGCTAAGTTATTAATTAATTGTTAGCTGTTAGCTAATTACTAAAATATGATTTTAATTGTTGGCGGTGCAGGTTATATCGGTTCGCATATTAATAAGGAATTGACTAAAGAAGGATTTGAGACGGTAGTTTTTGATAATTTATATTCAGGTAAAAAAGAGTTGGTTAAGTGGGGTGAATTTTTTGAAGGTGATTTGGCAAATATAGAAGATATCAGATTGGTGTTTAAGAAATATTTGATTGAAGCAGTGTTGCATTTTGCCGCTTATAAAGCGGTGGGAGAATCGGTGGTCGATCCGCAAAAATATTATAAAAATAATGTAGCCAGTACTTTGAATTTGTTTGAAGTGATGAAAGAAAATGGAGTTAATAAATTTATTTTTTCTTCGTCAGCAGCGACTTTTGGAGAACCAAAATATATTCCTATAGATGAAAAACACCCTCAAAATCCAATAAATCCATATGGTGAAACAAAATTAATGGTGGAGCATATTATGAGGGATTATGATAAGGCTTATGGAATGAAATATGTGGCGTTGAGGTACTTTAATGCTTGCGGGGCAGATTTGGAAGCTGATGTAGGAGAATGGCCGGGAAGCAGTTCTAATTTAATTCCGTTGGTGTTGGATGCGGCTATTGGTAGGCGTGAGGATATAAGAATTTTTGGAACTGATTATGAAACGCCGGATGGCACTTGTATCAGAGATTATATTCATGTAACTGATTTGGCTTCGGCTCATGTGTTAGCTTTGAAATATTTATTGGATGGAAAAGGCAGTCAATGTTTTAATTTGGGTAATGGCAAGGGTTTTTCGGTGAGAGAAGTAATAGAGGCGGCAAAAAAGGTTACCGGAATTGATTTTAAAGTAGTTGAAGTTGAAAGAAGAGCCGGGGATCCGCCGGAGTTAGTGGCGGATTCTAAATTGGCCAGACAAGTTTTGGGTTGGGAGCCAAAGTATGCTGATTTGGAAACAATTGTTTCCAGTGCTTGGAAGTGGCATCAGAAAGTGTGTAAGCTAATTAGTTAATAGTTAGTAGTAATTAGCCAGAAGCAAAAATATTAAATGAAAATTGAACCAATAGGAACAGCTGAATTGCATAAACCACCAAGGTTTAGAAAAATGGTGGGGCCAAGTTTTGTATTGTTGGGGATGGGTTTAGGTAGTGGTGAGTTAATAATGTGGCCTTATTTGGCGGCTAATTTTGGTTTGGGAATAATTTGGGCGGCAGTATTAGGAATAACCTTTCAGTTTTTTATTAATATGGAGATTGAAAGGTATACGTTGATTAATGGAGAGAGTGTCTTTGTGGGGTTGGCTAGAAAGTTGAACTGGTTATCCCCTATTTGGTTTATCCTGTCGACAATTATTCCCTGGATGTGGCCGGGAATAGTTTTGTCTTCGGCAACAGTTTTAGTGAATACTTTGGGTTGGGGTGAGGCTAATTTAATATCTATGGTTATGTTGGTAATAATTGGTTTAATTTTGAGTTTGGGAAAAGTAGTTTATAAAACACAAGAGTATTTTCAAAAATGGTTGATAATTTTAGGGGTTCCTTTTATTTTATTGTTGACATTTTTGTTATCTAAGGCGAGCGATTGGCAAGATTTAGCTATGGGTTTGGTGGGTAAAGGTGATGGGTTTTGGTGGATCCCCGGCGGTTTATCAATAATGACTTTTTTGGGAGCTTTTGCTTATTCCGGAGCCGGGGGAAATTTAAATTTGGCTCAATCTTTTTATATTCGAGAAAAAGATTATGGTATGGGTAAATATGGCGGAAAAATAACAAGCTTATTAAGACGAAAAACAAAAGAATTTCCTTTAGAAGGAAAGACTTTTTTGGTGAATAAAGAAAACCTAAAAACTTTTGGCGCTTGGTGGAAGAAAATTAATTTAGAACATTTGTTGGTTTTTTGGTTGACTGGGGCAATTACTATTATTTTGTTGAGTTTGTTGTCGTTTACTACTGTTTATCACCAGACCGGAGAGGTGACGGGAATAAATTTTTTGTTTAAGGAAGCAACAACTATAGGTAATTTGATTATTCCCTGGATGGGTCGGGCCTTCTTGCTAATAGTGTCTTTGATGTTATTTTCAACTCAGATGTCGGTAATGGATGCAACCAGCAGAATAGCTTCGGAAAATTTAGTTATTTTGGATAAGAAGAAATTTGTTCCGGATAATTTACCTAAATTTTATTTTGTTTTTTTGTGGGCTCAAATTTTGTTAGGAATATTAATTATTTTGTTGGGCTTTAAGGAACCATGGCAATTGGTGGGGATAAGTGCGTTTTTGAATGCTATAACTATGATGATTTATACTGGGGCGATTTTGTGGTTAAATCAGACATCTTTGGACAAAAAACTTAGACCGGTGTGGTGGCGAAAGATTATTTTAGTTTTGGTGGTTTTGTTTTTTGCCGGGTTTTCAATTTTGACTTTGATTAGCTAATGATGGTGGTGTAAATTTGAACTCCATACAGTTAGGGAAACTCAGCATTGAGGCTGAATTTACTGTGACTGTATGGAGGTTGGAGGTTTATCTATAGAAAGGCGCAATCTGTCGGCCAGCAGCAGTCATAAGGCTAATGCCTTTTTGTGTTGGCATGATATAGGGTTTTCCTTGGTAAAACAGGGTAAAGAAGAGGGAGTGCTTGTGGCATCTGTTGGCGGCTTCGGTTAGATCTCCGAGAATTTCCCTTCGCCTAGTCCAATTGGCTGTTGCCTTTTGGATTTCGGTGAGTAGCACAGGGATCCACCTGTAGTCTCCGGCGGGTATTTTTGAAGCTGCTTTCAGATAAGCAGTCATAAATACCTCAGTCGAGGCAGATCTTCCACAGTGCAATGTTCTTGAAGTGCCGTCGTGATGGTATTCGCCGCTCCAATCATGAATCCTTCCCGGAGAGAGGATCAATCCTCTTTCGGAAATTGCTTCTTCTCCTTCCGGTATTTGATCAACCGTGATCCCTACTATTTCTCCTAGTTCCATGATTATTCCTCCTTGTTAATGTTCTTTTTAAAGCTGCTGTAGCTTTAAAAGATGGGAGTGTATTATATCATTTTTGGAGTTTTGGTTTTCAATTTTGACTTTGGTGAACTAAGATTATTTGGAAATAAAGTTAATGTGTAAATTGCAATTTAAGGCTGAACTGATTTTTTTGAGAGTTTCAAAGGATGGGTTGGCGGACATAGATTCTATTCTGGAAATAATGGCTTGAGTAGTGTTGGATTTTTTAGCTAATTCCATTTGAGACATTTTATTTTTTAATCTTAATTCAATTAATTTACATGATAATTTATATTCTGGTTCAGACTCTTTCCAAATTTTTTGAAAGTTTGGATTTTTAAGGCTTTCTTGGAGATGTTTTTTGAAGTTATATTTAGTCATATATAAATTATATCTTTTAAGATATAAAAGTCAAGATTTTATTTGGTTTAGTCTTTTTATGGCGATATTTATTTCCTTGATGGGTGTTTTTTGGGTTTTTTTGATGAAGGCGTGAAGTAGTAAAATAGAGTTTTGGTTTTCAGAAAAATATAAAATACGAGTACTTTCTTTGCCAACTATTTTAATTTCCCATAATGGGGTGTTTTTAAGTTTTTTGACATGGGGAATAGCTGATATTAATCCGTATTTTTCAATATTAAGGAATATATGGAAAGTTTTTACTTTGACTTTTGGATGTTTATCTAAAAAATCTTTGATAGGGTTTTCATTCGATGGGGAGATAAAGTAGTTTATCTCGCATTTATTCATATGATTTAGGATATCACTTTTTTAGTTTCGGTTTTCAATTTTGACTTTGGTGAACTAAACCTTATAATGCTTTTATATGAAGAAAATAGCAGTAATTGGTGTTGGTTATGTGGGTTTGGTGACGGGAACATGTTTGGCGGAGGTGGGTAATGAGGTGGTGGGGGTAGATATTGATAAAGAAAGAATTGATAATTTAAATAAAGGGATAATTCCGATTTATGAACAGGGTTTAGAGGAATTGGTAAAGGAGAATATTGCTCATGGTAGATTAAGTTTTACCACTGATATTGTTGAGGCGGTGAGAAATTCTGAAATAGTTTTTATTGCGGTGGGAACGCCGCCAATGGCTAATGGAGGGGTAAATTTGGAATACGTGAAAGCGGCAGCAACATCAATTGGTAAGAGTATGAATGGTTATAAGGTGATTGTAAACAAATCGACGGTGCCAGTTGGGACGGGTGATGTAGTGACTAAAATTGTCGGAGAGAAGTATCGGGGTGATTTTGATGTGGTTTCAAATCCGGAGTTTTTGAGGGAAGGAACGGCAGTAACTGATTTTATGAATCCGGATCGGGTGGTGATTGGGACATCTTCATCAAGGGCAGAGGAAGTGATGTGTCAACTTTATAATAATTTTGGAACGGAAAATTTGGTAGTGACGGACATTAAGACGGCGGAAATGATTAAGTATGCTTCAAATGCGTTTTTGGCGACGGAGATTTCTTTTATAAATTCGGTGGCTAATCTGTGTGAAAAATTGGGAGCAGATGTGGAAAAAGTGGCTCAGGGAATGATGTTAGACAAAAGGATTGGTCAAAAGGCATTTTTGCATGCCGGGGTTGGCTATGGCGGAAGTTGTTTTCCAAAGGATGTTAAGGGTTTGATTCAGATTGCTCAGGAAAATGGAGTCAGGTTTGGGATATTGGAAGAAGTGGAAGAGACTAATAATGCTCAAAAACAGTCTTTGTTGGGGAAGATACAAAAATTATTGGGTGAGGATTTGGGAGGAAAGAATATTGCAATTTGGGGTTTGGCTTTTAAACCTCATACCGATGATGTACGTGAGGCACCGGCGCTGGCGGTGATTAAACAACTTTTGGATAGAGGGGTAAAAGTTCGGGTCTTTGATCCGGTAGCCCAACGTCAGGCGAAGAAAATTTTGGGTGAGAGTGTGGTTTTTGAAAAGGATTTGAAAAAATCGGTAGAAAATATTGATTGTTTGGTAATTGTAACCGAATGGCCGGAATTTAAAGCCGTAGATTTGGAAATGCTTTTGGAAAAGATGACAACACCATATATAGTAGACGGAAGGAATATTTTTGATCCAAAGGAAATGAAAAAGAAAGGGTTTAAATATATTTCGGTGGGAAGATAGATTGGTCAGGTAGTAAATTAGCATGCGGATTTTAACACTTAAACCTAACTTAGGCTACTATTTTGGATGTTTTGGGTTTGGAACGATAGATTTCGAGAGTATAAATGAGAAAAGCAAAGGACAGGTAAGTTTCCCCTATCTCCTGAGAAATGATAAAGTTGGCTCTGGGTCCTTGTGATAGAAGGTATAGATATTGAAAATGATCGATGAGGATATAGAATGAAAAAACACAGAAGAAAGCAAATATGGTACTAAAGGGAAAAGTGAAGATGGATAATTGGTGGTATTTTTTGGGGAAAAATTTTCTGAGAATAGGCCTTGATAACATACCGTATAGACTGACTAATATATATCCCAAGTGAAGGAGATGATGTTGGATAAAATCTAAATTGTGAATAGTAATTTCTTTTTGGGCATTGATTGCTTGGTATTTTTCTGGAGTTTGGATATTAAAAATTCTTTGGCCCCAAGAAATTTCTTCGCCGGCATTAAAAAATAAACCAAGGGAAAGTAAGGCGAAGAAGATACCATAAAACTTAGGCTTATTGCTGCGGAAAAAGTGGGTAGATATTTTAAGTGAATAGATGCTGGCCAAATAATACAGTATTGGTTGAATGTTTTCCAAGAGGCCGTCTTCTTTGGTAAGTTTATAAAAAAGGGTGTATTCCGAGTAAAGGAAGAATGGATATGAAAGGATTAATAATAAAGGCATGAGTAAATAAATGGTTTGATGAGTTTGGTTTTTGAATTTGGGGAAAGTGATGTAGAAAATAGTTCCACTGATAGCAACTAAATTTAGAAAAATGAGTCGGTGGAGGTGAAAAGTGGAAAAGACAAAATTGGCATAAAAGTGTTTTTCTAGAAATAAAATGGTGATATACCCTATCAGTAAAACCGGAAAAATAATTTTGTTGTTAATTTTTTTGAAAAAATCAGGATAAAGTTTTACTTTTAGAGCAGAAAGGATAAGGCTGAGCGAAAGATAAATAATTAAGATTACATCGGCACTGATTTTAAAATGAGTTTGACAAAAACCTGGGTAGAAATAAGTGTCGAGAGCAGAAAAGGTAAAAGTAAACAGGGTAAAAATTAGATGAATTACGGAATACATAGAGAAATTTTATCAAAAAAGAAAACTGTAGGGTGGAATTTGATTCTTATCCAGAAACAAATCCACCCTACAGGGTCTTAGCTCTTAGTTGAATTTGGCTTGAGGGTGGTGTTGGTGTCGGCTTTGATATTTCTCTAGCTCTCGGCCGAGACGTTCAAGTCTTTGCAGTTGGTCGATCTCTGTCTCTTCGGCAAAGCCATAAGGGCAACTGTGCTTGAACTGGGTGACGAACTGTTCAATCAAATGGTAGAGGTTTCCGTGGTGTTCGGCTGTCACTCGGAGATTTCGGATCTCTTCAGAAAAACAGATCCGAGTCATGTGGCAGTGAGCGAGTTGGTTGAGAGTGACAATGATTTCTTTCCTGACAGCTTCGGATTCGTCCTGTCTGGATGAATGCTGGTTGACCTTGATGATGAGGATAATACTGCTAAGGCAAGTAACGACGAATAGGGATTCAAACATCATATAGGTATCTCTCCAATCTTTTATTTTTGTGAAGGAACCGACACACTTCTCCTTTCTCTTTTTATGACCAGAGCTAAAAGGTACTATTGCTTACCTACGCTGTTGTAGGAAGCGATTTGAGAATTTTATCAGTTTAAAAGTGAAAGTCAAAAAAAACTATTGAATATCTAAAGCGTATTGTTTACCGGAAAGTA
>ERZ795059.3227-NODE-3227-length-15953-cov-6.454711_pt1 | contig 15953 bp, 9 predicted proteins | sample MGYA00375143_ERZ795059 | MGnify/ENA primary metagenome ERZ795059 (study PRJEB30188, sample SAMN05720168) | activated sludge metagenome | isolation source: Anaerobic digester | place: USA | collected 2015-01-07 ... | reverse complement strand
GTGACTGGAGTTCAGACGTGTGCTCTTCCGATCTAATTCCATCGTTCATCATCGGCACATTTCGGTGCTGAGCCGTTACAAACACTACATTCTTTTGACTTTCTTATTCCTCATCGCGCAGTCGGGAATCATCGTCGTTCTGTTCACCAACCTGCAACGCCGGCGAGCCTCGGAACGCGCGTTGCGCGATAGCGAGGCCCGTTACCGCAACCTGTTGGAAACCATGAACGAAGGATTCATGATCCTCGATGCGGACGACCGCATCCGTTATGCCAATAAGCAATTGCACGTAATGATGGGCTATACCTTCGAAGAAGTAGTGGACAAGCCCATTTATGATTTGTTTTCGGGAAAGACCGTCGAGTTGATCCGCGAACAACTGGCCCGGCGTCGCGATGGTGATAACTCTCCCTACGAAATCGATCTCACCGATAACAATGGGAAACCCGCCTCGTTCCTCGTTTCGCCCCGGACCATGTTCGATGAGAGCGGCCGTTACACCGGATCGTTTTCGGTGATCACCGACCTGCGGCAAGTCAAGCTCGCCGAACGGGAGCGGGAGCAATTGATTTCCCTCATCGACCACAACAACGATTTCATCGGCATCGCCGAATTGAGCGGGCGCATTATCTACATCAACGAAGCCGGCTTGCGCCTGACCGGTTTGGAATCGAAAGCCTCGATCGCGCAGATGGACATCAACCAATTCATGCCGCTGGACAACCGCGCCGAACTGGCCGCGGAAGTCCTGAACGCGATAATGACCCAGGGATTCTGGCGCGGCGAAGGTCCGCTGTTGCATCAAAAAACCGGCGAAGCGATTACGATGGACATTTCCACCATGCTGCTGCGTTCCAAGCAAACCGGCGAGCCCACGGCGATCGCCACGATCATGCGCGACATCAGCGAGCGGAAAACGGCCGAAACGACCTTGCGCCAAAGCGAGGAAAAATACCGCACCCTGTTTGAAGCCTCGCCCGAAGTGACCATTCTTTACGACAACCGGGGCATCATCCTGGACTGCAATCAGATGACGCCGCGCGTACTGGGAATCCCGCGCGAGGAATTGATCAATCGTCCGTGGTCGGAGCTGGCGCTTTTCGATGAGACGACATTGGAGACCTTGAAGCGATCCTGGGAAAAACTGCTGCTCGCCGGACGAATCGATCCGTTCGCGGTGCCCATTACCCGCCCGGATAATACGTCGCGCGTTTTGGAATTGTTTCCCACCGTCATTTCTCAGAACGATCGGATCAGCAACGTACTGGTCATGATGCGCGACATCACCGACATGCGCGAGGCGGAAAAACGGCGCGGCGAACTGGAAGCGCAACTGGTGCAAGCGCAGAAAATGGAGGCCATCGGCCGGTTGGCCGGCGGCGTGGCGCACGATTTCAACAACATCCTCACCGGCATCTTGGGCTACACCGAACTGGCGATGGACAGAATCACCGAGGACGATCCGCTGCATACGGACATCCAGGAAATCAAAAACGCCGCCGACCGCGCCGCCATGTTGACCCAGCAATTGCTGGCTTTCAGCCGCAAACAGATGATTTCGCCACTGGTGCTCAACATCAATCGGATCATCGAACAATCGCGCAAAATGTTGACGCGCATCATCGGCGAAGACATCCAATGCTCGTTCCAACTCTCGCCCAACATCGGGCGCATTAAAATCGACCCGGGGCAATTCAACCAGGTGCTGATCAACCTGGTGGTCAACGCCCGCGACGCCATGCCCGACGGCGGCCGATTGATTATTTCCACCGAAGAGGTCCCGGTTTCCCCGGAGGAACTGAAGTCGAATCCGGAATTATCGGCGGGCAACTACATTGTCTTATCCGTGTTGGACAACGGCACGGGCATCGATCCGGAACATCTCAAGCTGATCTTCGAGCCGTTTTTCACGACCAAGAGCAAGGATAAAGGCAGCGGCCTGGGCCTGGCGACCATCTACGGCATCGTCAAGCAGAACGGCGGCTTCATCAAAGTCGACAGCGAATTGAATCGCGGTTCGAGGTTCAGCATATACTTCCCGGAGGAACTCGCGCCGGAGGAGGACGTTACCGTCGCGCCGCAACGCCTGATCCACCAGGGAACGGAAACGATTTTGCTTGTGGAAGACGAGCAGATGGTGCGCGACCTGGCCGTCAAAGTGCTGGAGCTTTCCGGTTACAAAGTGCTCACCGCCGAGAACGGCGCCGAGGCGTTGCTGCTGGCGAAACGAGCGCTGGCTGAAATCGACTTGCTGGTCACCGACGTGATCATGCCGCAGATGAACGGCCGGACCTTATACGAGCAACTGCATCGACTCAAGCCGCAGATGAAGGTGTTGTTCATTTCCGGCTACACGGCCGACGTCATCGCGCAGCACGGCGTGTTGGAAAAGGGGATGAACTTTTTACAGAAGCCGTTCGTCCTCCATGCCTTCATCGCCAAGGTGCGCGAAACGCTCGATAATTGATCCGCGCCGGACCGTTATTCTTCCGCCGCCAGAAAATCCAGGTCCGCGCCCAGATGCGCCTGCTGCACATGCAGCGCGTGCAACCGGCGATAGCCGCGCGACGGCGGCGACGGCGGCGTCCAAGCGGCGCGGCGTTCCGCCAGCACGCTCGCCTCGACCAGCAGCTCGATGCGGCGCGCGGCAACGTCCAACTCGATCAGGTCGCCGTCGCGCACGAGCGCCAACGGACCGCCCGCGGCGGCTTCGGGCGCGCAATGCAGCACGATCGTGCCGTAGGCCGTGCCGCTCATGCGGGCGTCGGAAACGCGCACCATGTCCTTCACGCCCTGCGCGGCCAGGTAGCGCGGAATCGGCAGCGCGCCGGCCTCGGGCATGCCCGCGGCGATCGGCCCGCCGTACTGCATGACCAGCACGTGCTCGGGAGTGAGCGCCAGCGACGGATTGTCGATGCGTTCGGCCACGTCTTCCGGCGAGGTGAATACCGCCGCCGGCCCGCGATGCCTTTTCAAATGCGCCGACGCGGCCGCGCTTTTGATCACCGCGCCGTCGGGCGCCAGGCTGCCGCCAAGCGTGGTCAGCGAACCGGTCGGCCCCAGCGGCGCCGCGAGCGAGCGGATCGTGTCCTGCCAATCGCCGGGCGCCTCGACTTCTTCCAACAATTCGCCCAACGGCCGGCCGGTAATACCCACCGTATCCAGGTGCAGCAACGGCGCGAGTTCTTTGAGCAGCACCGGCACGCCACCCGCGTAATACAGATCCTCCATGTATCCCTTGCCCGCCGGTTTGCAGTCGACCAGCAACGGCACGCGTTCGCTGATGCGTTGGAAATCATCGAGGGTCAACGTCAGCCCCGCGCGCCGGGCCAGCGCCGTCAGGTGGATGATCGCGTTGGTCGAACCGCCCAGGGCGATCAGGACGGTGATCGCGTTTTCGAAGGCCTTGCGGGTGAGGATGCGTTTGGGCGTCAGCGGACTCTTCGCCATCGCGACGATGCGCCGCCCGGTGATCGTCGCCTGACGCAGCCGTTCGCCGGAGGGCAACGGCGGGGCCGCGCCGCCGGGCATCATCAGACCCAGCGCTTCGGTCAGGCAGGCCATCGTCGAGGCGGTGCCCATCACCAGGCAAGTGCCGCCGGTCGGGCAAAGGTTGCGCTCGATTTCGACGATCTCCTCGTCGGTCAGTTCGCCCGCGCGGTAGCGCGCCCAGTTGCGACGACAGTCGGTGCACGCGCCCAGTCGCTCGCCGCGCCAACGCCCGGCGTACATCGGCCCGGTCAGCACCGCCGCGGCGGGAAGATCGGCCGAGGTCGCACCCATTAAAATCGCCGGCACGGTTTTATCGCAGCCGCCGAGCACGACCACCGCATCCATCGGTTGCGCGCCGATCATCTCTTCCACGTCCATCGCCATCAGGTTGCGAAAGAGCATCGTCGTCGGCGAGGTGAAAATTTCGTGCAGCGAAATCGTCGGGAAGGCCATGGGCAGCCCGCCCGCTTCGAGCACACCGCGTTTGACGGCCTGCACCAACTCGGGCATTTGCCGATGGCAGGTGACGTAATCGGACGAAGTGTCCACGATGCCGACGATCGGCCGGTCGATGTCGTGCGCGTCCACGCCCATCGAGGCGAGAAACGCGCGGCGCATGTACTTGGAAAATTCCCAATCGCCGTACGCGGTCAGATTGCGATACATGCCTTTGCGTTCGTCGCTCATCGCGCCCCTCTACAATTTGAAGTTGATGTACTTGGCCACGGTGTAATACTCGATGCCCTCGCTGCCGCCCTCGCGCCCGTAACCGGACATCTTCACTCCGCCGAACGGAATCTCCGCCGCGGCGATCACCAGATTGTTCACGCCGACCATGCCCACGTCGAGCCCTTCGGACGCCAGGAACGCCGTGCGCGTGTTGTCGGTGAATACGTAGCCGGCCAGACCGAACTGCGAAGCGTTGGCTTTGGCCAGCGCGTCGTCCAGATCGGTGAACGGCGCGATCGGCGCGATCGGACAGAATGGCTCTTCGGTCATGATGTCCATCGAAACGTCCACGCCGGTCAGCACGGTGGGCATATAGAAATAGCCGCGCGCGAAACCGTCGGGCCGCTTGCCGCCATAGGCCACCCGCGCGCCCTTGCCGACCGCGTCGTCTACCATGGCCTGCGTCGCGTCGATGCGCCGTTGATTGGTCAACGGGCCGATCTGCGTGTCTTCCGCGCGCCCGTCGCCGATTTTCAACGACCGCGCGACCTCGACGAACCGTTTGGTGAAGCGGTCGATCACGCCTTCCTGCACGAAGAAGCGGCTGGCCGCGATGCACACCTGGCCGTTGTTGCGGAACTTGGCCAGCGCGCAGGCTTCCGCCGCCGCCTCGACGTCCGCATCGGCGAACACGAGCACCGGCGAGTGGCCGCCCAATTCCATCGTCACCGACTTGAGGCCCTCGGCGGCCAGGTGCAGCAACTGTTGGCCCACCGGGACCGAGCCGGTCAACGTCACCTTGCGGATCACGTCCGAACGAATCAGCCGTTCGCTGATCATTCCCGACGGGCCGGTCACCACGTTGAACACGCCCGCCGGCACGCCGGCTTCCTGCGCGGCCAGCGCCAGAAACATGCCGGTGCGTGGCGCTTCGATCGCCGGCTTGAGAATCACCGAGCACCCGGCGGCCAACGCCGGCGCGACCTTGCGCGCCGCCAACAGCGCGGGGAAATTCCATGGACTGAACGCGGCCACCGGACCGATCGGTTGGCGGATGACCATCAACCGATGCGCCCGCGAATGACCGTCGATCATGCGCCCGTAAATGCGCCGCGCCTCGTCGGCGTACCAATCGAACTGATCGGCCGTGGCCGCCAATTCGCCGCGCGCCTCGGCCAGGGGCTTGCCCTGTTCCTCGGTCAGCACGCGGGCGATCTCTTCGGTGCGTTCGCGCAGAACCTGGGCGATGCGCCGCACGATCGCGCTGCGTGTCCAGGCGTCGGTTTCGCGCCACAGGCGCCAACCGGCCTCGGCGCTGGTCAGCGCTTCGTCGATGTCCGCCGCCGTCGCGGCCGGCACCGAATCAATCACCTCTTCCGTCGCCGGATCGATCACGTCGATGCGCCGGCCGTCGGCCGCGTCCTTCCAATGTCCGTTGATGAGCAATTGATTGGGCGTCCGCATGGTTCACATTCCAATCTTGTGTCGCAGTCGTTGCACGTCATCGACCCAGTTGCCGACGTTCCAGCGCCCGAAAGCGCCCAGCCCGCCGAGCGGATCGTCGCCCCAGTAGACCGGCACATAGATCAACGACAAGCCCCGGTGCGCAAACGCCTTGTCCAGCGCGGCGTTCAGCGTTTCAGGCGAACGGCCCCCGTCGAGCGCCGACACGCCGGGAAACGCCGAGGCCAGTTTCAAATAATCGACCGCAACTTGATCGCTGGTCGCATGATCCTTGCCGTACTGCGCTACCTGCAGCGAGGAAATCGCCGCCATGCGCCGGTTGTCCAGCAGCACGATGCAGCCCTGCGCGCCGTGCTGCGCGCCGTCGAGCAGAATCTGCGGATTCATCATGAACGAGCCGTCGCCGGTCAGCGCCACGCCGTAAAACGGCCGGTCGGCCAGGCCGGTCGCCAGCAGCGCCGACACGGCGAAGCCCATGTAGCTCGCGCCGGTTTCGGTGAAGGTCTGCCCCACGTGCTCGTCCTCGACGATCTGGAAACCGTTGGCCTGCACGTCGCCCGCGTCGAAGAACGTCGCCGCACCCTGCGCCCGCGCGCGATCGGTGACAATCTTGATCGCCGCCGGCTGCGTAAGCACCTCGCCGAAATTCGCATCCGGCAACGTCGGTTGCGTGTAACGCTCGGCCTTGAAAGCCTCCCATTCGCGCTTTTTCGCCGTGCAGGCGCGCAGCCATTCCGATTCGCCCGCCGGCGCGGTCACACCGCGCTTGTTAAGCGTTGCGATCAAGGCACGCAAGGTGGGCGCGGCCTCGCCGACCAGCGCGATCGTGCGGTTGTAGTGCAGGGCGTCGCGCGCGTCGGTGTTGATGGCGATCACCCGTTGCGCCAGCGGATAGCCGGTGCGCGAGGAATCGGACTGGCACACCGCGCGTGTGCCGATGGCGACCAACAGGTCGGCCTCGTCCATGGCGAAATTGCCGCAGATCGTGCCCTTCGAACCGCCGACCAGCATGTTGCGCGCATGCGCGTAGGGCAGCGCGCCGGTCAGCCGCGGACTGAGCACGGCCACCGCATCGACCAGTTCGACGAACGCGGCCAGTTCCGCGCTCGCTTCATCACAGCCCGCGCCGACCTTCACCACGATCCGTTCGGCTTTGGTCAGCGCGTCGGCGGCGGCTTGATAAGCCTGCTCGTCGACCGCCGGTCCGCGGCGGGGCATTTTACCGACGGGCAGTTCGTCGAGGTTGAACGCGCGCAATTGCGCCGGCTGCGTGTTCAGCGGCAGCAGCAGGAAAAAAGGTCCGGCGAAATGCGGATCGTCGACGCAGGCCATGCCCCGCTGCAACGCGGTGCACAGTGCGCCGGGCGTGTGCAGCGTGTAAGCTTCACCCATGGCCGCGCACAGGCGTAAAAAGCCATGCTGCTCGTGCTTGGGAATCTGCTGCATGTTCGGCCCTTCGTCTTCGGTGGTCTCATCGCCGAACAGGTACCACACGCCCAGGCCGTCGCTGGCGGCGACCAGCGATCCGGCCAGCGCGTGCAACGCGCCCGGGCCGATCGAGGTGACGACTGCGGCCTTTTCGCCGGTCACCCAACGCAGCGCGGACGCCGCGTGGCTCGCCTCGACCTCGTTGCGCACGGGATAGGTTTTGAGCAATCCCTGCGCTTCGTACACGCGCAGCACCTCGCCGATTTCGGTCGAGCCGTGACCGAGGATGACGATGAACTTGCGCACGTCCTGCCGCAGCAGGCCGAGCACCAGCGCCTCGCTGAGCGTCACATCGATTACGCGCGGCAGAGTTCCCGCGGCCAGCGCCGCCTCGATGCCGCCGGCGGCGGCGATACTTTTCGCCCGGGTCAACCGTTGTGCTTCCAAGACGGCCAAATCCACGCAAGCCCCCTTTTGCTGGCGGAAAACAATAACGCTACGCCGATTGAGCCGCGGCCCGCGGCGCATCATTTTTCACTGTACATAAGCCAGGGCAAGTATAAGCCACCGGGCTCCAGCGTCAAGCAAGACGGGGGAACAAACGTCGGCTATTCAATCTTGGACGGGCAGTTCGGCCAGCAGCAGATCCAGGAAGCGCTCGATCGCTTCCGGCGATATTGCTTCCGGATAATAACCAATACACACGTCGATTGTCCCCGCGTAACCGCTCACTCCGCCGATGAACACGCCCGGCTTGGCCGGCGGGGGGATCAACCACGCGTGCGCCGGGGCCTCGTCGAAGGTCACGCGCTCGGTGCGGATCGGCCCCATGTTGGTCAGTGCGGGCGCCATGTTTTTCGTTTTGATGCCCAGGTGGAACAGCCCGCGCAATGTGGCGACCAGAACGGCGGCGGGCTGCACTTTGGCCAGCCAGAGCGTGCCGAAGGTCAGGCGCAGGCCGGGCCAAAAACTTTTGCTGCGCCGTGTCTGTTGAGCAATGCGCACCAGCGTGTCGGCGAAGGTCGCGCCGGGATCGCGGCCGAGTTTGACTCCCTCGACGGCGCTGAGGTTGCAGATGCTCACCGCCCGCTCCTCGGGCAGATAACGACGAAAATCGATGGTGAATTGCGCGCGCAGACAGCTGCGCCCGTCCCAATTCCGCCACACGATCAGGGCGCGCAGAAACGCCGCGAGCAACATGTCGTTGAGCGTCGCGTCGAAGCGGCGGCCGTATTCCTTCAGGCGGGCGACCGGCAGCGTGTCGAGATGGCGTCGCGCATAACGCGGCGTGCTCACGGGCGCCTGGTTCATCGGCACAACCAGCGAGACGCGCGGGAACAGATTGTTGAACGTCAGGCGCAAATGTTCGCAGTACAAGCGCGGATAATGCCACAGGGGGATCAGCTGGAAAACCTGCCATACGCTGCGCGAGCCGTTAAGGTTGGGCGACGGGCGGTAGTAGGCGTCGCGCGCCAGCGAGCGATAAACGTTGGCGAGCACCTCGGCGATGTCCTTGACGCCGCCGCCGTCGGCGACCATGTGATTGACCTTGAGCAAAACCGTGTCGCGACCGTCGCGCCGCAACAGCAGCACACGGATCTGCGGGCCGCGTTCGGCGTCGAAATCCGCGTCGCGAAAAGCGGCATAGATCTCGGGATCGTCGGTGAGCGCGAAGGCGTTGCGATGTTCGGCCGGCAACCGCACCCAGCGCGGGCGAAACCACGAACGCCGATAGCGGCAACCGAGCACCGGTTCGGCATCGAGCGTCAGATCGACCGCGCGGGCCAGACGATCGGCGTTCAGCGGCCGGTCGAAGGTCATCTCCAGGTGAATTTGCGGAGAAATAATCCTTGCGAAACCGATGAGCACCCGGTCCAGCGCCTGCAATTTATATGATGGAGAAATTTGTCGCATCGGAACAATTTGACGGAAACGATGGTTAAATGCAAGAACGGGCCGCCGGCGACGGCCCGTTCTTCCTTCTGCCCAAAAGAACGCTCAAAGCGTTCCTTTTTCCGTTTCGTTGACTGGCGGCAGCGGCAGTTTCCTGAGCATAACGGCGAAGGTCGTGCCCACGCCGTACTCGCTGGCGACGTTCACGTCGCCGTGGTAGAGCTGCGATATTTTCTTGAGAATCGACAGCCCCAAACCGCTGCCGGGGATCAGCCGCGTTTCCTTGGTCTTGATGCGCACGAAATCGCCGAATAGGCGCTGCACATCTTCCGGCTTCATGCCGATGCCGGTGTCTTTGACTTCGATGGTCAGGCGATCCGCGGTGTCGGTCAGCATGACGTCGACCCGGCCGTCGTCCTTGTTGTACTTGACGGCGTTGGTCAACAGGTTGTTGCAGACGATCTCCAGTTCGCCCGGATCGGCATTGATCTTGATCGGCGCGTCGGCGTGCAACGTAATGGCGATGCGGCGCGCGTCGGCGTCGGGCTGCACGGTATCGATGGCCGTTTTGACGATCTCGCGCGCGTCGACCTCGGCCAGTTCACGCTTTTTCTGTCCCGATTCAATGCGGGTCAGATCCAGCAGATCGGTGATCAACTTGCGCATGCCGGTCAGGCGTTCGATGGAGCGCGCCACCGCTTTGTCATAGGCGTTGATGTCCGCGCCCAGCGGCTTGTCGCGCAACAGATAGAGATAGCCTTCAATGGCTCCCAGCGGCGCCTTGAGCTCGTGCGCAACCACGCTGATCAACTGGAAGCGCACCTGGCGTTTTTCCTCAGCCAGCTTGCGGGCCTGGCGCTGCAGGGTCAGATGAATAGCGGATTTGCGGATGGCGGCCTTGAGTTCGTCCGGAGTAAAGGGCTTGGCGAGAAAGTCGTAGGCGCCACGCTTGGTCGCCGTAATAGCCGTTTCCAGCGACGCATAAGCGGTGATCATGATCGTGAGCGTGTCTTTGTACTTTTCGGCCACATCAGCAAGAACGTCGAGTCCGGAGATGCCGGGCAGCTTGTGATCGAGCAACAGGATGTCCACAGGATCGTTCGCCAACATCGCCAAAGCATCCTCACCACTGCCTGCTTCGGAGATGTCGAAGTGCACTTGTCCTTCCACATCGGGAACGTGAATCGTAAAATCAGCGAGCGCACGGGCCACCGCCATCCGCATACCGAATTCATCGTCGCAAATCAGGATCTTTAGATTCTTCAACCGAACTAAGCTCCCATGAGATTTTCGATCTCACGTTTAAGTTGCTCGTAGCGGATCGGCTTGGTCAGCAGCGCGTCGGCTTTAAGCCAGGATTTTTCCTCTTCGGCCGCGTTGCTGAACTCGATGCCGGTTTCGCTGGAGACCGCGGTCACCATGATCACCGGAATCGTCGGATCCTTTTTCTTGATGCGGTAACATAGCACAAATCCGCCGTCCATGTTTTCCATCATCAAATCGACAATGGCCAGGTCCGGCCGCAGATCCTGCAGCAGTTGTTCGGCTTCGGCCTGACTTTCGGCGGTGATCACTTTGAAGTTGTCGGCTTCCAACTGCATCTGCATCTGCGTGAGATAATCCAGATCATCGTCAACTACCAACACGGTTTTCTTTGTCGGTTCCATTGTTCCCTGCCTTATCACTAGCGAAAGTTAATGATTTCGTTTGTTCACCACATGGCCCGGCCGGCGGTCCCGCGCCGTCGTTCTCATAGTTGTCGACCTTGCCGGGGTAATGTCACCGTAATCGTGGAGCCCGTGGGCCCAACGCTGGGATCGGCATTGGATTTCACGCTGATGTCGCCGCGGTGCATTTTAACGATGCCGTAGGTGACTGCCAATCCCAGGCCGGTGCCTTTGCCCATTTTCTTGGTCGTGAAAAACGGCTCAAAAATCTTGTGCAAATTCTCTTTGGGAATGCCGGTGCCCGTGTCGGTGACCGACATGCGGATCCGTTCCGCATCCCCTTCGGTGCGCACCGTCAGTTTCCCGCCACTCTCCTCCATCGCCGCGTAGGCGTTGCTGATCAGATTGGCGATGACCTGTTGTATCTGGTCCTTGTCGAGCTCGGCGACGGGATCGTCCACCTCGTTGACGAACTCGGCTTCGATTCCCGCCGGCGCGGGCATGGCCGCCAGCGCCATGGCGACGATTTCGTTGACGCTGGTCGGCAGCAGGACCACGCGGTTTTGCCGCGCGAAATCCAACAGGTTGGCCACGATCTTCTTGCAACGATCAGCCTGATGCACGATCAATTCGAGGTCCTTGTAGATCTTGTTGTCGGGCGGGCATTCCTCGAGCAGAATGTGCGCGTACATCAGCACGACGCCCAAGGGATTGTTCACCTCGTGGGCGACGCCGGCGGCCAATTGGCCCATGCTGGCCAACTTTTCGGATTGAATAAGCTGTTGCTGGGTGCGTGCCAACTGCTTGTTGGAGATGTCCAGTTCGCCGACGATCTTGCGGAGCTGTTCGATCGTGTAGGGCAGGCACATTTCGGATTCGGCCAGCCCTTTGTAAATGGCGATGGCGTGCTCGCGGCACGTATCGTAACCGCAGGCGCCGCAATTCAGTTCTTCTTCGGGTTTGTCCTTGCCCATGCGGTGCAGAATTTTGATCAGTTCCTCGGATGAAGGCATGAGCATTTGTTGATCGTCCAACGAGAACTGCCGGCGCAGATCGTAATCGCTGAACATCGGACTGAAGAACCAGCTATACAGGTTCTGGTTGCGGTACGGGTGAGCGAAGCGCAAGCGCAGATCGAGGTCCTCGAGGCGTTTCATGTTTTCGCGCCAGCGCTCCATGTCAATCCGTTTCAGTTTGTTGCGTGAATACTTGCTGACCCGGCTGCGGCGGCGGAACAGCGGGAGTTGCGTCTTCATCCCCGGGCCCATGATGCAGCCGGGACAGGCCAGGACCTCGAGCAATCTGACGTTCAAGTCGCCCGAGTCGAATTCGCGAATCGCCTCGACGAAATCGCACCGGCCGTCGGCCGCGACGATATCGCCGGACAGCAGATCCTCATCGACTTCGGCCGCCTGCAACATGCCGCGGCTGATGGGGAACAACGCGCCCACGCCGCCGTGCGGCGGGTCGAATTCGCTGGGCGTAACGTTCGCGGGGGTAATGCCCCGTTTCTCGAACATCTCGCGCAATTCGACGAAGGTGAGCGCGGCCTCCACTTCGCTTTCCGAATACTCGCCGTACGCTTCGGCCTTCTTGGCCACGCACGGGCCGATGAACACAATCCGCAAACCGTGTCCGCGCAGTTCGCGCAGGGCGCGGGCGGTGGCGACCATCGGCGAGACGATGGGGGCCAGGTTGCCTACCGAACCGGGATAGTAACGTTCGACGAATCCCATCACCGCCGGACAATTCACGGCGATGTATTGCTGATCGCCCTTTTGCTGCAGCAGCTTGTGATAGCGGTCGGCCACCAGGTCCGCCCCGAAAGCGACTTCGTTGACGAAGGTGAAGCCCAGCGCCCGGATCATTCCGACCACGACCTCGTAATCGAGATCGGCGAATTCCGCCGGGAAGCTGGGCGCCACAATCGCCGCCGTTTTCAGGCCGGAGGCCAGCAGGATTTCGACTTCAGGAATCGAATTGAGCACCTTTTTGGCGCCCTGGCTGCATACGCGTACGCAATTGCCGCAGCCGATGCACCGGTCGGGCAGGACCTCCGCCTGTCCGCTGGACATGGAAATCGCCTTGGCGGGACATTCGCGGATGCAGGTGTAGCATTGCCGGCACCGCTCCGGAATCGTCGTAATCAAGCGAAAGGCCACTGCCTGGTGCATCGTCTTACCTTAGCGCATCAAAAAATGACGTCGCGTTTGTTGTACTTGGTGTGCAGCAGTTCGTGGCTCTTGTGTCCCAACGGCTCGCCGAGGAACTCTTCGTACAGTCGCTGCACCCATTTGTTTTTGTGCGACACGCGCAGGTTCTCGTCGCGGTCGATCTGATACAGAGCCCGCATGCGCGCCTGCACCGCTTCGAGCGAAGCGCCGACCGGTTGGCCGCCGCCGTCGATACAGCCGCCGGGGCAGCACATGACTTCGATGAAATGCAGGTCGTTGCGCCCGGCTTTGATCTGCTCGAGCAACTCGCGCGCATTCATCAAACCGCTGACCACGGCCACGCCGACTTCCAGGTCGCCGATTTTCACCTTGGCTTCCTTGCTGCCCTTGAGGCCGCGCAGCGCGGTCACCTTCAAATGTTCCAGTTCTTCGCCGGTGATCAGATAGTAGGCGCTGCGGATCGCCGCCTCCATCACGCCGCCGGTCGCACCGAATAGTTTACCCGCACTGCTGCGTTCGCCAAAGGGGGTATCGGCATCTTCCGGTTCAAGGGCATGAATGTCGATGCCGCGCATGCGGATCATCTGCGCCAACTCGCGCGTGGTGAGCACGGCGTCGATGTCGGGCACGCCCCCGCGGCTCATTTCGGGCCGGCCGGCTTCGAACTTCTTGGCGGTGCAGGGCATGATCGACACGCTGTAGACATTGTGCGGATCCACGCCCGTTTTCTCGGCCCAGAAGCTCTTGATGATTGCGCCCATCATCTGCTGCGGGCTCTTGCAGGACGAGACGTTGGGCAGAAATTCCGGATAAAACTGCTCGATGAACTTCACCCAACCCGGCGAGCAGGAGGTGAACATCGGCAGCGTGCCGCCGGTTTTGATCCGCTGCACCAACTCCGAGCCTTCCTCCATGATCGTCAGGTCGGCGGTGAAGCTGGTGTCGAAGGCTCTGTCGAAACCCAGCTTGCGGAACGCGGCGGTCATGATGCCCATGATGTCCTTGCCCGGCTTGAGACCCAGCAATTCGCCGATGGTGACCGACACGGCCGGAGCGTGCTGCACGACGACGGTCTTATTCGGATCTTCCAACGCGGCGAGCACTTCTTTGATGCTGCTACGTTCGGACAAGGCGCCGGTCGGGCAGACCTTGATGCACTGGCCGCAATTGACACAGCTCGAAACGTTCAGACCCTGGCCGAACGCCGTGCCCACGATGGCCGCGCTGCCGCGGAACGTAAAATCGATCGCCGAGACGCCCTGCACTTCCTCGCACACGCGCACGCACTTGCCGCACAGAATGCACTTGGCGGGATCGCGCACGATGGAGGGACTGGACGCGTCGATCTTGTAATCGTTCTTGTTGCCCGAGTACAACCGCTGATCAACGCCCAACTCGGCGGCAAGGCTCTGCAACTCGCACGCGTTGTTGCGCGAGCAATACAGGCACTCGTCCGGATGGTTGGCCAGCAGCAATTCGATGATGGTGCGCCGGGCGCGCATGGCGCGCGGCGAATGGGTTTTCACCTTCAGGCCTTCGACCACGGGGAACGAACAACTGGGAATGAGTCCCGGACGCCCTTCCACTTCGACGACGCACAAACGGCACGCGCCGGTGGGGGCCAGGCCTTCCATGTGGCACAAGGTCGGCACGTTGATGCCGTTGCGCCGCAAGGTGGAAAGCAGCATCTCCCCGGGCTTGGCTTCGATCATCTTTCCATTGACTTCGATTTCGAACATGATCAGCTCCTCACTCTAGCTCGCCGTGATGGCGTCAAAGCGGCATGTCGTCAGACAGGAACCGCAGCCAATGCACTTGTCTTGCACGATGTAATGCGGCGTCTTGGGTTTGCCCATGATCGCCTCCGCCGGGCACTGAGTGGCGCACGCGGTGCACCCGGTGCATTTTTCGGGGTCGATATCATAGATGAGCAGCTCGGTGCACACGCCCGCCGGGCATTTGCGATCGAAGATGTGCGCTTCGTATTCGTCATGGAACCAGCGCAGGGTCGACAGCACAGGGTTGGGCGCCGTCTGGCCCAGACCGCACAGGCTGGTGTCCTTGATCACCTCGGCCAGTTTCTGCAGGTACATCACGCCCTTGAAACGCTCCAGCGCCTGGACGCCCTTTTCGGTGCGCCGCGCGCGGGAGATGGCTTTGAGGATTTCCAGCATGCGCTTGGTGCCTTCGCGGCAGGGGATGCACTTGCCGCAGCTTTCGCGCTGGATGAAGTCCATGAAGAACTTGGCGACGTCGACCATGCAGTTGTCTTCGTCCATCACGACCATGCCGCCCGAGCCCATGATCGCGCCGACCTGCTTGAGCGAGTCGTAGTCGATTTCGATGTCCATATGCTGCTGCGGAATGCAGCCGCCCGAGGGGCCGCCCATCTGCACGGCTTTGAAGGCTTTGCCGTTGCCGATGCCGCCGCCGATTTCCATGATGATCTGGCGCACGGTCGTGCCCATGGCCACTTCGACCAGGCCGGTGCGGTTGACTTTGCCCGACAACGCGAAGACCTTGGTGCCTTTGCTTTTGGCCGTGCCGACCGCGTTGAACCAGTTCGCGCCGTTGTTGATGATCGTGGTGATGTTGGCCAGCGTCTCGACGTTGTTGATGATCGTCGGTTTTTCGAACGCGCCGGAAACGGCCGGGAACGGCGGCCGGGGCCGCGGCATGCCGCGCTTGCCCTCGACGCTGTTGATCAACGCCGTTTCCTCGCCGCACACGAATGCGCCGGCGCCCTGCTTGATGACGACTTTCAGGTTGAAGCCGCTGTCCAGAATGTTCTCGCCCAGCAGCCCGTAAGCCTTGGCCTGCTCGATCGCCGCGATCAGGCGTTTGATCGCCAGCGGGTATTCGGCGCGGATGTACACGTAAGCCTTGTCGGCCCCGATCGCGTACGCGCCGATGATCAAGCCCTCCAGCATGCGGTGCGGATCCCCTTCGATGACCGCGCGGTCCATGAACGCGCCGGGGTCGCCTTCGTCGGCGTTGCAGATGATGTATTTCTGGTTGCTGCTTTCACGCAGGGCGAACTTCCACTTGGTGCCGGTGGGGAAGCCGGCGCCGCCGCGACCGCGCAGGCCGCTGGTTTCGACTTCGGCGCACAAGATCGGAAGAGCACACGCCTGAACTCCAGTCACACCATCCAATATCGTATGCC
>ERZ795059.3223-NODE-3223-length-15964-cov-11.743919_pt1 | contig 15964 bp, 11 predicted proteins | sample MGYA00375143_ERZ795059 | MGnify/ENA primary metagenome ERZ795059 (study PRJEB30188, sample SAMN05720168) | activated sludge metagenome | isolation source: Anaerobic digester | place: USA | collected 2015-01-07 ... | reverse complement strand
ATATGCTTCATCAACTGCAAGTATTACATCTTCGGGGATCGCTTTGAGAAGTTTTTCAAAAGCGGCTTTTGAATAATAAGTACCGGTCGGGTTGTTCGGATTGACAAGGCAGATCATTTTTGTTTTGTCATTTATTGCGGCGATGTGGGCATCAATATCGACAACATGATCTTTCGTCTGGGGGATCAGAACTGTTTTTATGTTTGCCGCGGCAGGAATGAGTTCATAGACGATAAATGCCTGTTCTGACACGATAATTTCTTCATTACCTGAAAGAAAGGTTCTTATGGCGATATCAATTACCTCGTTGGAACCGTTGCCCACGATGAGTTCATCAAAATGAATTTCCTCACCTCTGTTTTTGTGATATTCCACAATTGCATTTTTAAGATAGAATGCATTTCCGTCAGGATAAAAGTTAAGTTCAGATGCCGCTGCTCTGACCGCTTCGACAACTTTTTCACTCGGTCCGAGGGGATTTTCATTGCTTGCAAGCTTTATGGAGTCTTTAAGCCCGAGTTCTCTTTCAACTTCAGAAATCGGTTTTCCCGGTTTGTAAGGGGTTATCGCCTTGATGTTTCCGCCAACTTTAACCATTTTCATTCTCCTTTTTTTCGTTAACAATATCAAATAGTTGAAATAAAATATTCATTGCTTCGCGAGGGGACATTTTTTCCGGGTCGATCCGCCTGATCATGTTTTCGAGTTCATGCAGATGATCGGGAATTGTTTCGACCTGCCCGAAGTTCATTGAAAAGATATCGGTCTGAAGAGAGCCGCCTCTTTCAAAACGGAATTTTCTATCAGCCATCTCCATTTCCTTTAATATCTTTTCGGCAGTTTTTATTACAGTTCTGGGCATGTCGGTCAGTTTTGCAACTTCAACGCCGAAACTTCTTGAACTCCCGCCCTCGTTCATCTGATATGTGAAACGGATCTTTCCACCGTACTCCTTTGCCCCCATATGAAAGTTGAAAGCAGAGGAAAAATCTTCGGCAAGTTCTGTAAGTATGTGATAATGAGTGGCAAAAAGGGTAACGGCATTTATTTTTTTTATAATGTGCTCAGCTATTGCACGGGCAAGTGAAATGCCATCGTAAGTTCCAGTCCCTCTTCCTATTTCATCAAGTATTATCAAGCTCTTAGATGTTGCCGAATTTAAAATGTATGCGGTTTCCTTCATTTCGACAAGGAAAGTGGACTCCCCTTTTGAAAGGTTGTCGCTTGCGCCTACCCGGGTGAAAATGGAGTCAACTATCCCGATGCGGGCACTTTTTGCAGGGACAAAAGAGCCAGTCTGTGCAAGAAGAACAACCAGAGCTGTCATCCTCATCACCGTTGATTTTCCCCCCATGTTGGGACCGGTGATTATGCAGAATCTTTTCTGTGCATCACCGATAACAACAGTTGCAGGAACATAACTCCCTTTAGAGATTGAAGCTTCAACGACAGGATGTCTTCCGTCAACAATTTCAATGCCCTCCTTTTCAACGACATCGGGACAGCAGTAATTGTTATCAACAGCAAGCTTTGCAAAGCCGCAGAAAAGGTCAAGCCAAGAAATTAACTTTGCAAGATTAAGGATGTCTTCTTTATAACCATTTATTTCTACTACTGTTTTTTCTAAGATCTCAAGCTCAAGCACAGTCATTTTATCTTTGGCTGTGAGGATCTTTTCTTCAAGCTCCTTAAGTTCTGCAGTAAAATATCTTTCACCGTTTGCAGTGGTCTGTTTTCTGATGTAGTGAGCCGGAACTTTGTCGGCAAATCTTTTGCTCACCTCAAAATAATATCCGAAAACGCGGTTGAATCCCGCTTTAAGTGTCGGAATCTGTGTCGATTCCTTTTCCCTTGCCTCAAGAGCGGCAATATGTCCTCTGGAATTATTAATAAGATCAGATAGTTGGAACATTTCAGGAGAGTGGTCAGGGGAAACAAAACCACCCTCTTTATAATTGAACGGGGGCTCATCGACAAATCTTTTTTTCCAGTTTTGCGCAATTTTGCCGGTGATGTTGAAAGCGGGAGTGGACTTAAAGAATTCAAGGTCATCCCTTTTCAGGATCGAATCCTTGAGCCCTATAGCAAAAACAAGCGAATCGGCGAGCATTCTTATCTCTCTGGGACCTCCTCTCTTGACGAGGATCCGGCTTAATGTCCGCTCAAAATCTCTAATTTTTCCAAGATCTTCCCGAATATTTCTAAGAAGAGTTCCATCTGAGTAAAATGTTGAAACGCACTGCTGACGGAGGAGTATCATGTCGAGATTTTTAAGGGGCTTTTTTATGGTATTTGCAAGAACTCTTTTCCCCATCGGAGTCTGAGTTCTGTCTATTGCCCAAAGGAGCGATCCTTCACGGTTTCCGCCTATAAGTGTCTTTTCTATTTCAAGATTTGCCGCAGTGTTATAATCAAGTGCCGCTGAATCTTCGCTTTTCCATTTTTCAGGGGTCCTAAGCGGTGGAAAATTGCCGAAATAGAGATTGTCAACATAGAAAAGCATCATTTCAAGAGATTTTTCAACACTGTTCAAAATGTTGTAATCTCTCAATTTTTCCAGATAGTTAGCCCCGTTTTCAGAAGGAACCCAGTCTTCAAACCGTTCCTGGTCTATCACTTCTGCGCAAATATGTGACGAAGTGGTGTTCATAACGATCTCTTTCGGGCCTATATTTCTGACAACATCTTCAATTTCCGTTTCATTCACAACGGTGTAAAAAACATCTCCGCAGCTCACATCGACCCATGAAACAGCCGCAGAATCCTTTTCAAAGAACACACTCATAAGCCAGTTTGACCTGTTTTCTACCAGCGAACTTTCTTCAACCACAGTTCCGGGAGTGAGAATTCTTACAACATCTCTTTCGACCGTTTTTTTCTTTTTATCGGGTTTTTCGGTCTGTTCACATACTGCAACTTTTTTCCCTGCCTCAAGAAGTTTTCTGATATACTGGTCAGCGCTGTGCCACGGAATTCCGGCAAGCGGTATTTCGGCATCCTTATGACGGCAGGTGAGTGTAATTCCCAAAATTTCAGAAGCAGTTACAGCATCATCAAAGAACATTTCATAAAAGTCACCGAGCCGGAAAAAAAGTATCGCATCGGGATATTTTTCCTTGAACGCCGTATATTGTTTCATCATGGGGGTTTCAAGAGCTTTTTCGATAGCTGACATTCATTCACCTGTATAAAACCGCCGACACCGCTTTGACCATATCATACAAAAAATAAAAAATAAAGAAGATAGACACAGAACAATAATTTTTTTGTTTTTAAAAAAAAACACATATAATGTCGTGATTTGAATAATTTGCTGAAAGGGAAAGCAATGAAAGGTCTTGAAAAATCGTTCAAAGAGGCGGCTTTAGCTGTTATCGCCGCGGAAAATGGAATGATATCTCCACAGAAGCTGGTCCATATCTTTTCAGACTGGGTGAACTCCCCCGGTGTTTCGATAAGAAAAAAGCTTGAAGAGACACTTCCTGAAGAGAACAGGGCTCTTCTTGATCTTCTCGGTTCGGAATCTGTTGAAGATGAGCCACAGAACAGATCAATTGAAGTGCTGATGGACAGCGTCAACAGAATAAAGGAACAGACAAGAATGGCTGTCGGCACTCCGACCGGGCAGGGAGACAACACTTCAGACCGGCTCATTACCGATGAAACTCCTGGAAAATATATGATACAGGGCGAACTTGCAAGAGGTGGAGCCGGAAGAGTTCTGATCGCCCTTGACAGACACATCGGCCGCGAAATAGCAATGAAGGAACTGCTGCTGGACCTTCGTGACAAAAGGGACGGAAAAATAAGGAACGATCCTCAGACAGTGAGTCTTCGCAACAGGTTTTTAAGAGAGGCAAGGGTCACAGGACAGCTTGAACACCCTTCAATAGTTCCTGTTTACGAAATAGGGAGACACCCGGACGGAATTTTTTATTACACAATGAGAATGGTCAAGGGAAAAACCCTTAATCAGGCAATAAAGATATGTAATTCGCTTGAAGACCGGCTTGAACTTCTGCCCCATTTTTACAACATTTGCAATGCAGTGGCGTATGCCCACAGCAAAGGTGTCATAAACCGCGATCTTAAACCGTCAAATGTCATGATCGGGGAGTTCGGTGAAACGGTCGTTCTTGACTGGGGTCTTGCAAAAGTTAAAGGTCAGCAGGACATGGGAGCGGAAAAGCTTCAGACAGGACTCCGTCTTTTTCTTGATGCCGATGTAGGAAAAACTGTTGTAGGATATGCGATCGGAACTCCGTCATACATGCCTCCCGAACAGGCGGAAGGGAAAGTTGATGACATTGACGAAACTTCAGACACTTATTCTCTGGGAGCCATACTTTATCAGCTTCTGACAGGAGATCCGCCGTACTCCGGAAAAACGGCGTCAGAAATATTGAGAAAAGTTGTAGACACCGATCCGCAGAAGGCGACATCTGTTGACCGCAACATTCCTCCTGAGCTTGCGGCGATAGCGCACAAGGCAATGTCAAAAAAGAAAAAGGACAGGTATTCTTCCGTTACGGAACTTATTGATGAGCTGAACAGTTTCATGTCGGGGGGCAATGTAAAAGTTTACGAATATTCTTCAATGGAGATACTCAAGAGGTTTGCGTCAAAGAACAAAGCAGTTTTCATTTCCTCAATACTGATTCTTGTAATGCTCTCTCTTTCGACACTTATGATAGCATGGTATTATGACCGGGAGGTCACAGCCAAGAAAACTGCGCAGAAGGAGAAGATCGTTTCGCAGTACAGGACGGCACAGGCATTCAATGAAAAAGCGGCCCGTCTTGAAACCCAGAAACAGTTCCTTTCGTCAAGAATATATGCCGCAGCATCGCTCTATTTCAATCCCGCCAACAGGAACAGTCCGGAATATGTTCCGTGGTTCAGAAAGAATTTCAAAGACTCCGATGTTCTTTTAAGTGATGCCGCTTCAAGGTTCTATCACAGGCATTTTCATCGTGGAGCCCTGCTCGAAACAGGGTTTGACACCGATTGTACAATTACTGCACTTGCTGTTTCAAGTGATTTGTCATCGATCTTTGCAGGTTGCGGAAACGGGGATGTTGCTGTTTATTCATATCCGGGATTAAAAGAAAAGAACAGATTCAAGACTGGCTCACAGATCGACAGCATTGATCTGACAGAGGATGGAAAGTTTGCCGCATTTGCAGGTATTTCGGGTGCGGTGACAATTGCCGATCTTGAAAAAAACACCGTTTCGACACTGATCAAAAAGGGTTTAGGGATCAAATCTATAAGATTTTCTCCTGACGGGTCACAGCTTCTTTCCTGCGGAATAGACTCAATAATTAAGATAGTAAATTTAACTTCAGGAGAAGCCGTTGAGATAAAAGGTCACGCGGGAATAGTTAACGATGCGGTCTTTGTTGATGAAAAAACAATACTATCTGCTTCGGCGGACTCAACGGTAAGGATCTGGGATAAAGATGCCGGCAGCGAAATATCACTTTACCAGACAGATGAAGAAGTAAAAAAGCTTGCCGTAATTAACGGACCGGGAATAATTCTTGCAGGAACGGAAAACGGATCAGTTATTGTTCTGTCAAAGGTTGATCTCAGATTTATAAGAAAGCTTTCATATCACGGAAGCCCGGTGACCTCAATTGATGTTTCATCCGACGGCTCTCTTTTTTTAACATCTGAAAGGGAAAGGAAAAGTGTTGTCTGGGACGCAGGGAAAATGATCCCTCTTTTTGCTCTTGAAGGACACAGGAACAACATGACTGCCGCAGTGTTTGACAATAATTCAGAAAAGATAATAACTGTCGGAACGGAAGGATTCATAAGGGTCTGGGCGCGCCATGACAGAAAAGAGATCAAGACATTTTCATACGATTTTCAAAAGATCAGGAAAGGTTCCATTTCAAAGAACGGGAAACTTGCACTTCTTCCGAAGAATGATCTCATTGTGGTTCAGGATATGAAAGAGGGGACAAGGAAAGAGATACAGCTTCAGACCCCGGTGCTCGATGTTGACATTTCTCCCGATGGATCAAAAATCGCGGCGGCATGCTGGGATACGATCGTAAGGATAATTGATGTTGAAACGGGCAGCTTTGTGAATGAATTGAAAGGCAACGAAAACGCTGTTTCCGCTGTTAAGTTTTCAGGGGACGGAAGATATGTCGCTTCTGCCGGAAGAGACGGATCAATAAGCATTTTCTCTTCTCAGGGCGGAGAAAGGATCGCCTATAAATGTGCGTCGGGAGGTGCAACAGGAGTTTCTTTTTCTTCTGACAGCACTCTCGTTTCAGGAATATGTGACAATGGAGACATTCCCGTATTGAAAGTTCCTGCGATGGAAGTCGTTAAACTTATAAAAAACTATGAGAAAAAGCCGGTATCGGTCTCTTTTACGGCTGACAACGGGAGCATAATGACAGGGTATCTGGCCCATTCGCCTGAAGTAACAGGAATAAATTCAGACACATTGATCTCTCTTCCGGGACAGCACGGTTCGGTTACGGCAACCGCTGTTTCAGATGACGGGAAGTTCGGTGCGACATCGTCAACCGATTCACTTGTCCAGCTTTGGGACATGGCGGAACACAAACCGTTTCTTACAATAACGACCCAGAAAGACCCGGGATGCATAATGTTTATGCCGGACAGCAGTTCGCTTGGAGTCTGTGACGGAGGAACAATAAAATTCTATCCTCTTTCAACCCCTGACCTTGAAATGGATCCGCTGACACTTCTTAAAAAAATGGAAAAAGAAGCCGGAATGAAACTCAAGGATTTCTACCTCGAAGCAGGAATGTAGTAAAATCAAACAGTTAAAGCAACCACTTGACAATATGGCAAATTGGCAATATAGTAATGTTGCGTTTTTTGCGGAGGTGCAAAATGAAAACAAAGGAAGATTATAAAAGAGAGGTTCTGATTTTAAAGGCGCTGGCAAATGAAGCGAGGCTGATGATCGTTGATTCGCTTAAAGATCGCGATATAACAGTGGGCGAGCTTACAGAACTGCTCAAGCTTGATCAGTCAACGGTGAGCAAACACCTTTCGGTTCTTTACAATGCAGGGATTGTTGCTTACAGAAAAGATGGAAATCTTGTATATTATCAACTGCTTACTCCTTGTGTGCTTGATGCGTTCAAATGTGCATGCAGGGTTGTTAAGGAGGGGAAAAAATGAACTGGAAAAATGAATGGAAGCCGCTTTCTATTATTGTTTCGGTGTTCTTTGCGGCGTTTTTTCTGCCGGTGGGAGTTTACCGTTTTGATAATGCACTGAAAGAAGCACTTGAACTTGTGAAATGGTACGCTGAGGAACATGTTCTGCTCTGTCTGGTTCCGGCATTTCTGATAGCAGGAGCGATCGGTGTATTTATTTCGCAGAATGCTGTCATGAAATATCTCGGAGCTGGAGCAAAAAAGAGCGTTGCATATCTTGTTGCCAGTGTTTCCGGAACTATTCTTGCGGTGTGTTCATGCACAATTCTGCCATTATTTGCAGGCATTTACAAAAGAGGGGCAGGTCTTGGCCCTGCAATCGCATTTTTATATTCAGGTCCTGCGATAAGTGTTCTTTCGATAATACTGACTGCAAGGATTTTAGGAGCTGAGATCGGTATTGCCAGAGCGATCGGAGCAATCTCTTTTTCAGTAATTATCGGATTTATCATGGAAAAGATATTCCAAAAAGAGGAAGCGGCCCGTTCTGCAGCACTTCAAATGCCGGTAGCTGAGGAAGGAAGGCCGCTTTATCAGACGGTGATCTATTTCTTTTTCATGGTGATGATCCTTGTTTTCGCTAACTGGGGAAAACCGGATGTGACTGAAGGGCTATGGTGGTCAATTTATTCAGTAAAATGGATAATTACAGCAGTTTCAGCACTGCTTTTCGGAGTTGTTCTTGTTGCATGGTATTCACATAAGGTTTGGAAAATAGTTCTTATCGGCATTGTTTCAGCGATTTTTGCATTTGTTTTCCCGTCTATTCCGATAATTGCCTTTTCAGCCGGCTTTATCGGGCTGACATGGTCTGGCTCAACTGCTGATGAAGAGAACGGTGACTGGATAAGTGCTTCGTGGGGTTTTGCAAAACAGATCCTGCCTCTTTTGCTGATTGGCGTTTTTGTTGCGGGTTTTCTGCTCGGCAGACCGGGGAATGAAGGGATAATTCCAAATGAATGGGTTGCCGGACTTGTCGGCGGGAACTCTCTTTTTTCAAACTTCTTTGCTGCGATTGTCGGTGCATTCATGTATTTTGCAACTCTCACAGAAGTTCCTATCGTTCAGGGTTTGATGGGAAGCGGCATGGGAAAAGGTCCTGCACTTTCGTTGCTGCTGGCAGGTCCTGCACTTTCTCTGCCTAATATGCTTGTCATTAAAAGTGTCATCGGCACAAAAATGACAGCGGTTTTTGTTGTTCTTGTTGTGATAATGGCAACTTTAACAGGTCTTATTTACGGCTCACTTTTTTAATATTTTTTAAGAGGTAACACTATGAAAAAATTACAGATTTTAGGAACCGGCTGCCCAAAATGCAAAAAACTTGCTGAAGTTACAGAAGCAGCAGCAAAAGAACTCGGGATCGAATTTGAACTCATCAAAGTTACAGATATCAACGAGATCATGGATTTCGGTGTAATGATGACCCCCTGTCTTGCAGTGGATGGAACAGTTAAAGTTGTCGGCAAAGTCCCAAGTGTTGAAGAGATAAAAAAACTGATAGGGTAGGGGGAAAGATGGATAAGAAAAAGATATCAGGAATCATCCTTTTAATTTTTGTTGCATTAAGCGTCATAGTCCTGATCGCCAAAGAGATGACAAAAAACACTTCAACAACAGAAGTAAATGTTCCGCAAAAGCAGGAAACTCAGTTAAAACGGCACCTTAAAGTAATTTACTTTCACAGCACTATGCGGTGTCCGTCGTGCCTGAAGATCGAAAATTATACTAAAGAAACAGTCACTTCAAAATTTAAGCCAGAGATGGATTCAGGTCTTATTGAGTTCAGTGAAATAAATGTTGATAAGCCGGAAAACGAAAAATATATCGAACAATATCAGCTTACTACAAAACAGGTCATAGTTTCAGAATATGAAAACGGCATTGAAAAAAAATGGAAAGACCTCGACAGAGTCTGGGAGCTTTTAAGAGAAGAAGAAGAGTTTAAAAGCTATGTTGAAATGGAAGTGAACGGCTGGCTTAACGAGGTAAAAAAATGATCGCGGCTTTAATTTCAGCGATATGGCTTGGAATTCTGACTTCAATTTCACCGTGTCCGCTTGCGACAAATATTGCGGCTGTGAGCTATATTTCAAAGAACCTGAGTGATAAAAAAAGTGTTGCAATGTCTTCAATTCTTTACACTTTCGGGCGGATGGCGGCATATACTCTGATAAGCGCTATAATCGTCATTTCAGTTGTTTCAACACCTAAACTCTCCCATTTTCTTCAGGTATGGGGAACAAAGATAATAGGACCCGTGCTGATCCTGACCGGTGCATTTTTACTTGAACTTATAACAATTCCGATCCCATCTTTCGGAGGACAGCCGGTAAAACCGGAAAAATTCGGACTGTTCGGCTCTTTTCTTCTTGGATTCATCTTCGCGCTCTCATTCTGTCCAGTATCAGCCGCACTCTTTTTCGGATCACTCATACCACTTGCAGTATCAGAACAGTCAAGGTTTGTCCTTCCTCTTCTTTACGGCATCGGCACAGCACTCCCCGTTGTCCTTTTTGCAATCCTGATCGCAACAGGCAGCTCAAAAATCGGCACAGTATTTACCCACATCACAAAAATCGAAAAATGGGTGAGAACCGCTTTCGGAGTTATCTTGATAATTCTCGGACTTTATTACACGGTTATGTATGTGTTTCTGAATTGAGAGGAAGACGCGGGTTTTACGAAAAATGTTTTAAGACAAGGAGGAAAACGAATGTACTACATTGTTGAAACTGAAAAGATGTTCGATCAGGCATCAATAGACCTTGAGCAGGCGGTTAAGCGTCTGGGCTTTGGTGTGCTTCACACTCACGACCTGGGAGAATCACTTAGAAGTAAAGGCGTTGAATTTAATGAACAATGCAGAATTTTTGAGGTTTGCAACCCTCAGCATGCTGCCGATGTATTGTCTTCGGATATGCGGCTGAACATGGTTTTGCCGTGTCGAATCTCTGTTTTTACCCAAAAAGGCAAAACGAAGATCGGTCTTATTAAACCGGAGAAAATGCTTATGGCACTATCTAATGATCCTGAGCTGGTTTTTGTTGCAAAAGAGGTTGAGAAAAAGATCATTCAAATGGTCGATGAGGCAAAATAATCACTTGTCACATGATGAATTTTAATTTCAGCTACAGATGTTTCTCATACGATCTGTCCTGACTGTATCCGTCTCCTTTATCCTGAAATATCTGAAAGAGTTCTATCTAAAATTTCTGCGAACTGATTTCCACGGAGATAAAAGACAACAAATTATTTAAAAAGCTTGATATAATGGCATTTTTTTTATATTATCATATGCTTTTTTGTCACATAATTTATTGAGGTAAAAGAGTTATGATTAAAAAGATTAAGTTTGAAAAATTCACAGCATTCGATTCTCTTGACATTGATTTTTCTCCTGGAATTAATGTTTTCATAGGTGAAAACGGAACAGGAAAGACTCACATTCTTAAAACGATATATTCCGCCTGTGATATCACAAAAAGTAAAAAAGGATTTGCGGATAAAATTAATGATGTCTTTTACCCTTCAGCAAAGCAAATAGGCAGACTTGTAAAAAGGTCAACGACCAGCATAAAAGGATCCGTGGAAATAAAGCGTGTTGTAAAAGAACAGGAAATGTCATTAAAACTGTCTTTGACAAATCACACCATGACCCCTAAAAAAGCAAAGATCTCTGGCACATACAAGCAGTGGATGGAAACGCAGATGGAGTCGGTTTATATACCCGTTAAAGATATGATGGCTAATGCTGCGGGTTTTCGTTCTCTTTACGCAATGCGAAACCTTCATTTTGAAGAGGTTTATGCCGACATTATTGATCGAGCTTTTTTACCAGCATTAAAAGGACCTACGGAAAATAAAAGAAGGAAAATTCTTGATATACTTCAACAAGCAATGGATGGAAAAGTAATTTTGAAAAACGAGGAATTTTTCCTTAAAAATAAGCAGGGAGAACTTGAATTTACTCTTCTTGCTGAAGGGTTTCGAAAGTTAGGACTTCTATGGCTTTTAATTCAGAATGGGACACTGTTGAGTGGTAGTTCACTTTTTTGGGATGAACCTGAAACAAATCTAAATCCCAGACTTATGAAAACAGTTGTTGATATTTTGATAGAACTCCAGAGACTTGGTGTTCAGATATTTATTTCAACTCACGACTATGTATTATTAAAAGAGTTTGATTTGGCTGTCAACTCAAAAGATAATATTTTTTATCACAGCCTTTACCACAACAAAGAATTAAACAACATCATTGTTTGTTCAACCAGCAAATCGTTTGATGCCATTTCTCCGAATGCGATTGACGACACTTTCGGATCAATTATCAATCGGCAGATTGAAAAAGAAATGGGAGGGCTTGGGAAATGATAGTCCAAACTGATGGGTATGAATTTGACTTTACTGATGCAATTAATGCTTTTAAGTTTGATGAGACAAACCATTCGTCACCAACATTCCATGGAGTAACGGAACTTAAAGCTGATGATATTATTGCAGAATTGTCTGGTGCATATCTTTTTATTGAAATTAAGGAATACGCTGATCACAATATTTTTAATGAAGCTTTAGGTGCTAATTCCCAAGACAAAAAAGAAAGACATGATAAATATAAATGGCTTAAACGCTATTTAAAATACAAATATCGAGATAGTTTTTTATATCGTTTTGCTGAAGAAAAGGTGGATAAGCCGGTTCATTTTATCTGTCTTCTTAATTTTGATAATGCCTTGAACAATAAAATGAAAAAGGATTTAAGTCGGGAGTTGCCTGTTGGCAAAAAGTCACCCAGATGGAAGAAAAAATTGGTAGAAAGCTGTCAAGTATTAAATCTAAATCAATGGAATCTGCAGTTCCCAAAGTGGCCGGCAAGTAAGATTTAAGCGATATAACTTTATTAAAATAAAACCAGTAAGAGCTTGAATTATTCTCAAAATTGACAACACTCCCTTTTGCAAATAAACTCCTCTTGTTTTTTTTTGGGCGGGAAAATGTGGTCTGAAAAATTCAGAGAAATTAAATGCTGTGTAATAATTCCGACATATAATAACAGCAAAACACTTTCATCAGTAATTTCAGGGGTTTTAAAGTTTACAGATTCAGTCATTGTCGTGAATGACGGATCGACTGACGGCACCTCAGATATTCTTAAACAGTTTCAGGATATTACCGTTGTAACCCATGAAGTGAACAAAGGGAAAGGGATCGCGCTTAGAACCGGATTTAAAAAAGCTGTGGAACTTGATCTTGACTATGCGGTCACAATTGATTCAGACGGTCAGCATAATCCCGAAGATCTGCCCAATTTCATTGAGAAAATAGAAAAAGAGCCCGGCTCCCTGATAGTGGGTGCAAGGAACATGGAGCAGTCAACAGTACCTGGCAAAAGCAGTTTCGGACACAAGTTCTCCAATTTCTGGTACAAAGTCGAAACAGGGATAGATCTTCCTGACACACAAAGCGGATATCGCCTTTATCCAGTTAAAAAACTCAAAGATATCAGATACATAACAAACAGATTCGAGTTTGAGATAGAAGTGATAGTAAGAGCCGCATGGACAGGAATAAGGGTGACACATGTGCCGGTTTCAGTCATTTATTTCCCGAAAGAGACAAGGGTGAGCCACTTCCGACCGGTGCGCGATTTTACAAGGGTGAGCATCCTTAACACGATCCTTGTTTTTTTAGCTTTTACGATCTTTAGACCGTTGATGTATATAAGAGACCTGAAAAAGAAAAGTGCCCGTGAAATAGTTGAAAACATTCTTGGTTCAAACGAATCTGCATTGAAAATATCTTCCGCAGTAGCTCTTGGCGGAACCATTGGAGTTTCCCCTTTCTGGGGTTTTCAGATAATGCTCATTCTGATCTTTGCACACATTCTGAAACTTAATAAAGTTACTGCACTCATCGCGTCGCATATTTCAATTCCCCCTTTCATACCGTTCATAATTTACTACAGCTATGTTCTCGGGGGATATTTCTACGATTCAGAAATCGCGCTGGACATTAACAATCTCACTCTCGAATCAGTGTCTTTAAACATTGTCCAGTATGTTACAGGGTCATTTGTCCTCATGGTGGTGACAGGCATTCTTTTTTTTGCAGTGACTTTTCCTGTTATTAAGATCAGAAGAAAAAAGAGGACAGCATAAAATGGTTTCAATATTAAAAGTTCTTTACCATATTCTTTCAAAAAAACGGTTTGCTCTGTTCATTGTGTTTTCTATTCTGGTTATCGCCGCCGGTTCTGCCGCTTCAAAAATAAAGCTTGAAGAGGATATCACAAAAGCGATCCCTTTCGGAGATGACGGAGAGGAATACAGCAGAATATTAAAAGAGTTTAAATTCCTCGACAGGATAATATTCACTGTATCATTTGCAGATAGATCGCAAGATGATCATATGGAACTTGCAAATTTTGCGAACGATTTTATTGATGGGATGAAAAAGTCAGAATGTGCATCGATGATAGATTCCTTCTCAAACGAAAAAACGCTCATTGATCAGAAGGCGGTTTATTCACATTTCTATGAATTTCTGCCTTTCTTCCTTGATGAAAATGATTATGCAGAGCTTGAAAGGAATACATTGCCTGAAGTGCTGAAAGAGACTGTCGGAGCTCTTTACAGGAACATAATCTCTCCCGCCGGAGCGGTATCTGCACAATTCATAAGGCGCGATCCCCTTTCAATTACTTTCAAAGGGATGGAGAAACTCAAAAGCCTCAACCCTGAAAGTTCATTTGAGATAATCGACGGACATATCTTTGCCGACAGCAGAAAAAGTCTCATATTTTTCATTCAGCCTGCTCTTTCTGCAGGTGACACCGGTAACAATGCAAAACTTGTAAGTGAAATGGAAAGAGTGCTTTCTGAAACGACAGCAAAATATGAAGGGAGGATCAAAGGCGGCTTTTTCGGCGGTATTCCGGTAGGAGTGGGAAGCGCTGACAGGATAAAGACCGATGTAATAATATCCTCTGTCGTGGCGGTGATCCTTATATTTCTTATACTTATGCTCTATTTCAGAAAACTGAAGTTAATTCCCCTTGTGTTCCTCCCTGCCGTTTTCGGAGCTCTTGCCGCAGTTTCTGTCGCAGTGATGATAAAGGGGACAATATCCGCAATAGCCCTCGGTATCACTTCCGTACTCCTTGGCATAATGGTTGACTATTCGATCCATGTAATATCCCATGTGATAAAAAGCAGAAATACCGCAGATGCGATATCCGATCTTTCATTTCCCCTAATACTGAGCTGTCTTACTACGGTTGCGGCATTTGTATGTCTGCTTTTCCTTGATGCTCCTTTACTTAACGATCTCGGACTTCTTGCATCCATAGCAGTACTTTCAGCAATGATTTTTTCCATCGTGATACTGCCTCATATAATTGATGCAGTAAGATCACAGGATGATATTTCCCACTGCATGGAAAAAGAAAACGGACTTATATCAAAACTGAGTTCGATCGAATTTGAAAAGAACCGGATCCTTTTAATTTTCATGGTTCTTCTGACGGCGGTTCTGTATTTCTATTCAAACGATGTAAGGTTTGAAGACAACCTTGACAGCATTAATTACATTCCTCCTGAGCTTAAAGGAACGATGAACGAGATAGACAGAATAAGTTCAATAAATAAAAAAGCGGTATATCTTGTCTATCAGGGGGATTCGTTAGATAAAGTCCTTGAAGAAAGAGAGAAAAGTGAATTTGCAATAAACAAACTTTTCAGCGAAGGGGTCATAACTTCAATCTCGGATATTTCCGGGGTGGTTATGTCAAAAAGCAGACAGGCGAAAAAGATAGAAAGATGGAATTCTTTCTGGAACAGTGAAAGGAAAAAAGAAGTTAAAGAAACCCTGATCACAGAAGGAGCAGTTTACGGTTTTAAAGAAGATGCTTTTGCAGATTTTTACGAACTTATCGATAAGAAATTCGATCCGGTGGACCCTTACTGGCTTACAAAATTTGCCCCTTCACTTTTTGATGAATGGATAGCTGAAAGCAAAAACGGATACATGACCGCCGCACTCCTTAAACTTTCCGGTCCCGACAGTTCTGAAATATCAGAATATGTTTCAGGAAGCAGCGACATGTTCCTTTTTGACAGGGCTGAAATAATGCACAGATTTGTTAAATACCTGAAAATGGACTTTGAAAAACTGCTTACTTATTCAATACTTGTGGTTTTTCTTATCCTTTTTATACTTTCGGGCCGGATTGAACTTGCCCTTTTATCGATGATTCCTGTAACATTTTCGTGGATATGGACTCTGGGAGTAATGAACATTTTCGGAATAAAGTTCAACATTGTCAATATAATCATCGTCACATTCATATTCGGGCTCGGCATTGATTATGTCGCTTTCATCATGAGAGCAAAGATGCAGGAATATGCCCACGGATCAAAAGAAACGATGATATCCTATAAAAGTTCGATACTTATCTCATGTCTTACCACCGTTGCCGGAGTAGGAGCACTGTTCGGAGCGGTACACCCCGCATTGAGATCAATAGCGCTGATAGCGGTGACAGGGATGATCTCGACGCTGATAAATTCCTTTGTGGTCGCCCCGTTCCTTTTTGACTGGCTGATGATCAGACAGAAGAAAAAGAAAGCTCCGCCGCACACTTTCATTGTTTTCACATACACTTTTCTTGCATATGCAAACTATGTCATTTTCAGCTTGATCCTTTCTTCGCTCGGTTTTGCGATATTCACCACATGGCCTTTTAAAAGCGG
>ERZ795059.3222-NODE-3222-length-15966-cov-7.289862_pt1 | contig 15966 bp, 11 predicted proteins | sample MGYA00375143_ERZ795059 | MGnify/ENA primary metagenome ERZ795059 (study PRJEB30188, sample SAMN05720168) | activated sludge metagenome | isolation source: Anaerobic digester | place: USA | collected 2015-01-07 ... | reverse complement strand
TGCTTCACCTGGAGCATTTACTGCTTTACTTAAATAACTGATCCTTCGATCAGAATTTGTCATCGTTCCTTCTTTTTCAAAGTGCCCGGCTGCCGGAAGAATGAGATCAGCAAATTGTAACGTATCTGATTTTTTGGAAATATCCTGCACCACTACAAAGCGTGCTTTTTTCAATGCGGCTTCTGCGCGTCTTGTGTCTGGCAAACTTACTAATGGATTTGTGCAGACAATCCACACTGCTTTCAAATCACCGCACTCCAATGCTTCAAACATTTGCGTAGCGGTAAGTCCTGGTTTTGGTGAGATTGAATCAACACCCCAAAAATGAGCAACTTCTTTTCGGTGTTGTTCATTCCCTAGCAATCGATGGGCAGCAAGCATGGTGGATAATCCGCCTACCTCTCTACCGCCCATGGCATTCGGTTGACCGGTTAATGAGAATGGTCCTGAACCAGGTTTACCGATGTGACCAGTAATTAGGTTGAGACTAATCAGCGCGAAGTTTTTCTTTACGCCAATTGAGCTTTGATTAAGGCCCATTGCCCATAGCGAAAGAAATCCTTTTGATTCAGCTATATAGGAAGCTGCTTTTTTAATGTCGCCAACAGTTACATCACATTTCAATGCTGCATCTTCAATGCTTATTTGAAAAACAGAATCACGATACTTTTCAAACTCTTCGGTGTGCTTTGTAATGAAATCAAAATCTACCTCCCCATTTTCAATGAGCACGCGTGCAATAGCATTGTAAACATAAATGTCGGTGCCGGGTGTAATCTGTAAATGTAAATCGGCCAGTGCACAACTTTGTGTTTTGCGTGGATCGACAACTATAACTTTAATGTTCGGATTGTTTTGTTTGTGTGCTTCAATTCTTCTGAATAAAATCGGATGACACCAGGCTGGGTTGGCTCCGGCAATTAAAAAACAATCAGCCAGTTCAATATCATCATACGAAACAGGCACAGCATCTTCGCCTAACATGTTGGCATATCCAGCCACCGCACTGCTCATACACAGACGAGAGTTCGTATCGATATTGTTCGTACCAAGAAATCCTTTAACTAATTTATTGGCTATATAATATTCCTCCGTCAGGCATTGACCTGAAACATAAAATCCAACAGAGTCCGGACCGTGTTGATCGATAATAGACTTGAAAACCGCAGCAGCACGTTTCATGGCATCCGACCAACTCACGCGTTCATACGGATGATTCTTACTCCATCGCATTTCAGGATATAGTAATCTATCGCTTGTATCGCGCATGGCATAGTGCAAGTTCATACCTTTCGAACACAACATACCTCTGTTGGCAGGATGATCTTTGTCACCCTCAACGGAAATATTTCCAACGCGGTCCTTCTTCACAATCATACCACAACCAACTCCGCAGTAGGAGCAGGTTGTTTTGATGCTTTCTTCTTTATGTATCACCACACCTTTCTTATTTTCTCTTCTTTCATTTCCTCGGGCTGTGTCCTCACAGACCGAAATCTGATTTCAATGTTGTGGTCTGTGAAGACACAGACCACGGTTATGTTTTAATTTTTTAGTACTTGTCGAATTGAATTTATTAACACTTTACCTTATCCGTTTTAATGCTCAAGAAAATTTATCAAATGTCTTCGGTAATGGTAATAATCAGGATGCTCTAATACCTCCTTGCGAAAGCGAGGTCTTGGTAACGGGATGGAAAGTACATCACCAATTTTTGCTTTGGGACCAGAAGTCATCATGATAACACGATCGGCCAAATAGATAGATTCATCTACATCATGGGTGATCATGACTGCTGTAATTTTTTCTTTGTTCCAAACTTCCAACAATACACTTTGAAGTTCTGCTCGCGTAAGTGAATCGAGCATGCCAAAGGGCTCATCCAACAAAAGTATTTTCGGTTTCAATGCAAACGCTCTGGCAATACCCACACGCTGCTGCATACCTTGTGATAAATCAGAGGCTTTCTTGTTGAAGGCATTACCCAAGCCGACTTTATCCAAATAGTATTGACAGATCTCCAATCTTTCTTTTTTTGTTCCATGCGGAAATACTTGTTCGACACCCAACAGAACATTTTCAATGGCCGTCATCCACGGAAACAAACTTGGCGATTGAAATACAATACCTCGATCCGGTCCGGGTTGAGTGATGGGTTTGCCATCGAGAATAATCTCGCCTTTTGAAATTTCGTTGAGACCGGCAATCATGGTAAGTAAGGTAGACTTGCCACAACCCGAATGACCAATGATGGAAATAAACTCTTCTTTAAAAACCTGAACATTCAAATTTTCCAGTACGATATAATCACCCTTGGGTGTTGGATATATTTTTCCAACCGATCGCATATCAAGCATCACTTCGCTTTCACTTGTAGCTTTATGCGCTTTTGTCTCTTCGTTGATTAATACGTCCATCATAGTGCTACTCTTTAATTTAGAAAGTTGTTATGCAGCTCTTCTCGATTTCTTGAACGAGCCTGGCATAATCGGACTAAGTTTCGGTAATGTATAGGTTTCAGTTTTTGTAGTGCTGGTATCAGCATCCATATCCAGCAAATACTCAATTACCTGATTTCGAACTTTAATAAATTCAGGATTGTCATTCAATGCGGTCTTGTCGCGCGGTCGATCAATGTTAATTTTAAATTCAGGGCCAAGTGTTGCATTCGGACCAGGGTTCAAAGGGATAATTCTGTCTGCCATCAGAATTCCTTCATCAACATCATTGGTAATAATCAGTGCTGTCGTTTTATCTTTTCCCCAGATGTTTACAATTTCAGTTTGAAGTATGCCGCGGGTTATCGCATCCAATGCGCTGAGTGGTTCATCCATCAATAACATTTCAGGTTTCATTGATAATGTTCTCGCTAATGAAACCCGTTGCCGCATACCTCCCGATAATTCAGCAGGACGTTTATGTATTGCCGGACTTAAGTTCACCATATCAATGTATTTTTTGGCGTGGTCTATTCGTTCATTTTTTGTCCAGTGTGGATAGACTTCGTTTACGGCAAGCATCACATTTTGTAAAACCGTAAACCATGGAAGCAATGAATAATTCTGAAACACAATACCCCGGTCTTTTCCAGGACCAGATACTGGTTTGCCCTGAAATAAAATCTGACCAGAATCAGGAGTGATTAAACCGGCCATCATTTTTACTAAAGTTGTTTTACCACTGCCTGTAAAACCAACGATGGCGACAAACTCACTCTCTTCAATTTTGAGATTTATGTTTTGCAGAACTTGCGTTCGCGAAGCGCCTTCACCAAATCCTTTCGATACATTTTTTAATTCAAGTGCCATACGCTTTCGTTATGCTGCTGCTTTATTAAAACTTACGAGCTTCTGAAGTTCGACCATAATGCGATCGAGAATAAAGCCAGTTATACCAATCGTGAATACTGCTGCTATTATTCTTGCCAGCGACTGACTGCTGCCGTTTTGAAATTCATCCCAGATAAATTTTCCAAGACCCGGGTTTTGTGCTAGCATTTCGGAAGCAATCAAAACCATCCAACCTACGCTGAGTGAAATTCTTAGCCCTGTAAAAATCAAAGGAAGTGTTGCGGGTAATAAAACCTTAAATGTTTTTTTCAAAGGCGATAGTTGTAAAACTTTTGCCACATTGATGTAATCTGTACTTACTGAAGCAACACCCAACGCAGTATTAATTAAGGTAGCCCACATCGAACACAACGAAACCGTGATCGCTGAAATGATAAATGATTTCGGGAACATGGGATTACTTGAAACATACACGGCACTGACAATCATGGTAACAATCGGTAGCCATGCGAGTGGTGATACTGGTTTGAAAATTTGAATGAGTGGATTAAAAGCCTTCATTACCGTTTTGCTCAATCCACAAAGAATGCCGATAGGTAATGCGATCAACGATGCAATCATAAAACCCATGAACACTGTTTTCAGACTGGTGAATATCTGGTCGATATAGGTAGGCTTACCTGTGTACTGAATGTCTATTACTTTTGCATTTGGATTCGCTGCTAATTTTTCTGCGTTGCGCGAATCTTGCCGAGCATAAAATTCTGCAGCTTTCTCACGCTCTACTACATGAGCACGCCACAGTTCTTGAAATTGTTCAAGCACCATTCCTGGTCCGGGTATCTGCCCAAGACTGGTAGTGACTTGCCTCGCACTAAAAGACCATGCAAACAAAAAGACTACAATTGCCAATAGTGGAATCAACACATTCTTTGTGATCACTTTTAATTGTTCGCCTACGGAATCCCCTGAAAAGATTTTTACCAATGGAATTCCCCAGGTTAATCCAGGCAAGCTGAAAAATTTTATTGCTACTGTCTTCATATTCTAAATGTTTTAATGATCAAAAAATTACGGACATCTCTAAAAACTCTTTTCTTGTGACTTCATCCCTTCCCTTCTCCTGTTGAGCAGGACAAGCGGAAGTTTTTAGAGATGTCCTGAAGCAGAACTGAGAAATGCATTTTCAGTCCTGCTCTTTAAATAGTTACATAGTATCTTTTAATCCTACTTTCAATTTGTTTAAGTATCCAACTGGATCTTTGCCATCGTAAACAATGCCATCGATAAAATCACCTGTTGGTGTTTTATATCCGTCTGTGGTGGGTACTTCGCTTGCGTCCAAATGACCCTCCTTCACTAATTCATTTGCAGCCTTCAACCACACATCAGGTAAGTAAACTTTCTTCGCTTCACCAAAATACCAGTCATTATTTTTTGCTTCACCTATTTGTCCCCATCTTCTCATTTGCGTAAGGTACCAGATGCAATCGCTGTAATACGGATAGGTGGCATTGTGCCGGAAGAAAACATTAAAGTCAGGAAGTGAACGCTTGTCACCTTTTTCATATTCGAATGTTCCTGTCATACTGTTCGCAATTACTTCTGCATCGGCACCGACATATTCTGAACGCGAAAGTATTTCCACAGCTTCTTTACGATTCGCGTTTCCACCTTCATCTAACCATTTGCATGCGCGGATCAACGCTTTTGTTAACGCAATAAGTGTGTTTGGATTTTGATCAGCCCATGCTTTGCTTACACCAAATACTTTTTCGGGATTGTCTTTCCAGATTTCGTAATCCGTAATAACCGGTACCCCGATACCTTTAAACACAGCTTGTTGATTCCATGGCTCACCTACACAATATCCATTGATTGTACCTGCTTCCAATGTTGCCGGCATTTGTGGTGGTGGTGTAACAGAAAGTAAAACATCGGCATTCATTGTTCCGGTAATATCACCTGCTGTATAGTATCCTGGAGAAATTCCAGCCGCTGCAAGCCAATACCTTAATTCATAATTGTGTGTCGATACAGGGAAGACCATTCCCATTTTAAATTGCTTGCCTTCTTTTTTGAATTGTTCAATCACTGGTTTCAAGGCATCTGCTTTGATCGGGTGAACATACTTGCCATTCTCCATCGGAATGTTGGCTTTCATTTTATTCCACACTTCATTTGAAACGGTAATGCCATTTCCATTGAGGTCCATGCTCAGTGGTGTTACTACATCAGCCTTTGTTCCGAAACCAATCGTTGCTCCAATGGGTTGACCAGCCAACATGTGTGCACCATCAAGCTCCCCTGCGATAACGCGATCGAGTAATACTTTCCAGTTTGCCTGTGCTTCTAACTTTACATATAATCCTTCATCTTCAAAGAATCCTTTTTCTTTCGCAATGGCTAAAGGCGCCATGTCAGTAAGTTTTATAAATCCTAGCGTGAGTTCCGGCTTTTCAACTTCTCCTTTACTAATAGCTTCGGGTTGTACCAACTCGGTTGTGGATGCTGTTGATTTTCCTCCACAAGAGACCAGAATCGTAGCAGCTGTTAAAATACAAATGACTACTAATGTTGTGTATATTGATTTGATAAGTTTCATAGTGCGATCTGTTTAGTTTTCAGTTTTTGTAGTGAACAAAGTTGGCTTGAAGGAAATCATGACCCACGCCCATGAGGCCGCTTTGGGATCAGGTGTGTCCTTTAGAAATTCAAGTGACTCTGTATAAAACATTGTTGAGTACCCAACATTTAAAACAACACTAGGCGCTATGTTGAGTACATAAACAAAATCGAATTCAGTGCCCAATGTTGATGACATATCTTCGCTTGTCTCGGTTTCAATCTTAGTTTGTGATAAAAACTCATGCGCCTGAATAAGCAATGAAGACTTTGCTGATGTTTTGATTTTCGCTTTTGCGAAGAAATCAACAAGACCTTTATTCTTATGACCGCTACCTACATAGAAGTAATCCATGAATCCATAAAACTTATGATGGGTTCCATAGAGCGGGTTGAATGCTTCATCTTTATTTGCGGTTGAAGATTTATCACCAGTAAGATATTCTACTCCTATGGATAAATTATTTGGTTTCGCTTTCCAGAAGGTTGCATTCACCGCGAACATATAAGCGCCCAAATCTTTTCCGGTTTGATTTTTTCCAAACTGATAATAGGCATCATATTCTAATGAAGTACCTCCAATCATTTTTGTTCCGTACACGCCAATAGTTTGGGAGAAATTAACGGATGAATCTGCTGGCGATTGAACACCATTATTAATAAAAAGTGTTGATAAGGTAGCCTTCTCCCAGTCCTTATGAAACCATGCGAATTGCATCGTTTTATAATTTCCCTGAACGTTATAAAATGTACTGTTCAACTTTGTAGGTTCAGGCGTGGATGAATCCTGATTGAATGCTGCACCTACATGAAGTTTTGTAGTTTCTCCTTTGAACTCATATTTAACAAGATCGTGTGATCTTCCTTGTGCCGCCCAATCGAGATTACCGAGTATGCGTGTGTTGTCATAATCCAATTCCATTCTACCTAGTGTAAGCGCATGTTTTTCATTGAACTTGTACGAAGCCCAGGCTTGATAAATATTTTGTAATGACGGATCTGATTTATATATCTGTGTTACTGCACCCCAATTGCGCACATCCTGGAACGACATGTAAACATCAAATTTTTCTGATTTGAACATGGCATTCAATCGGGAGCGTTGTTCAACAAAAAATGCTGCATCAGCACCATCAGGCAATGGTTTTTTAAATCCATCTCGATATTCAGCACGTGGTCTTATTTCGCCTGACAATGTGAATTGAGCAAGTAGTCCTTGCATAGAACAAAGACTAAAAAGAAGGAGTAAAATTGGTTTACGTAATTTCTTATCCATAAATTTGAAGGTTTGGTGAAAACTAAATATTGTCCCCTGAAAGAATGTCGAAGTTCACAAGGGGACTTTTTTTGTAGAAACAATTACCTGGTAATCATTTCTGGTTGAGGTGTTTTTTTGATTGCTTTATCTTTTTGATATTTTTTAAGCTGCTTTTAATTCCTGTACAGATTCAACCTGAAGTATAGCTTCTTGTTTTTTGATTAATCCTAATGCAAGCGATACGAATGATACCGCGATTACCGCAATGCCAATGGTGAACAAACTATCCCGATACGAAACATCGTTCGATGCAAATAATAATCCTGCGAGAACAGCACCTACATTTCCACCCGCACCAACAATACCTGATACAGCGCCCATCGCTTTCTTGTTAATAAAGGGCACAACCGAATAGGTAGCACCATTTGACATCTTTAAGAATAATGCGAAGAGCAACATAGTGAAGATGGCCCACGGTAAAATGTCCATGGTGGAGAAGATCATTATGCCGATACCTTCCATAAAGAGAAAGCCACCGAGCACGAGAATGCGTCCTTTCAATCCAAATTTATTTCCTGCTTTATCACCAAAGATTCCACCCAGTGCGCGGGCAAAGATGTTCATCATGCCAAATGTGCCGGCAATGATACCTGCCTCTTTCAATCCTAAATTAAAGTTGTCTACAAAGTATAAGGTGGCGATGTTATCAATAGTGATCTCAATACCGAAGCATGCACCATAAGCAAGAAACAAAACCCAAACACGGTAATCTTTACAAGCACTCCAGAAACTTCCTTTTTCATCTGCTTTTTTAGCACGATAGTTAGGATCTTCCTTACGGAGATCCGAAAGATTCCCTTCTGGTGTGTCTTGTGTGAAGAAGTAGTATACAAAACCCATGGTGAGTAATGCAACACCGGGCACAACCATGGCATAGCGCCATGCATCAGCATTAACATAACCGAGTCCGACAAACGCTGAGAAAATCAAAGGCATTACAATGAGTGTTACACCACCGCCCATGTTGCCCCACCCAGCCGTTGTAGCATTGGCAGTGCCCACCACATTAGGAGCGAACATAACTGAAGTATGATATTGTGTGATGACGAATGAAGCACCAATGGCACCAATCGCTAATCGAAATAATAAGAAGCTTTCGTAACTATGACTGAACCCAATAAAGATAACCGGAAGCGATCCAAAGATTAATAATACGGAGTAGCAAATGCGAGGACCGATCTTATCACAAAGCCATCCCATCAATAACCTGGCAAAAATGGTAATGGAAACAGAAGCAATGATAATGTTGCCGATCTGCGCTTTTGTTAATCCTAAATCCTCACGCACAATGGGCATGAGCGGTGCAATACCAAACCAACCAAAGAAGCACAAGAAGAAGGTAATCCAAGTAAGGTGGAAAGTCCGCATGGGTACGGTCTTGAAATCCAGTAGATTGATTTTGGTCGCTTTTAATGAGCTCATCCTTTTTACGTATTTATTACGTAATAAAAGTAAGTAACTCATTTAATATATACGTAAAAATACGTAAATTAATTACCGAAAAGGATTTAAATACGTAGAAAATCGTTTGCGGAAAGGGCTATAAAAGCGATTAAGCCAGATTTTCCTTAACCGTCTTGTTCACCATGTCTATTGCGTTGTTTACACCGAGTTTCTTCATGATGTTAAACCGATGTGTTTCAATGGTGCGGACGCTCTTTCCTAATGATTCTGATATCTGTTTGTTTTGTTTGCCATCAATGACCATACGAAGAATTTCTTTTTCTTTTTTCGTGAGGCTATATTGATCACCAACAACCGGATTGGATATTGTTGATTTTGCATTCAACAATCGATTTGCCAACACATTCGAAACGGCACCGCTAAAATATTTACTTCCTCCTTGAATTTGTTTCAAGGCTTTAACAAACTCGCTTTTGTCGGTGTCCTTTAGGACGTATCCATAAGCCCCGGCATCAAGAGCTTGTAAAACATATTCTTCCGAATCATGCATGGATAGAATTACTGCTTTTGTTGAAGGAGAGTAGTCATTCAATTTAGCCGCTGCCTCAAGACCAGTCATTTCAGGCATTCGAATATCGAGTACCAAAATATCAGGCTTAAATCTTTTGGCTGCATCAAGCGCTTCCAGACCGTTACTTGCTTCGCCTACGACATTAATTTCAGAATCTGACTCGAACATGGCTCTCAATCCTTTACGAATCAGCACATGATCATCGGCTAATACAATATTTATTTTACTCATAGACCAAGATGTTTGTCAAACATTTGAAAACTAAAACCTACTCTATAATTACCGCTTTTCGGATTGGAACATTTAAGACAACCCATGTTCCTCTTCCCGGTTGCGAATTAATATCCAACTTTCCGTTAACATACTCTGTACGCTCGTGCATATTAAAGAATCCACGACCCGATTCTATATTGACACTTCGCGATTCAACGAGCTTCGTCTCGAAACCTTTACCATTATCGTTTACTTTTATAACCAGATCATCCTCTGTTTTATATAGACTAACCTCGATGATGAGAGCCCCAGAATACTTAATGGCATTATTGATTGCCTCCTGAATGATTCTGAAAATATTATTCTCAATTTTTTGTGGCAGACGCTCAATTTCTCCCTCTGTTGTATAAATCAACTTAATATCGGTAAGCTTACCGATCTCGTGAATAAAAACATTCAGGGCTGCCTGCAATCCAAAATCACCCAACACAGTCGGCTTTAAATTGAAGGTAACTTTTCGAACCTCCTTAATTACCTGTTTAATGAGTTGACCCACTTCCATGAATTTTTGCCGGGCACGTTCGCCTTCATTCAAGTCAATCGATTCGATTTGGAATTTCAAAGATGTTAGCATTTGCCCAATGCCATCGTGAATATCCATTGCAATGCGCTTGCGTTCTTCTTCTTGTCCTTCCAGAATAAGGACCGAACGGAATTTTTGCTGATTAATTTTCTTTTCAATCTCCGCGCGGTTTTTCTTATTCATGGTTTGTTCGGCAGCCTTGCGCTCAGTGATTTCGGTACCCATCACTACCAGTTCATCAATTTCATTTAGACTATTATAAACCGGTGTAATGATGATGTTGGCCCAGCAATCGAGTTGTTTTGAGTCTTCAAAATACAATTCTCCTTGCCACGATTTTTCTTCGGAAACACACTCTACTACCTCATCCATCCAATCGTTTGGATTTTTCATTCCCAGGAAAAGATCACACAAACGCATGCCTCTTTTTATTTTTGTAAAACCAGTACGATCGGCAAACAAATCGGTGATGAAGGTAACATTACCACCTTTATCGGTCTTGACAAACAAGCGCGGATTTTCAGCGGGCTGGTTAACGATTGAAATCTGTTCATACGATTTTTCCAATGATGCATACAACTCTCCAATCTCCTTCGAAAGTTTTCTGGCATTCATCTCGGAGTCTACCAATTTGTTCACTGTGTTGTTTACGTGTTGCGCGGTTGGACGAAAGATGAAAACGATTTCAAGTGCAATGACTACCAGTGAAATAATCAATAGGATATATTCCATGCTACTGAGTGACGAAACTTTTTCATGCGCTTCATCAGCATATTGAAGTACAATACGCTCCATTCCGCTAAGAAATATTCCTTCATGATTTAGAATACCATGGATATGCGGATCAAGCGAAGCATACGATACAATCGGATCACTTTTCAAAAGTGTAATGATTGCCTGTGCATTTTGATATGTTGAATCAAAGTCGGTTTGAATAGAAGCAAATAAGGTAATGATTGCCTCGCTATTTTTCCCGGGTAACTGAAGACTGTCATTGCCATGGCGCAATCCGTCTTGGGAAATTTTCCAGAGTGAAACAGCAACATCAAGTTCCTTTGCCAATTCAAGTCGCTCGTTTTCTGATTGATTGGGTTCGAGAAGCAACACCGTCTTTGAAATTTTCTGACTAAGCATGCGTTGTTTACCCGCCACGTTTACCACTTGGGAATCGCTTTGCTGATCTTTTAAGTGAAGTTGGATGAGCACTTGTCCTATAATGGCGATGGTGGCGATGGCACTCAAGGCCAGGATATACCAGGTACCAAGTTTACTGAACCGGTTCAATCTGAGCTTTACATCACTGTCGAAATTTAAGTGCATATACGTAGCAAGTTACTTAATTTTAGATTACGGCTTACTGATTTTTATGAGCGGAAGTAAGTAGTGAAGACTAATGCGATAGGATCAATCGGGGGTCATCAGATAAAAAAATGCCAGGCTTTTACACCTGACATTTAACCTAAACTGATATAAGAAAACGCCTTACTCCGTAAAGCCGATGTAGACAAATCCATCTTCCACCTTTACCGGGAAAACGGAAATTTTCTCTTCCTCTGCATTCAAACATTCACCATTGCGCAATGAGAAATTCTTTTTATGAAAAGGGCACGCCACCTTTGGCTCATCCTGCAGCGAACCAATCATACCCCGTGACAAGGCCATCTGCATTTTATGTGGACATAAATTCTGACAAGCATACCATTCGTTTCTGCGGGTAAAGTTGAACACAGCAACTTGCAGATTCTTATACTTTACACAAGCACCACCGTTCTCTGGAAAGTCAGATGTTCTTGCTGCTTTATACCAAATTTTTATTTCGTTGTTATTTGTCAATGTGTCCATCTCGTTTTAGTTGTTCGTTGATAATTAATCGTTGTTGGTTGGTTCATTTCAAATCTTTAAGAAACCTGAAACCTTGAACCTGAAACCTTGAACTTGGAACCTTGAACTTTAGACTTTCTTATTCCAATCAATGGGCATTTTTTGTCCGCGTAAGTCAACAAATGAAAGCGTATCATCTTCCGCCTCATCGTTGATAAAGTGCTTGAACTTGGAACGCAGTTCAGGATTCTCAACTACCTTTTTCCATTCACATGCGTAGCCAGCAATTAATTCTTTCATTTCGCGTTCGAGTTCTTCGCCAATACCGAGTGAATCATTCACGACTACATCGTATAGGTATTCTAATCCACCTCCCATTTTGTTCAGCCATGTTGCAGTGCGAGTCAATGGATCAGCAGTTTTTATGTAGAACATCAGGAAGCGATCAATGTATTTTATACAGGTATCCGTGTCAACATCCGTTACTAATAATTTTGCATGCTGAGGTCTTGAGCCACCATTGCCACATACATAAAGATTCCATCCTTTTTCCGTAGCGATAATTCCAAAATCTTTTGATTGCGCTTCTGCGCATTCGCGGATGCATCCGGATACAGCTCCTTTTAATTTGTGCGGAGAGCGCAGCCCTTTATATCGGTCTTCAATGTCAATGGCAAACGAAACAGAATCCTGAACACCATACCTGCACCAGGTTGAACCCACGCAACTTTTTATTGTACGAAGTGATTTTCCGTATGCATGTCCGCTTTCAAAACCTTCGTCTATTAATTCTTCCCAAATTTCTGGTAGTTGATCAACACGTGCACCAAACATATCGATGCGTTGACCTCCTGTAATTTTTGTGTAGAGATTATATTTCTGTGCAATACGTCCGATGGCCATTAATTTCTCCGGTGTAATTTCACCACCAGCAATGCGAGGTACCACTGAATAAGTACCACCACGTTGTATGTTCGCAAGGAAACGATCGTTGGTATCTTGAATCGTATCTTGTTCTACAATCAATTCATTCCAAATGCTGGCGAGCAAAGAAGCAACAGCAGGTTTACACACTTCACAGCCATCACCCTTTCCGCAGGTATCCAGCAATGCATTATAGGTTTTAACACCTTTTACTTTGATGATGTCATACAATTCTTGTCGGCTGTATTCAAAATGTTCGCAGAGTGTTTTCTTTACTTTATGACCTAGAGATTCTAAGGTAAGTTTCAGAATGTCGTTCACCATAGGAGTACATCCACCACAACCCGTGCATGCCTTTGTGTTTTTCTTTAACGCATCAATAGTCGTAACACCATTGTCCTTCACCTGACAAACTAAATCACCTTTCGATACATTTTCGCACGCACAGATTTGTGCAGAGTCTGGAAGACTTTTAAGACCTGCACCTTCGTCTGTTTTTCCTGGCGTACCTATAATTAAGGATTCAGGTTGTGCAGGTAACGGCATTTTGTTCACTACCATTTGATGGAACAAATTATATTGAGATGCATCGCCAATTAAAATTCCACCCAATAAATATTTTCCATCTTCTGAAATATTGATTCGCTTGTAAATTCCATTTCGCTTATCCTGAAAAGCAATAGGAATACTTCCAGCTGTTTCACCAAAAGGATCACCAAAGCTTCCAACATCAACGCCCATCAACTTCAGTTTCGTTGACATATCAAAACCAGTGAATTGTTTTGATTCATCGTTCAATAATTGCTTCACAACAATGTCTGCCATTTCATAACCGGGAGCCACAAGACCATACACCATATTATTATGAACCGCTACTTCACCGATCGCAAAAATAAATTCATCATTCGTGCGCAATGAATTATCTACGATAACACCACCACGCGAATGCACTTCTATTCCACATCCTTTTGCAACCTCATCACGCGGACGAATTCCGGCAGAGATCACCAGCATTTCAATTTGAAGAGAAGAACCGTCTACAAATTCAAGTCCTTCAAGCTTTCCGTTGCCGGCAATTTTCTTTGTACTCTTATTGGTATGAACAGTAATGCCGAGTTGAGAAAGTTTATGAGCCAACACCGATGAACCAGCATCATCAATTTGCCGCGGCATTAGACGCTGGGCAAATTCTACTACGTGGGTTTCCAATCCAAGATCGATCAATGCTTTTGCAGCCTCCAATCCCAAAAGACCTCCACCCAAAACTGCCGCTTTCTTTATTTTTTTTCCGTACTCTATTATCTGATTCAGATCCTCGATTGTTCTGTAGACAAAAACACCATGACGTTCCACACCCTCCAATACAGGAACAAATGCACCTGATCCGGTTGCGAGTATGAGGTAATTGTAATGATCAGTCTTACCCGTGTGTGTTTTTATTTTTTTGTTTTCACGATCGATTTCCGTTACCAGTTCTCCGGTATGGAGCTGAATATTATTTTCAACATACCACGATAGTGGTGCCATCAACAATTCTTCAGCAGTAGTGCCAGAAAAGTAACTGCTCAGGTGAACCCGATCGTAAGCCGGGCGAGGCTCCTCTCCATAAACAATTATTTCTACCTCTTTAGACTGGCTACGTAGCTTTTCACAAAACTTATAACCAACCATTCCATTGCCAACTACAATTATCCGTTTCATCGCAAACGATTTAAGTACAATTATTCCTATTTTTAAGTAATTATACGTATAAAAATTAATTTATTGATACTTAGATTACGTATTATTACGTAAATATTTTCAACGTATGAGAATTTCTAACCCTTCCTTATTTATTGTTGGCGCTGGTCCTGGCGATCCAGAACTCATTACTGTAAAAGGGATTAGAGCCATACAGCAAGCCGATGTGATTCTGTATGATGCATTGGTGTCACCCGCTTTATTAGAGAATGCCAATGAAAATTGTAAGCGGGTGTATGTGGGGAAGCGAAAAGGCAAAAAAGAATTTGCGCAGGAAGAGATCAATCAGCTGCTTGTCTTTTATGCAGAACGCTTTGCTAAGGTGGTAAGATTAAAGGGAGGGGACATAAATGTGTTTGGCAGAGGTCATGAAGAATTTAAATATGCAGCCGATCGTGGGATATCCGTTGAGCTTATTCCCGGAATATCAAGTTCGCTGGCGGCTCCTACATCAGCGGGCATTCCATTAACGATGCGAGGAGTAAATGAAAGTTTCTGGGTAGTGACCGGAACAACATCCAATGGAAATATTTCCACTGATCTTTCACTTGCTGCACAATCATCGGCCACTATTGTAGTGTTAATGGGCGTTTCGCATTTGGAAGAAATAGCAGACTTAATACAGAAGTTGCGTTCTCCGTTTGAACCCATGGCCGTTATTCAGCATGCTACCTTACCACAACAGAAAACAATCGTTGGATCGGCCAGCACCATTTGCCAACTTGCTTTTGAAAATGACATCGCTTCCCCAGCGGTTATTGTGATAGGTAAAGTGGTAGATGAAAGAAGAATGATGGAAGAAGTTCTGGTTAACAGAAAAGTAAAATCAAGAATTCTCAAGAGCAATTTTTTTCATTAGGTAATTGCCTTTCTTGTTTTGAATAGACAGGTAAAAATCCAATCATGACAAAAATCATGCACCTGCTTGACTCTAATCAATGACTGTGTTACGGTGATCAAATACATTTGATTCAACAAAACACCATTGATATGAAAAAAATACTTGTCCCTTGTGATTTTTCAGAACCTGCTATTGAGGCGTTTCGATTTGCCATTGATGTCGCTGAACAATCAAATGGAATTGTTCATCTGGTTTATGTGGCGGAACCTCCGGTTTCAAGTGAACCTATTCTAATGCCCTATGCAGACCTGGAGGAGCAATTGTTTAGTGATCTTCGGTCGAAGACGGCTATTGAGTTTGATAAGATTACGAATCGGTATTTTAATGAAAAGGTTAAGGTAATTTCTGAAATGGAGTTTGGCACACCATCAAGAAAAATTCTTGACTACATAATCAAGCACTCAATTGATCTGGTGGTTATGGGCTCGCATGGAGCCAGTGGCTTACGTGAAATGTTGATTGGCTCGAATGCCGAAAAAATTGTGCGTCATGCTACCGTTCCTGTGCTGGTGATAAAGAACTATGTAAATGGTCCGATCAAAAACATTGTATTTCCAAATACATTTGAAACTGATC
>ERZ795059.3219-NODE-3219-length-15975-cov-7.452073_pt1 | contig 15975 bp, 12 predicted proteins | sample MGYA00375143_ERZ795059 | MGnify/ENA primary metagenome ERZ795059 (study PRJEB30188, sample SAMN05720168) | activated sludge metagenome | isolation source: Anaerobic digester | place: USA | collected 2015-01-07 ... | reverse complement strand
ATATTCCTCTGTAATCTTTGTGAATACCCTGGCCTTTCTTTTTTCGGAGCGCTAAATCCACAGGTATTGTATTTGCATAAATTACTTCCTTCTCGGATCTTGGGATAAATCTAGATGGAGATATCAGTTGTTTTGTAGAGTCAACCAAATAAGATTCTCCAGAATCCCCCAAGCCTTCTCGGTGTAATAAAATATCATAAATAGGCGCGAGTGATAGATAAAGAGTGGTATCTCTTTTTTGAATGGCAAGATATCTATTTTCCGAAATAGCTTTCAAATCTTGTAGTGTATCTTTAAGGCTAGCCTTCTCCACATATTGTTTGATTTGTCTGTATTTTAATGATCTTACAGAATTGAGCTGTTCATAAATCCTATTATCAATTCCTGCTGTAAATTCTATGTAAAAAGTAAAACTCACAATACCAAAAAGAGGTATGATCGTGCCCACTAGAATAAGAAATAACTTCGTTCTATAATTGAGTTTTTTGTGAAACTGCGGATCAGATAACATTAGAAATTGATGTGTGTGACAATATCTTTGATGACTTTGAATCTATATTACAGCTATATTTGCCCATAGTTCGTTTTTCTTCCAAGGAATTTAAATCATATGGACTTTGGCTCAACAAATTCAATCAAAATTACATTGAATACTATTCGAAAATGAAATTGACCACAATCTTGTTGCTAAAAGTTCAAAATTCTTCGTTAGTCCCGTTTTTGGAACGGGACGTCGGAGCGCCCACTTTGGTTTTGAAGTAGCTGTGATCAGGGGGATCACAGTTCAGCGCTAAAATCGTTTGCAACGATTTCTTCACGCACTTCATCTCGACTTTTTAACTTTTATCATCACAATCTAAATGGTCATTCCATATTCCGACTAGTATTAGAACCATACTTTTGAAAAACAAAATTAAAATATGATTTATGGCTGAGGACTTGCAAATTATTGGCGGACCAAAAGAATCAATGTATGAAAACCTCGTACCTCAAATCCAAGCTTTGGTGGCCGGTGAAGATGATCTGATTGCCAACTTGGCCAATATCAGTGCAGCCCTGAAAGAACAATTTGGCTGGTTGTGGGTCGGTTTTTATCTGGTAAAGGGAGATGAACTCGTATTGGGACCATTTCAAGGCCCCGTGGCTTGTACAAGGATAAAAAAAGGTCGTGGTGTTTGTGGGTCTGCTTGGGCTCAGAATAAAACGTTGATTGTTCCTGACGTAGAAGCTTTTCCCGGGCACATTGCTTGTAGTAGTTTGAGTAGGTCAGAAATTGTACTTCCGCTATATGATTCCAATAAGCAAATCATTGGCGTGTTGGATATTGATAGCGAATACTTAAACACTTTTGATGAGGTGGATCAAAAGTATTTGGAGGAGATATTGGAAATAATTGCTAAATAAACTAATTGAATCTTTATTTTTAGATGGTTTGCTTAAACAAGATTAGGTTTTTTAGAATATAAACTTTAATATTACATGCATTTTTAAATATAAACTTTAATATTACATGCATTTTTAAACTTATGTACACGCGGAATCAATCATTTAATCGAAGTGGTCAACATAGCTTTTTTCTTTGGGGAGCCAGGCAAACAGGTAAAAGCACTTTATTAAAAGAAAATTATAAAGATGCTTTGTATTTTGATTTGTTGAAAAGTGATGAATATCTCAGGTTTATCAATAACCCAGCGCTTCTAAGAGAGATTGTACTTGCACTTCAACCAAAAAATCCTGTTATTATTGATGAAATCCAAAAGATACCTATTCTTTTGGATGAAGTTCATTGGTTGATTGAAAATTCAAAAACACAATTTATTTTATCAGGTTCTAGTCCCAGAAAAATATTGAAAAGCGGTGTGAATTTGCTGGGTGGAAGGGCATTGCGTTATGAATTATATCCTTTATCCTTTAGCGAAATCCCTGATTTTGACCTAGTTAGGGCTTTGAATAATGGTCTTTTACCAAAACATTATGATGCTTTAGATGCTGAGGTTCTTCATGCCGCATACGTTGGAAGCTATTTGGAAGATGAAATAATCGCAGAAACTAAAATAAGAAACGTAGAAGTTTTTTCAAATTTTCTGACGAAGGTCGCATTTAGCAATGGAGAAATTGTGAACTATACAAACATTGCAACTGATTGTGGGGTGAGTAGTCCAACAGTTAAAGAATATTTTCAAATTTTGAAGGATTCTATGATTGGAAGGTATGTAGAAGTTTTTCAAAAAAAACCAAAAAGAAGAGTGATTTCTTCACCAAAATTTTACTTGTTTGATATTGGGATTGCAAACTTTCTTCAGAAGAGAAAATCCATTGAAGTTGGAAGTGTCAACTTTGGTTTAGTTTTTGAGCACTTCATATATAACGAACTTCATTGTTACAGTCATTATAGTCAGAAAAATTTTCCAATCACATTTTGGCGGACTTCTTCCGACTTGGAGGTGGACTTCATTCTAGGTGATCATGAAGTCGCCATAGAAGTAAAATCATCTACGAATGTGCAATCAAAATTCCTTAAAGGTATCAAAGCTTTCTCTGAAGAATATAACGTGAAGTCAAAAATAATTGTTTCCAATGACCCTTATCCAAGAAGTATTGGAGACCAAATTTTGGTTCTTCCTTGGAAGATATTTTTAGAAAAGCTCTGGTCGGGCGAAATAATTTAGCACTTTGTAATAAAATTAGCCTAAAACTTTCAATATTGAGAAAATGCTTATCCATTAAAAAATTCCTAAAAAAGTTAAACAAATCTTAGGCGTGTTGGATTTGACATTGAATACTTAAACACTTATGATGAGGTGGATCAAAAGTACTTGGAGGAGATATTGGGAATGACATGCAGATATTGATACCTCAAAAAAGTAAAATATACTCAATTTTGATCGTTGATTTGTTTCAAAGAATGCACCTAATCCAACTAACACATCACATTCAATGAAAGTTATACTCCAAACTAATACCCCAGTTTACCACATTTTGTAATCCCTTTATATATTGAATGTAATTTCCATAAACTCCTAAATTTAAATATTCTACCACCTCTAGGGATGAAAAAATGCCATAACCTGCTCCAACTGAAAGGGCGTTTGTGCTGAGCTTAGTAACCAGAAAGACATTACTACCATCTAAAATACTCTCAGGATCACTCAAAGGAAAATTCGCCTCTGTAAAAGTGTAATCTAAATTCATTTTCACAACACCAAGCATACCTGCTCCACCTAATTTGAATTTATTGTTGTCTATAAAATATACCTTGCCGCTCAACGTAATTTGCGACAAGTTGCAATAATTGCGATAAGACAGTAGGTCCAATTTACTACCAAAATAAAGTTGACTTGACAAAATTGCATTTCTAGCTATATCACTTTTTTTGATAAGCAAAACACCTTGATCTGCATAATTCCAACCTAAATTTATCGAAGAAGACTTGAATGGATAATTGTTACCTCCTTTTAGTCCTGAATTGGAATAACCTAATTCTAGTCCAAGCCGTTTCCAAATCCGATGCTCAAGACCGAATCCCAAACTTGGGCCTTGCAAATCGCCAAGTCCCATAAAGCTTTGACCCCTCTTTACAGAAACCAAAGTTTGCGAATTGCCTATTTCAAGCAAAAAAATGATACAATAAAATAAAATCAAATTTTTCTTCATCTTTCTACAGTTTTACGCCTGCTACAAGTCCTCCACCCAGATCATATTTTAGGCCAAAAAGACTTTGTTGGAACAGCCCTTGAACGCCAATAAAATATTTTTCTTGGATCTTTTTGGAGATGCCAAAACTCAAAATGGCTTTGTAATCTGAAACATTATGTTTTACTTCTGGAAAATTAAAAATTTCGATTAATGAATCTCCGTCTTTGAGATAAGTCGTATAAGGCTCAAATTTTATAGTCATTATAGAAGTAGATTTTTGCATCGACAAGCCCACATCTAGATAGTATTTATTACTATTTGTATTATATCCTATGCCAAAACTGTATCCTTGATCAATCCGCAGACCATTTGGCAATTTTTCGAATTTTATAAGACCTTCCTCATCTTTCGACAAGGTTGAATAAGGAACATTGGCTAATTCAGAAATATCTTTACCAGATGCAGTTGCTAAAATCACTGAGCCGATGATATGAAAGTGTTTTGCAACACCATATTTTATTGTAATATTTTGTTGAATTCCTGCCATATCATACAGGTTGTGGTAGATGCCATTTATCCCGTAATTAAGATCTATTTTTTGGCTAAAAATTAGAGATGTGCAACACAGTGCAGCTACCAAACATATTGTTTTGATCCATTTTGGCGATTTCAAATTTTTTCTACTCATTTCTTTATTTTTAAAATAGATAAATTAAAAACTTCTGTCTGATTCATAAAAATAAACTTCAGTACCTGGGCCACAGCAGATTAGTTAGTACAAAAATCAATTGTTTTTATTGTTTATAAAACAATAAAAACTTCGGATTTATCCATAATCTGTCTATTAGAAATACTTTACTGGCAATTAAATAAGAACAAATTAATCATAAGTACTTTTTTGGGGCTTAAATTGAGTTTATACCCCAAATATCTATTTATATATGGTGACATGCAATATTTGGGTAATTATTTTTAAATATTATCATTTTTAAATTTGCTAGACTCAAAAAAGGAAAACTATAAATTAAAACTCTAACCCTACCCTTCTACCAATTCCATCCACTTCATTTCTTTCTCTTCTATCTCCGCATTGATCGTTGCCAACTCGCTTGACAGCTTTCCAATCATGTCCGGGGCCAGGTTCATGTCTTCAAACTTTGCTGTAACTTCCGCTTTTCTTTGTTCGAGTCGTTCTATTTGCTTTTCCAGCGCTTTGATTTGTTTTTGTTGCTCAAAGCTCAATTTATTTTCGCTGGAAGTGGTTGGTGCAGCTACTGTATTCGATTGCGACTTTGCTTCGCGATTTATTTCGGCTTCTTCATTTTTTTCCATGCGGTACTCCGTATAGGTACCATTGTAATCTTTGATGGCGCCGTCACCTTCCAATACAAAAATATGGTCTACCAACTTATCCAAAAAGTACCTGTCGTGTGATACGATGATGAGACATCCTGGATAATCCTCCAGATAATCTTCCAAAACATTGAGTGTGATGATGTCCAAGTCGTTGGTCGGCTCATCCAGAATGAGGAAGTTGGGGTTTTTGATCAGAATCGTCAATAGATATAATCTCCTTCTTTCACCGCCGCTCAATTGAGAAACTTGGACTCTTTGTTGGGATCGAGGAAATAGAAATTTTTCCAAAAGACTTTCTGCTGTAAGCTTCATTCCTTTGGCAAGTGGAATGTATTCGGCTATGTCTCTGATGACATCGATGACCATTTTGGTTTCATTGACCACCAATCCGTCTTGACCGAAATAGCCAAAGTTGATTGTTTCGCCGATGATGATTTTGCCTGTATCGGTAGGTTCCAGGCCTGTTATCATTTTGATCAGCGTACTTTTTCCCGCCCCGTTTACGCCAACAATGCCAACTCGTTCACCTTTTTTAAATTTATAATCAAACTTGGTGATCAATTTTTTATCTCCATAAGCCTTGCTGACGCTGTGTAATTCTACGATTTTGGAACCTAAGCGTGTGGGTTCTATCAGGATTTGCATCTCGTCGGTATTGCGCTTATCACGTAAACTTTCTTTGATATCGTGAAAACTATCTACCCTCGATTTTGATTTGGTCGTTCTTGCTTGTGGCATGCGTCGCACCCACTCCAATTCCCTCTTAAATAACTTTTTGGTCTTGTCATAAACAACCGCTTCATTGGCCAGTCGGGCTTCCTTTTTCTCTAAATATTGACTATAGTTGCCGCGATACATGTGCATTTTCCCCATGTCTAGCTCCATAATTTCATTACAAACCCGCTCAAGGAAATAACGATCGTGGGTCACCATAAATAAGGTCACATTTCCACCTTGTAGATATTCTTCCAACCATTCAATCATGTCAATGTCCAAATGGTTGGTAGGCTCATCGAGGATGATAAATTCAGGCTCTTCTATAATCAGTTTTGCCAAAGCCACCCGCTTTCGTTGACCGCCAGAAAGTGTTTTTATTTTTTGGTCTAAATTTGCAATTTTTAATTTCGCTAGAACAATATTGACCCGAGCCTCGACATCCCATGCTTTATGGTCATCCATCAGAAGGGTTGCTTCTTGTAGGGCATTAGCGTCGTTTGACAAGACTGCTACTTCATAAGCCTTTACAGCCTTGATTGCTGGAAGATCCGCTTCAAATACTTCGTCAATGATTTTAGCTTCGGGATTGAGATCTGGCTCTTGGTGTAAAAATGAAGTTCGTATGTTTTTATCAATGATCAGTTTTGCACCTTCGCCTTCAATCCCTTCTTCCCCGCTGAGTACACGCATCAAAGTGGTTTTGCCACTTCCGTTTTTTGCGATGAGAGCAATCCGGTCACCTTGGCTGATGGTAAATGAGACGTCTTTGAATAAGACTTTTTCTCCGTACGTTTTGGTTGCATGCTCAATTGCTAGGTACTGCATAAAATTTTATAATTTAGAAAACGGCAAATTTAGATTAAATAACTGGACAAAATTCTTATTTGAATTGGATGCTAATCCTTTAAAATTTTGCTGGTAAGGTTTTTTAGTTCCTCTTTTGTGATGGCATAAGTCTGAGGTCTGGTAACTACATAAGAGCTTGCTAAGTTGGCCATGATGATGGAATTTTCTAAACTATAACCCTCAGAAAGTCCATATCCTAAAATGGCAATGGCTGTGTCTCCGGCTCCCGAAACATCATAAACCTCCACTTTTTTTGCTCTGAAGAAGTGTACCATGTTTTTATTTACCAGGACCATCCCTTTCTCTCCTCGAGTCGCAACAATGTTTTGTAAGTCGTACTGATTGAGCAAAGCCTGGCAAACTTCAATTACTTCGTTGTCTTCATTGGATACTTTTCTTCCAATCGCCTCCTCCAATTCAGCTATATTGGGTTTTACCAAATATGCTCCCCTGTACTTTTCCCAATTACTACCTTTGGGGTCAATCAAAACTTTAATTTGCGCAGTTTCTGCTTTATGGAGGATTCTTTGAATAATCCTTTCAGTGCAAGTTCCTTTCCCGTAATCTGATATAATGATAAAGCCATAATGATCAAAAAGCTCCTCCTCAATGGTATTGTAAAGTCCATTATTCAACGGTTTACCCTCCATATCAATCCTGATCATCTGTTGATTTCTAGAGATGACTCTTGTTTTGGTAATGGTCACATCCAAAACCTCTTTGAGTTTGTCACCAATATTTTTCTCATTCAACAAAAATTGCAACAATCTCCCGTTTTCATCTGGTGCAATTCCACCTATTAAATCATTTTCTACTCCTACATTTACCAGATTGTGCGCTACATTGGAAGCGCCCCCTAGTGTATGATAAGTGTTGGTAATATTCACAACCGGGACTGGTGCTTCCGGTGATATTCTATGTGCATCACCAATCACATATTTATCAAGCATCACATCTCCAAAAATTAATATTTTGCTTTTTGTCATTTTAAAAATCAAAATTTTGTTGTGCAATATTAACTCTTATTCCGGTACCAATTAAAAAAGTGGAGGATTGGCTGCTTGCCTTTCTGTATAAAACATTGAGATCTAACACATAATTGGGGAAAAATTCGTAACTCAAATTTCCCCTTATATTTCTTGTTTGAGTTTTAATACCTTGCCCAATTTTATTCCCAAAATCCTGAGCTCTTGAAGTATAATTCACTAAGATATCTGATCCAAAATTTTGACCTGTTGGATCCAAACCCTGCGTCCAAAAAAAAGAAACAAAATGAGCTGATAGTTTCTGGTTGAATTTATAATCTGCAGTCAAGATCACTTCTTTGAAATTAGCACCTAGCGGATGAGCCAATGCTTGATTATAATGGCTGTAAGAAGTTATTGTTTTATTGCCAATTGCTGTATCAATGGGTTGAAAATGCGAGTAGGTGTAAGGTCTTGCAGCATTGTATTCTACGCCAAAATCCAATCCCTTTACTAAATCTACCACCTTGGCCCCAACTTGAATGCCATATTTATTGGCCCACCAACCGTTTCTAGCCCTTAAATTTGGGAGAGAAAATTCGTCTAAAACAAATTGGGCATACAATTTTAATTTTTTTACTGGCGAATAGGAAGCATTGAAACCAACAATCACATTGTCGGGACTATTGAGAAATTGCTCCACCGTCCGGTATAAAATGATCGGGTTGAGATATTGTAACTCCAGATGATCTCTTCTACCAAAGATTACTGTCTCAAAAAGGCCAATTTCAAATCTAGTATTTGGTCTGAATGACAGATAATGATTGGCTGTATATTTTTTTGGAAGCAGGGCGCTATTCGGACTGTAAATGTTTTCATTAGGGCTGGAACCATTGAGCTCTGCATAGATGGTTTGGTAGTGAAACTTCCAAAACTGGGCATTGAATTTCAAAAACAGGTAATTATTGGAAAAATCAGAAAGGAGCAAAGACCTCACGCCATTTCCTATGAAATGTTTTCCATGGCCAAGTTCAAGTTGAATATTTTTTGAAAGGGGTATGCCGACATAGGCTTGCGCATTGAGGAAATCTCTTCCCTGCAATCGGTCGATCACACTACTATTGTAAGGTTTGTATAATCCATTGCCAGGAATAGCTGCAAATCTTGTAATATAGTCTTCTACATATGTTGGGAATCGAGCTTGGTTTTCAAAAATCGAAGTATAAACCATGAGTTTATTGTCAATGATTGCTGAGAGTTCAACGCCTCGAGTATTTCTAAACAAAATTTGGTCATCGTTGGTCGCACTGGCATAAGAAAGATCGAGGATTGGATCAACCCTCAGACCAAAATTTCCCTTGTCCAAGGACAAAAAATGGTTGTGGTTTTTATAAAAGTATTTTAGTATTGCTTTGTCTTCATCTGCGCCTTCGGCCCCCGAATAGGAATAAAATCCATCTTTTTCCGCTTGTACTTGGGTTTCTTGAGTTGTTGTTTTATTTATTCCTGCAATTAAATCATACTGCTTTTTGAGGAAAAGTAATTCTTCACGTTCTTGATCATTGAAAAAAGTAATGTGCACATCACAGGAATCAAAGGCATTTCTGACATTCGCTGGAAAGATCGCTGAATGAGTACCTAAATCTATGTAATATTTAGTTTGGATTTGTTCTACAAAACTATTAAATCTATCGTGGATTTTGGCTCTCACATATTGACCTGAAACCATCAAATGTGAGATTATCATGAAAATGCCAATCAATAATTTTTTCTCCATGGGGCAAAAGTAGGAATTTACACCTTGCAAATGATGGCAATCCAGGCGAAATACTGTAATTGCTATAAAATTTGTACCAACTGGAATATTATATGCAAAAAAGTAATGGGAAATCTATCTGGCTTTTCTAGTATTGATGACAAACACACCCACCAATAGTACAAACGAGGCAAGCAAAGCTCTGGGTGTTATGGGCTCTGCCAAAAATGCCCAACCCATGAATAAGGCAACAACAGGATTTACATAGGTATTGGTTGTTACTTTCTCTGTGGACACCTTCTTGAGCAAATAATTGAAAGCTGTAAATGCCACAATACTGCCAAATAGGATGAGATACAATAATGAAAATAATGCCTGAGCTGAAATGCGAAGTATGGCTGACCAATCTTCACCAAACAAAAGAGAAGCCAATATCAAAAATATTCCAGCAAAAAGCATTTGTACACCAGAGTTGATGAAGTGATTTCTCGGCAATTCTGACTTGGCGACAAAAATACTCCCATATGCCCAAGTCAAAATGGCTATAAAAATCACAAATACACCTTTTATATAGTCATCTGTCCTGACTATTCCTTCCTCAGATGTCAACAAGTAAATACCCAAAATGCCTAGAAAAACACCAAAAAGTGATCGCATCGAGATTTTTTTCCTTTCTAAAAGAAGCAGTAAGAAAAGTAACATCAATGGTTGTGAGGAAACGATCAAAGCTGTCACCCCACTGTCGACAAATTGCAAGGCCCATACCACAGCGCCGTTTCCAAAAGTCAACATGAGTACCCCAGCAAATCCTGCATTCAATACTCGGGTTTTAGTGGTATCGAAAGGGATTTTCATAAATTTTGCAATGCCAAATATCAGCAAGGAAGCGCATAAAAAACGAAGTCCCGCCGAAAAAAATGGTGGTACTTCGAGCACCAACAGTTTATTGAAAAAGTAAGTAGAACCCCAAATGATGTAGATAGCTGCGAACGCAAGTATGATCTTTGCGCGCTCAGATTTTAGAAAGTGCTGTTCCTGCATAGGAATGCAAAAGTACTTGACTTAATTGGGACTTGCTTTGTTTGATGACCAATTTTATTTACAATTCATATAAATCGCTACCTTAGCCCTGTGACAAAACATATTGTATAGCGCATGAAACTCAACGATTGGCTTCTTGATAAATTCAAAATAAAAAAAGATACCCGATCTTTTGCACAGATTGTGCTGAGCAGATTTTTATGGCTTTTTTTATTGATTGGGCTTTTCAACGGACTGATCGCTAACCAAAAACCAATTTTTCAATTACACAACGGATCCTTGCATTTTCCAGCATTTAGTGATGTATGGGCAGACTGGACTTTTGCAAAAAGAATCAGGCCAAAGCCTACTTATGAAGGTTGGACTATTCCTGCTCCAATCAGGTATGCATATAATACCATTGATGAAAAGCACATGACATTTACTCGCCCTGGAGAAAGCCAAAATGTAGCTTCACTTTGGCATAGACACTGGCTAGGAACAGATGGGCTAGGAAGAGATGTTGCTGCAGGACTTACCAGATCTTTATTCAATAGCACAAAAGTAGGTTTATTAGCTACCATTTTGGCCATCATCATTGGCACGCTGATCGGCGCGATGGCGGGAATTTTCGGCGATCAGAAAATTAAAGTAAACTACCTGCAAGGCTTATGTTACTTGATATTGACTTTCTACTTCATTTACTACGTATTTACGGCCATTAGCAGCGGGAGTATTTTATATTTGATCATCTCATTGGTTTTATTATTTTTTTTATTTTTAAATGGAAGACTTTGGAAACCATTGAAGCTCAAGCAGATAGCGCTTCCTTTCGATCAAATAACGTCCAAGCTCATAGAAATCAGAAGGTCAATTCCAGCATTGGTGTGGATTCTTGCATGTTTGCCTCTATTCAAATCAAGCTCAAGCCTCAATTTGGTCATTGTTTTGGCATTTATAGGTTGGACTACGTTTGCCAGAGTTGCAAGGGCAGAAACACTCAATATCATCAATGATGGATATATCAAATACATAGAAGCAGTTGGTGTGGGTAGCCGCCGATTACTCTTCAAACATATCATACCAAATATAAAGGATAGCATCATTACGATTGGCGTTTTTGCTTTGGGTAGTAATATTTTACTTGAAGCAGGTTTGAGTTTCCTTGGGCTAGGTCTTGAAGCAGATGAAATTTCATTTGGGTCGATGCTTTCGGTCGCTAAGGGAAATTTGATAGCTTGGTGGATGGTCGTTTTTCCAGGAGGAATACTTTTTATGATCTTGTTTGGCTTGCGTTTAATGGTTGAAAATGAACCAAAAACAAACATTTGATTTTTCCTCGCCTGCTAAGGCAATTTACTTTCTTGCCCCTTCCTTTTTTCTAAAATCACAAAAACAGCACCAGATATCAAATCTACCATGGCATGAAGGATTGCTACGATCAAGAGTGACTTTGTGAGTACAAAAATGGCCCCGAATAAAATGGATAAAGAGAAAATTTTAAACACATTGAGGAAGCCTTGATAAAAATGCGAGATCGAAAAAATCATTCCAGGTATGATGATTGACATGATGAGGTTGTATGGACTTGATGGTAATACTTCTCGCATGTAATTGATCAGAAAGCCTCTGAAAACTATTTCTTCACATACTCCAGCACTCACTGCAAGAAATATAAAATGACAGTATTCCGTCCAGTTTTGTGGCATGATATTGAGCATTTCTTCATCATCAATTTTTTTACCTTTTTGATACTGATATGTAGAGACTGCTGTATCTATGAGATAAATTGCAAGTAAAGCAAGAATTAAATAAATGGATAAAGTTGAAAATACCGGCCAATTTATGCCCAAATCGGCCCAAGGTTTTGTAGTAATGTTCCAACTGGTGATAACTAAAACCGCGCCAATCCATAACATCAGTCCATTGCTGTAATACAAATGTTTCTTGGGAGGTAGGTCCATTTTGACCTCCTCACCCTCTATCGCCATATTTTTAGAGCTGGATAGCAATGACAAAATAGGTATGAGGATTCCTACAACTATAAATAATATATGGTCTAGCCAAAAAAGTTTCATAATACACCAATGGTTGAGCAAAACTAATGTTTATCTCCACATATACACTATTCGGAAATAGAATTGACCACAATCTCGTTGCTAAAGGTTCATCTAAGCTTTGGTCTGCTAAAAGTGCTTTTAAATCAGCTTGAGTTTGAACTTTCAATCACCTCTTTGTCCTCAATTGAGATAAATATAGAAATACACTGTTTTCAGAAATTCAATAACTATTAAACTCTTTGCCACAACAGATGGTTTAATGGAGCAAATTACAAGGTTGCAAAGTTTTGAGAATATGCTCATCAATCCAGTTTGGATTTATAAATTATTTACACCTTTGTTTCTTTGAGTAATCAATGGAAAAAACTTTAGCAAAAGCTTATCAATGGTTTGACAGCAAAGGTTGGAAGGTCCACGCTTTCCAAGAAGAAGCCTGGGCTGCATATGCCTTGGGTAAAAGTGGCTTGGTCAATGCTCCCACTGGCAGCGGTAAGACCTACAGTTTATTTATTACAGCCTTGTTGCACGCTTCCCAAAAAAAAGGTTTGAAAATCATCTGGGTGACGCCCATCAGAGCATTGGCCAAAGAGATTTTCCAAGCTTGTGATCGTGCTGCCAAAGAAATGGAAATAGAATGGCGCACAGAAATAAGGACCGGTGATACCAGCACCTCTGTGCGGCAAAAGCAGTGGAAATCTCCACCTGATATGCTCATCACAACCCCTGAAAGTATACATGTCATGATGTGTATGAAAGGATACACTGATTATTTCAAAAACCTGGAATGTATTGTGGTGGATGAGTGGCATGAGTTGGTTGGATCTAAAAGAGGAGTCTTGACCGAACTTGCTTTGAGTAGATTAAAGGGCATCAATCCATTGCTCAGGGTCTGGGGCATCTCCGCAACCATTGGCAATCTGAGTGAGGCGATGGACGTACTTTTTGGTTGGGATCGACCAGCAGATATTGCATTGATCAAATCAAATCTTGACAAAAAAATTGAAGTGATTTCTATAATTCCCGAGGAGTTGGAAACTTTACCCTGGGCAGGGCATTTGGGAATCAAACTTGCACATTTGGTTTTACCCATTATACATCAATACAAAACAACCCTCATTTTTACCAATACGAGGGCTCAATGTGAAATCTGGTATCAGAAGCTACTTGAATTGGATGAAGATCTGGCGGGATTGATTGCTATGCATCATGGCAGTATCAGCAAAGAACTTCGGGATTGGGTTGAAGATGCCCTTTATGAAGGTCGGCTGAAGGTCGTAGTTTGTACATCTTCTCTTGATCTAGGTGTTGATTTCAGGCCTGTAGAAAACATCATCCAAATTGGTAGCCCCAAGGGCGTTTCAAGATTTGTGCAAAGAGCTGGAAGAAGCGGACATCAGCCTGGGGCAACCAGTCACATTCACTTTCTGCCCACCCACGCATTGGAATTGATTGAATCAGCAGCCTTAAAATATTCCATTGACCATCATGAATTGGAAGATCGTGTGCCGTATATAAGGTCATTTGATGTACTTATTCAATATTTGATGACCTTGGCTGTCTCAGAAGGTTTCTACCCGCAAAAACTGTATGAAGAAATATCTAAGACTTTTTGTTTTCAATCGGTTACGAAGGAGGAATGGCAGGAATTACTTTCATATTTGGTCAATGGTTGCAGGTCTTTGGAGGCATATGATGAATTTCAAAAGATCAGCGTCGAGGATGGAAAATATTTCGTGGAAAACAAAGGCGTCGCTTTAAGGCATCGGCTCAGCATCGGCACTATTGTGAGCGATGTGATGATTCAGGTAAAATATGCTCGTGGCATGCGGCTAGGTTCAATAGAGGAATATTTTATTTCTCAATTGCAAGTTGGTGATGCTTTTTGGTTTGCAGGCAGAGCTTTGGAGTTGGTGAGGTTTAGAGAAATGACCGCACAAGTCAAAAATTCAAATAAAACTAATGGTAGGATTCCTTCTTACCAAGGAGGTAGAATGCCTCTGAGTTCCCAATTGTCCAAAGTTTTAAAACAAAAAATAACTGATTATCTCAATGGAGAAATCAATGATGTTGAAATTGTAGCTTTGATTCCGCTATTTGAAACTCAAGAATTGCGGTCAAGATTGCCGGCCACCGATGAATTATTGATCGAATATTTTGAATCTAAAGAAGGATGGCACCTCACTATTTTCCCTTTTGAAGGCAGGGCGGTGCATGAAGGAATGGCTGCATTGTTGGGTAGGAGGTTATCTGCATTATTACCAATTACTTTTTCGATTTCCATGAATGATTATGGTTTCGAATTGCTTTCTGATCAAAAAATCGATGTAGACAAATACCTTACTAAGTCATTGTTTGATGTCAAAGATTTGGTTGCTGACATTGAAGCAAGTATGAATGCTGTAGAATTGGCAAAACGAAAATTTAGAGATATTGCCATTATCTCGGGTTTGATCTTTCAAGGTTATCCCAATAATTTTAAAAAAGATAGACACCTCCAATCATCATCAGAACTTTTATTTGGTGTTTTCCACGAATATGAACCAGAAAATTTATTGTATAGACAAACCTATGAAGAAGTATTGACCTTTCAATTGGAAGAAGGGCGTCTGAGAAATGCCCTCAAAAGCATTCAAAGCCAAAAGTTGATCATCACCAAACCACAAAAGCCTACACCTCTTTCATTCCCACTTTTGGTAGACCGTCTCAGAGAAAAGATGAGTTCTGAGCAATTGGAGGACAGAATCAAGAGAATGATTGCCCAATAATCAAAATTTATTCAGATTTTAAGTTCGTCGTCATTTATAGTCACTCATCGATGGAATACCCTCATTTGTAGAACATAATTTGCTATTTAGCGATATCTTGTTACTTTTTATTAATTTTTTCGTCTATAAAAGAGTAAACAAAAGAATATAATTTGTTGTTATAATTAAAAACCTCTTGACTTGTGTAGCAAAAAGCAATATCTTTGCGTCAGATTTCAAGGAATCGAATTAAGAAATAGAAAATTAAAAAGATGAGAAGACTTATTGAGTTTATCGAAAAAAATGCAACTGCTAAATCAAAATCTTTTATAAGAAAGATGGAGATTATTAAAACAGAAGATCAAAATCAAACTAAAGGTGATTACAATCCTAAAACAGCTAGGTACAAATCACTCAAAGATCTAGACAACTTGTTTAGCAATTAAGCTTCGATAACTTAGAATAAAAGCCTGGCTTCTGTAACGAAGTCAGGCTTTTTTATTTTATAGCCCTATTTGTAACTATTCAGGTGTCTGCTTTCAGTTTAAAAAATAAGTCAATTTTTTGTCAATCGAGGCTCATTTGAGGCGAAATAGCAGCGCTATTTCAACGATAATAGCCGATGAGTCACGAAAAATTGACATTTTTTAAGCGAAATTGAGTACACCTGAATTGTTACCCCTATTACCTCTCGAGTATTTGAGCCATAAATTTGTGTTTAATCATAAAATTCGATTCTGTAAAAAGGACATGCCCTTATTAAATGAACATTGCCTATCTTAGATTTATTGTTTCAAAAATGATAGGATGATCAAGTTTTTAGAACTTTTAAAATGTCAGCCATTGAGACTGGCAGATTAAAACAGTATGTGACG
>ERZ795059.3216-NODE-3216-length-15984-cov-7.850587_pt1 | contig 15984 bp, 12 predicted proteins | sample MGYA00375143_ERZ795059 | MGnify/ENA primary metagenome ERZ795059 (study PRJEB30188, sample SAMN05720168) | activated sludge metagenome | isolation source: Anaerobic digester | place: USA | collected 2015-01-07 ... | reverse complement strand
CCAAGCCACACTCCGTATTTAGACACAACTGGAAGACCAACTAATAATTCTGTAATATCTTTAGTAATATCAAATACATCAGTAATCCTATGTAATACAAATAAGAATAAAGTCGAAAATATAATTACATAAATAAAAGAAATAAATTCTATTTCTCCTAGCATAAACTGTAAAGAAAGATCTAAAATACCAGAAAATACAAATACAGCAATTAATGCAAATATTGCTTGACCTAACTTGTAAAGGGCCCTTAAATAAACCAAATCGATTATGTTACCAACAATATAGAAAGCAGCACATAACACTAAATATAATAATACGGCTCTTAAAACGAATACAACCCTTTGCCAAAATATAAAGCTAGAATTTGCAATAAATAGATTAATTCCAGTAACTCCTGCAAATATTAAGAAAAACAAACTTGCAATATAGAATGGAAAACTTATTCTTGTAATTGAAAATCTAGAAAATATTGTTTTAATAAAATTAATTAATTTAACATCAAGATTAAATCCCCTCATTAAAAAATAAACTCCTAAAACCAAAGCCAATATCTGAAATGCAAGGGCCTTGAAAAAGAAAAATAATAATAAAACAACTGCAGGGATACCAAATATTATTCTTGAAAATGCTGGATCGTTTATTGCTTTCTTTACAGTATAAAACATACTTTCTATTGCTTTTGATTGTTTAACTATAACTAGCTCTTTTGAGATAATTGGACCAAAATTTTGCAATATTGGTATTACTTGATCATCTTCTGCGCCATCTGTAACAAAAACAAATGCGCTTGCTGGAAATTCTTCTAAAACGGATTTTAATTGCAAAGAAATGTTTTTATCTGCAAAAAATAAATTTTCTTTAGAGTGCCCAGTCAAACTTGCAATCTCAACAACATAGTCTTTTTTTAAATCAGCATATTTTTTTAATGCCGCAAAAATTGCATTTGCGTCTGATTCTTCTGGATCTTTTAAAATCAAATCATTTGCTAATTTTAAATTATTATCATAACCTACTATTGGTCCAGAAATTCCTAACAATTTACCGATATCATTATCTCTATCAACTGTAAGAATAAGTAATCTTTCTTGATTAGTGTGTTTTTCTACTAAAACATCTTCATCTGTTTTTTTCTTCAAAATAACAACACCATTATAAATTGTTTTATATATTTATTATTTATTAATTATAATTAATTAATGTTAGTTTGTAATAATATATATAAATAGTAATATACAAAAGTATTTATAATAATATCTTAAAAGAAAGAAAAAAAATGAACGAGCAGAAAACCAAAAATATTTTCTTTACAATGATTGTTTTTATTTTATTTGGGATAATTACCTTATTCTTAATTGCACATGAAACACTTAAGCAAATAATCTTAATTATACTAATTATTGCTGCACTTATTTATTTATTGTTTATTTCAGAAACTATTTTACAACTTAAAGACTACGAAAGAGCAGTGATTTTTAGATTTGGAAAAGTAAATAGAGTCGGCGGCCCAGGTTGGACTATTGTTTTACCATTTATTGAAAAGCCAACACACGTTACATTAAGAACACAAGTAATTGATGTTCCAACACAACAAATTATAACAAAAGATAATATAAGAGTAACAATTGATGCAATACTTTTCATATCTGTAGATTCTGCAAAAGAAAGCGTAATAAATTCTGTTGTTAAAGTTGAAGATTATAAAAAAGCGGCTACTTTCTATGTAATTGCAATGCTTAGAGATATCTTGGGTGAATTTGATTTAATAGATGTAATATCTAGCACCGAAAGCATAAACAAAAGACTTACAGAAGCACTAAAAGGAGTAGCAAAAGAATGGGGAATAAAAATAAACTCTGTTGAAATAAGCGACATACAAATACCTGATGAAATTGTTGAATCAATGCATAAACAAAAAGCAGCAGTTCAGAAGAAACTTGCAATATTTGAAGAAGCAGAATCTGAAAGAGCAAAAATCAACGCAATTAGAGAAGCAACAGAATCCTTGTCTGATAAAACAATATTATACTATTATATTAAAGCACTAGAAAAAGTTGGAGAAGGACAATCTTCAAAGATTATTTTTCCAATGGAACTTACTAATCTTTTAGGGTCAATTTCTGATAAAATAAATTCAGGGAAAACCCCTAAAATTACTAGAACAGAAAAAGAAAAACTTACAGAATATCTTCCTTTAATTCAAAACTATCTTGAAAATACAAAAAGAAAAAAATAATTATTTGAATTTTTTTATAAAATTTTTTTCAAATAATTCTAATTTTTTAAAATTAGATTCTAATTTTTCATTAGAAATTTCGATTAATAATTTTAAATAATCATCAGAAACTAATTGCTTATTATCAATCTTTACTAATGTAGAAATATATACTGTATTAGTTACTTCGCAAGTAAACCGGCCATCTTTTGCACTAATTATCCCTGCTTTTTTTAGTCCTTGGTCTCTGCAGAAATCAAGTATTTCTTTTGCCTTATCGTAATCTTTTGTTGCGAAATGAAAAATAAATGGTTCTACCTTTAACCAAAGATATCCGTCTTTAAAATTATCAATATCTTTTTTTATCTCATCATAAGTTACTAATCTGTGATATCTATTTTCAAATTCTGAAAATTTCTTGTTTTCGTCTTTATCTCCGTGTAGTAATAAAAGACGACCAGAACAACTGCTTGATGTGTAGATGTCTGGAATCTTAACAACATCTAATAAAAATGGAATAACTGGAGAATCTACTAATCCTTTATCCATTGCATCTTTTAATGTTTGTGTGTGGTGCTTCTTTAACATCTTAAATCTAGCGTCAGTTATGTCTTGAGTCATTATAATCACATTAATTAGGTTTATAAACAATTTAGTATATATTATATATAACAAAAATAATATATATTAGTAAGAAAAAGTGATATTTATGTACAAAAAATTAATGATTTTTATATTCGGTTTATTTATTATACCTCAAATCTTTTCATTGCAAATGCTTGAACCAGTAATGGTTGATTTAGAGTATAACGATTCTGTAGAAATCGGGGTTGTTGCACCCGGAGAATATTTTTTACTTAGTTTTTTCTTAGATGAACCAAATCAATATGATGCAATTGCAACAGACGGATTTGGAGCAAACTATATCTCTTTTGAAAACACACAAACAACAGGAGAAAGTATCTATACTGTTGCAAGAATAAATGATAATGCCTCCGGAGAAAAGCAAATTAAAATTATTTTAAAAAATAAAACAACAGAAAATACAGCAGAGATATATCTAAAAGCAAGAATAGAAAGTAATGTAATCTCTACTTTTGTTTTACCATATGATAAGAATAGTAAATTCGGAGAAACAAAAGATATTAAAATAAAAATAATAAACAAATCTATTACAACTAAAAAAATTACAATATCTTCTAATCTTCCAGCAACGTGGTTTGAATCAAAAAATAAATTAAATAAAGAGAAGGTTGTTTATTTGCAACCTGCTGGAACAACAGAAGTAACTTATTCTTTTATTCCAAAAAATATCGGGGAGAAAGAAATTGAATTGTATATCTATACTGACTTTGATGAAACACAAGTTAATAACTTTACTCCAAACTTTTTGAAGAAAATAATATATGAAAGAAATGAAGAAAAAATAAACATCTACGTATTAAAGAATCTTAGTGCATTGTATGGATCAAACTTATATAATTTTCCAACATTTGGATTAAATTCAATCCCAGTATATTTCTTCAATAATGTTGTTAGAATAATTACAAGTTAAATTCTATGAACACGAAATATAAAACTGAAATTATTAAGTTCTTCAAGGATTGTATAAATAAGAAAATCACAAAGCAACAATTTGAAAATAAAAAAGTTGAATTTTCTAAAAAATACAAACTTAAAAAACTTATATTAACTTCAGATGTTTTTATGGCTCTTGGTATTACTAACCCTCCTGAATTTCTAATTACTAAACCGACTAGGACTCTTTCAGGGGTTACTATTGTTGCAATTATGACTAGACCTGGAGATTGTCCAGGTAAATGCATCTATTGCCCTAATTGGAGTAATGCACCTAGAAGCTATACAGGATTTGAACCTGCTGCTCTTAGGGCTAAAAGAAATAATTTTGATCCTAAAAAACAAATAAGCGACAGATTAAAGCAATTAAAAAATACTGGGCACCCCATTAATAAAATTGAACTTATTGTTATGGGCGGGACATTTCCTGCAACTGATGTGAAATATCAAGATGATTTTGTTAAAGGCATCTATCAAGAAATTACAGATTCTAAAGAAAAAGATCTTATTAAACTTAAAAAAAAAGCAATGACTTCCAAAAACAGAATAATCGGAATAACTTTTGAGACGCGCCCAGATTTCTGCGATAAAGAAACAATAAAAAGACTACTTGATTTTGGGGGTACACGTGTTGAATTGGGGGCACAAATAATAAATGAAGATGTGCTACTTAAAATTAACAGAGGACACAGGGTTGATGCAATTATTAATGCCACTCAAGATTTAAAAGATGCGGGATTTAAGGTTTTATATCACGTAATGCTTAATTTGCCTGGAAGTAATTACGAGAAAGACTTAGACTCATTGAAAGAAATATTTACTAATCCTAAATTTAAACCAGATATGATTAAGATATATCCTTGTCTTGTCACTAGTGGAACAAAATTAGAAAAAATGTATTATGATAAGAAATATGAACACTATGGCTTGGATAAAACAGTTAAGTTAATTGCAGATATAAAAGAAATGGTGCCGCCATGGGTAAGAATAATGAGAATACAAAGAGATATTCCTGCAGATAAAATAATTGCAGGAATTAAAAAAAGCAACCTGAGACAACTTGTAGAAGAAGAACTAAAATCAAGAGGAACAAGATGTAATTGTATAAGATGCCTAGAACCGAAAAGCCAATTAAAATCTATAGCAAATTATAAAATAGAAGTTACAGAATATGATGCCCAAAAAAGCAAAGAATATTTTATTTCTGCAAAAAAAGGTAATTATCTTCTTGGTTTTATTAGATTAAGATTTCCATTTAATACATTTATTAAACAAATTGATAAAAAAACAAGCATTATTAGAGAACTTCATGTTTATGGGCAAACAACTAATTTTGATGACCAAAACATACAACATAGAGGTATTGGAAAGAAATTACTTAAGAAAGCAGAAGAAATTTCTTCGAAAAACAAATATACTAAGGTCGCAGTTATTAGCGGTGTAGGCGTAAGAGAATATTACAAGAAACAAGGTTATAAATTGATTGAACCATATATGATTAAGGAGCTAAAAAATGAGCGAAAATAAAGATTTATTACTGAAAATGCTTGCAGATGAACCTAAATTATATAATATAATTAATTCTAAAGAACATTTATTAGTTTTGGAAATACTTGAAAAAGACAATAAAAACTTTCAATTTATAAAAAATGCGCTAGAGAAAGATATATATATTAAGAAAGATATAATAATATATAATATATTAGATAGTTTAATTGACAACAACCTAATAAAAAAAATAAAAGTAAACGAAAGTGACATTTATTTTCTTACAGAAAAAGGAAAGAGTTTCTTGAAACTCTTTAAACAAACTAAACAAGAATTTAGTTTGATGTGATTAAAAAGGTGGAAGAATGAAGGCATTTTTAGGAATATTAAGCACAGGAAAAGGAACTTGGGGGCAGGTCGCTCACATTATAGATAATGTTGAGTACGATAAAGTGTATCTTATTTCAAATGAATGGGCACAAGATAAATTTAATTGTACTAAACCAATAAATTGGATTATAATAGACCCAAGAAAGGGATTAAGTGAAATTATGGCAGATTTAGAAAAACAAATACCAACAGATGCAAAAGAAATTGATCTTAATATACATTCTGGTAGTGGTAAAGAACACAGTGCTGTTTTAGCATTACTTTTACAGAAGAAAGTTAAATTTAATATTATTACAATAAATGCACAAGGAATTGTAAAATATTAATTTTTACATTCTTTTTTCTTATTTTTACAAAAAAATGAACAATGCATCTTTATATTTCTAAAAATCTAGAAATATTTGATGAAAAAAATAATAATCTTCTTACTTATATTAAGTATAGTTCTACTTAGTGGTTGTTTAGATGTTATATCAACAAGACAGAAACAACTTTGTAAATCAGCTACACACGAATCTAATACTTCTATTTTTGAATGCACAAAAACAAGCGAGTGCTTCAAGAAAGTTAATTCTGCTGGATTAAATGTTTCTGATAAATTAGATTTAAATCTTAAAAATCAATTTTTAATATATAAAAATAATATATCTTCGGCTATATTTTATTTTAATTCTGCACAAAAAAATATACAGAAAATTAACGATTTTTGCTCTGGAGAGAAAGATGTAGAAATAATTAAGAATATGAATGAATTGTTCTTTAATATTTCAAAAATTTTTGAATACCAAGACAAATCCTGGCAGAAGAGCATTGAAATTTTAAAAGATTATGCTATATTTCTTAAAGAAAATGGGGTAGAAGAGATACCTGAAGAAAAGATATATGATTCTTATGTGATTATTAACCAAAATATTAACGAATTAAGATCTGAAGAAAATTTAACCTCAAATTATGTTTCTTTACTCAAAATAGAATCTAAGAATGCAAATGAACTTGCAAAAAAATTTGGATTTAATCAAAGCTATATGACCGAATATGGATATGTCGATCTTTATGCTTATTATTCAGAATATATTGAAAATCCTAAAAAAGAGATAAAATTGCCTTTAATTTCTAAATCAAGTAATTATGTTTTTGCAAGATTGTCTACTATTGAGAATTTTATTAAAATAAATACTAATCTTTCTGGAACAGACAATTATAATTTATATATTTTATTTGATAAAGAATTTGGGGCACAGGACTCTTTATTTACTAGGTTTATAGAACTAAATAACGAAATTAGTACAAATCTAGATCAAATATTTATCGCCATTAACGATTATGAAAAAAATATACTGGAAAATATAGATTATCTAGATGAAGAACACAGACTTGAATTTCAAAGATTAAATTATATGTATAGTCACGATAATATCGGATTTGGAAATTATCTTGCACAATTAAAAGTAATAGAATCTATAATTTTAGAAAATAAAAATATTGAAGAAGAAACTAATCTAGAAATTGCAAATAAAATTTCTGCGTGTGATGAGATTGCTAAAGAAGCTAAATCTTACAATAATAATTATTTTAAAAAACTATTAAATGATTATTATGCAGAAGAAAATTTATTGCGCAAAGAAGAACACTGTAATAAACTAAAGAACAGTTTAGATCAAAAGGGTTGCTTTTTTATTTATACTTCGGCTGTAGAAATTGGATTAATAGAAAACGTGTCCGATCTAAACGATTTTGAATGCAAAGATATAATTAATCAACTTAATTACGAATTAGAAGATGATGAACGAATTTTGTTTTTCAGAAAAATAATACTAGAATCTAAAAATCTATTAGTTGAATTAAAAAAATTAGAACTAGATTTATTTGAAGAATTGGCGATGATTGAATTAAACGAAAAAACAAATAGCTATTATAACAAAAGCAATATCGAATTAATCTTAGATATAGATAAAATACTAGCTGATGCTTTAGAAAATAATAAAAAAATAAAAGAGTTATTAGAAACGGCAGTAATTACAGATATAACTAAGAATGCAATATTAGAGTATAATTCCAATGAAATATTTTTAAAAATTAATAACAAAACTAACGTAACTCAAAATATTTGTGTGAAATTAAATATTAACGACATTGTATCTTTGACAGACGATCTTCAATTTTCTGGTGGGCTGGCTTGTATTGAAAAATTATATTCTGGAATAAATTATTTTAAAGTAAAATATGAAAATCAGAGAACAATAAAAACCATTCTTTTGGAATTAGATTTAGAGCAGGGGTTGTATGAAACAACCATAGAAAATAAGGTGCTTAATTTACCAGACACATTATTTCTTGGACAAGTTTTGATATTAGACCCCGTTAAATATGAATTAGATGAAAACCTGTGTGTGCATTATCTTACAGAATTTAAAAATAAAATATTATATTCCAAAAAAACATTGTCTAAAACACAAATAAACATAGCCACAAACAAAAATTCAAACGATTATTTACTAACAGACATTTTTAGATTAAAAAATATGGCCTCTGAAAAGATTTGTGGCAAAATTATTTTGATAAAAGATTGCTTTGATTGTATAACTTTATTAAAAGAAAATGGCCTTATAAAACCAACAAGAATAGAAAATGGGCACTTAAAAAATGAAACTTGTTTTGATCCCTATGAAGAAAAATTATTTGAATTAAATAAAATAATAAGTACCGGTTCGATTATTGAAGACATAGATGATACTAGATGGAAATTAAATTCGCTTTTAAATTGCGAATTTGAAGAAATAAGACAAGAAGGTAAGCAAAGACAACAACTTTTAGAAAAAATAAATGTTGATGATCTAACCGTTAATGCAATTACTGACTTCTATAAATTAAAAATAGAAATAGATAAGTTGAATCAAGATTATTTGTTATTAGTTTCTAAATTAGAAAATGTGAATTTAATATTGTCTAAATTAATTTTGTTAAATTTAAATTCTGAAGAAAAGAAAATATTTGAAGAAATAGACAATAAGAAATTTACAGACATTGAACAAGCATTTAAGAACGCGACAAATCTTTATTCTGATGTTTTAAATCGTATAGATTCTGAAGAAGGCATATATAATTCAGATTTTAAAAATAAAATAAATAAATTAATTGAAGATGGGCGAATTGCGGGCGTTATTGACGAATCAGAAATTAATAAATTAAATTCGTTGTCATTTAGAGAATCAGAAATTAATGAATTTAAAGTATTAGAAGAAAGAATAAATAATAAAATTCAAGAAAAAGCAAGAACTGTTAATGAAATAATAGGAAATCTAAAGGGCCTAGACATTAAAGAAATAAATAAAACTATAGAAGAGATAGAATATCTTTATTCTAATATAGACTTAAAAGAACTTTACAATGTAAAATATTACCCGCCAGTAACATTATTAGACACTGAAAGACTAAAGAAAAAGAAAGATTATCTTCAAACAATTAGTTTTATGCAAAGCGCTTCTAAATTTGAAATAAATTACAATGAAGAGGATTATCTTGCTTCCATTAAAAACCTAGATGCCTCTGTTCTTGAAAGACTTATCGATATAAATAAGGAATATCAGTTGTTAAAATCTGGATTAACCCAAATAAAAAAAGATGCAAATACTGAAATTGTTTCATTAACTAAATATAATAAAACCAAAGATACTGGTATTAAACAAACTATATTAGATATTAGATCAGAATTTGATAAGGGAAACTATCTTTATTCAATTTATTTAATTAGAATTTTAAATCAGCCCGTAATTATGCCAAAAAAAACAAACTATCAAGTTTTTGTGCTTTTGGGGCTTGTTTCTGTAATTTCTGTTGGGTTTTTAAAATTTAACAAAAAAAAGAAAAAACTTAATTCTGAAGAAAAGAAACAAAGAATATTGAGACAATATTGATTCTATTCTAACCAATAAGATATTTAAATAATTACTATATATTATATATATACTTAAATATGTGAATGCTATGATTAAAAAAATAATTACTTTATTATTGGTTTTATGCTCTTTAAATATTGTTTCAGCTAGTGTGTTGGATCAAAGAGATTTTATAGACTCTGGAGATTTTAGTATTGAAAGAGGTAATACACTATGTAAGACTTACGAATTTGATAAATTAAACTATACGGATAATTCCGAAATAATATTTAATTTAATCATAGAAAATTATATTTCTACAAAAGCAGATTTAGATATTAATGTTTCTTTAAACGGAAATTTAATTAAAACAATTATTGGCCAAGATTTATTAGAAAAAAATATAATATATATTAATGAACCAATGATTGAAAAAAATAAATTAAATGTGTGTGTAAAAAATAATGCATTACCTAAAATCACAATATCCAAGAAAAGCACAATTGGCACTTATCTTTTAGGGGATATCAGAGAGGGTGTTGATTTCTATCAAAAAGTTTTAACTAATGAAACCTATAGCAGTTCTCTTATTCCTATAGAAGTTTATGTTTATAATAGTGGCCAAGATTCTTTAAATATTAATCTTAATTATGCTAGTGAGACTTTTTTGAAAAATTCAAATCTAGAAACTGTGTCTGGACAAACAAATTATTATGGAAAAATTGATGCAGGACAAACAATAACAATAAAGTATTATTTAAAAACAAATAAAAATTTAGAATTTTCAACACCAAGAGCTGAATTAAAATATATAGATGATTTTGGAACAGAAAATACACTTTATGCTAAACAAGAAATAATAAATGTTACAGAAAATCAAAATAAAATTGAAGTTTATGTTGATTTGGAAAAAAATGCACTTGTTAATGAATCAAAAACAGGCAAAATTATTTTAAAAAATATATCTCAAACAGATATTAAAAATGTAACAATAGAGACTAATTTCGATGGAAAAATTATTGTATCCCAAAGACAAATTCCGGTTTTAAGAAAATTCGAAGTTACTGAGATTCCTTTTGAAATAACAACAGATGAAATTAGAGAATATACCTTTACTGCCACCGTTTATTATAATCTAGGAGAAAAAGAAAACGGAGTTAATTCTCAAACCATTATAATCAATGCAGCAAATAAAAAAGACTATGTTAAAGAAACCATTGGTGTTTTTTTAATAATTGCAATTGCAATATACATTTGGCTTGTAAGATTGTAATTATACAATCCTTTTAAACATTTTTTCTAATTCTTTTTTATTATATATTAACATTGTTGGTCTACCGTGCGCACAAATCGCTTTGTCTTTGCATTCTTCTAATTGTTTAATTAGATTAATCATTTGAGAAATAGATAGCGGGTCGTTTGCTTTAATTGATTCTTTACAAGACTTTAACTTTAAAATTTTATCTTTTATTTTATCTAATTTTTCTTTAGGATTCTCTTCTATATCTTTTATAATCTCATAAAAGAAATCTATTGTAAAGTATCTTTCTAAGAATTCAGGTATTGTAATTAAATAAATTTTATCATTATCTTCTTGAATAATAAACCCTAGATTCTTGAAAAGAGGTTGATTATTCAAAATAAATTCTTTAGTTTCTAAATCTAGATTTATAAGCTCTGTTGGCACAATTAAATTTTGAACTTTTACATAATCAGAAAAATACTCTCTGTTTTTTTCTAAATTAATTCTTTCTTCTGCTGCATGTTGATCTATAAGCATCATGCCTTCTTCTATTTCACAAACAATAAATGTGTTTAAGATTTGCCCTAGAATTGATTTTATTTTTTGATTATTTAACATAAGTTCTTTCTGTGGCAAAACAGATATAATTGGCTTATATCTAAAATTCTCGATTTTATCTTGCAATTGTGCTGGAGAATTATTTTCAAAATAATAAGATTGCTGATTATTAACGGTCTCGGAATTTTCTAAGAAAGAGGAAATTGTAGTTGTGTTTTTTAATTCTGGAATTTCTTGATTTGAAAAAATTTTATTTAATTCTTCTTTTAATTGACTAATGAAAACAAATTCGTTTTGAATTCTTATTGTTCTTTTTTTCGGGTGCACATTAATATCTAACGATTTAGAATCCAAATCAAAGAAAAGAACAAAAAATGGTTTTTGCTGAATCATCAAATAATCTTTATAAGCATCTGTAATTTGCTTGTTTATTTGTGGACTAAAAACTGGTCTTTTATTTATATATAAAAAATTATTTGGAAAATAAAAATAATTAGTTGGTTTACATAGAATACCTGATAATTTAAATATTTTATTTTCTATATTTAGTGTGATTGTTTTAGAGACTATGTCTTTACCAAAAACTTGAATATACCTACCAACGCTTGTTGTTCTTGGAAAAATTTCATTTTTCTTTTCAGAAATAAATTGAAATTTAATGTCTGGATTTAATAACACAAATTCCAGAAAAGTATTGTAGATTTTTGAAAATTCAGTAAAAAGAGATCTTAAGAATTTCTTTCTTACTGGGATATTATAAAATAAATCTCTAACTATTATTGTTGTGCCTCTAGAAAAAGGAATTTCTTTTATTGAATTATTTTCTAAAATATACCCTATTCCATCTTCATTATCAGAACTTTGTATTTTTAATTTACTTACGGTATTAATACTTGATAATGCTTCTCCTCTAAATCCGAATGTTTCTATTGAATAAAGATCATCTATTTTTTCTAATTTGCTTGTCGCATGTCTTTCTATTGTTAATGGTAAATCTTCTTTAGATATGCCTGTTCCATCATCCTTTATTTCAATTAAATCTATTCCTGAATTCTTTATTGATAAAGTTATTGATTTTGCTTTTGCATCAATTGCATTTTCAATTAATTCTTTGATTATGTCCGCAGGACACTCTATTACTTCTCCTGCACTAATTAAATTAATTGTTTCTTTTTCTAGTTTTTTTATCATAATTTATCAATCATCTTTTTGATTCAAGCTAGATTTTATTATTTTACCAGGGGTTTTAAGAAAAGAGTCATTTTCTAAATCCCTTTGAATTACCTGTGCTTTTTCTATTATTTCTTTGTTGATCCCTGCAAGCCTTGCAACCTGTAAACCGTAACTTTTGTTTATTCCGCCCTTTTGAAGCTTATGATAGAAATGAAGAGAATCTCCTTCTTCTTTTGCAGTTACATGGAAATTATTTATTCCTGCATATATCTCTTCCATTTTGTTTAATATGTGATAGTGTGTTGCAACAAGAGATTTACATTGTGTTTTGTTATTTAGATAATCTACTATTGACCAGGCTATACTTATACCATCAAAAGTACTTGTTCCTCTTCCAACTTCATCTAAAATTACAAGGCTGTTTTTTGTTGCATTATTAATAATATAAGCAACCTCTGACATCTCTACTAAAAACGTACTTGCCCTCTTGAAATGTCGTCTGATGCTCCGATTCGTGTAAATATGCCGTCTATTTTTCCGATTTTGGCAAAAGACGCCGGTATAAAAGAACCAGTGTGTCCAAGAATTAGTGCAATACACACACTTCGCATATAACTACTTTTGCCAGCCATATTTGGACCAGTAATTATCATTGTTCTATTATTAGAATCTAATACACAATCATTTGGTATAAATGACGTTTGTTGCTCAATTAAAGGGTGCCTTAAATCTTTTAAGATTAATTCGTCAGTATGTGTGTGTTCTGGAGAGATATAATCGTATTGATTACCAATAAATGCAAAAGAAAAATATTCGTCTAAAGAGCCAAGTAATGTTGCTGTTTTTTTAATTTCTTCTTGATGAATTATTATTTGCTTACAAACGTCTGTAAAAATATTAAATTCTAATTCTTCTCTTCTTTCTTTTGCGTGTAGCACCATAGATTCTTTTTCACTTAATTCTTTGGTGGTGTACCTTTCACAATTAACTAAAGTTTGCTTTCTTTCAAGATAGTCAGGAATATTTGTTGTTTGAGCTTTTGGTATTTCTATGTAATATCCAAAAATTTTATTAAATTTTAATTTTAGAGATTTAATATTTGTCTTTTGTTTTAATTCTGCTTCATATTCTAATAGCCAAGAATTTGTTGTTTTATTAATATTAACTAAATCAAAAAGCTCTTTAGAAAAACTTGGTTTAATAAAACCCCCCTCTCTTACACTTATTGGCGGCTCATTAATAATTGCAGAATCAATTAATTCTACAACTGCATTTAAATTAGACAAATTATTTCTTATTTCTTGTAATTTAATTGATTCGGTTTCTTTTAATATTACTCTTAGGTTTGGAAGAACTTCAAGACTTTGTTTTAAAGCAATTAAATCTCTTGGATTTGCATTTCCAAATCCTATTTTACTTATGATCTTGTCTAAATCCCCAATATAAGATAATTGCTGCTTTAATTCCTCAATAATAAACACATTTTCTTTAATTGCTTTTACTGCTTCATTAATTTTTATTATTTCTTCTTTGTTTGTCAATGGGTGCAATAAATCAAAATACAATTTTCTATAGCCCATTGCCGTTCTTGTTTCATTAATTAAGTCAAATAAACTATTTTTTTGTTGCTTATCTCTTAGATTAGAAACCAGTTCTAAATTATTTACTGTTTTACTATCTAATCTTATAAATTTATTAAGATTGTATTGTTTTATTTCAGAAATATATTCGAGATCAGAAAATTGTGTTTCTTTAAGATATTTTAATGCATTATAAGAAGAAAGAATTGTTTCATCTTTGTCTACTAATCCAAAAGCAGCTAAAGATTTAGTATTGAAATGCTCTAATAATTTATTTGCGGATTGTGCAACATCTTGATTATCGGTGTAATTTATAATTACGTTTGGAATTGTTCTTTTAATATTTTCAATTATACTAAAATCATTTAAAATATTTTTAGATAAAATAATTTCTTTTGGTTTTATTAAAAGAAGTTCATTTAATATTTCATTAAAATTATCAAAAGAATTAATTTTGAATTCTCCTGTTGTTATATCTACTAGAGAAAAACCAAATAGTTCTTTTAATTTAACAATAGAACAAAGATAATTATTTTCATAACTGTCTGTAAATAGTGTACTTGGTGTGATTATTCTTGTTACTGCTCTTTTTACTAGTCCTTTTGCAAGCTTTGGATCTTCTATTTGTTCGCAGATAATTACTTTCTTCCCATTTTTTATTAATTTTGTAATATATGGATCAATAGAATGATATGGAATTCCTGCAAGTGGTGCTTCTGTTTCTCCTTTGCCTCTTTTTGTTAAAGTAATGTTCAATAATTGAGAAGCAATTTTAGCATCATCGTAGAACATCTCATAGAAATCCCCTGCTCTAAATAATAATATTCCATCTGGGTATTCTTTTTTAGTTTCCAGATATTGCTTCATCATTGGGGTTAGATTTTGTTTTTCCATCTGCTTTTCTCTTTTTTTAAAAAAAGTTATGAGATCGGTGGGATTTGGACCCACGACACATAGGTCTTCAGCCTATTGCTCTCCCAGGCTGAGCTACGATCTCATTAGAGAAATTTGAGCCCGATGGGATTTGAACCCACGACACCAAGATTAAGAGTCTTGTGCTCTACCAAGCTGAGCTACGAGCCCAAACTATATTATTTTGAACCTGGAGGGATTTGAACCCTCGACACCGGGATTAAAAGTCCCGTGCTCTACCAAGCTGAGCTACAGATCCATAATATTTTCTTTGGTCGAATAACAATAGCTTATTTAATTAAATAGGATAATATAATATTTATGACTCAAAATGTTTATAAACTTACTATCTTAAGATTAGATCACCGTCCTTTTAGAGATAAACGAATAACCACACATTGTGCTTTGGTTTCTAGGGCTTTTGGGGCTAAAAAATTCTATTTTTCGGGGGTTGAAGATAATACTATATTAGAAGTTTTAGAAAAAATTAAAGCAAAATGGGGCGGGGATTTTGAAATGGAATTTATTGAAGAACCTTTAGAATTTGTTAAAAGTTTTAAAGAAAACAACGGAGTTGTTATACATTTGACAATGTATGGTAAAAATATTGTTGATGAAATAGAATCTATTAAAAAAATCACAAATAAAGGAATATTATTAATTGTGGGGGGTTCTAAGGTTCCAAAAGAATACTATGAACTTGCAGATTATAATGTGGCTATTGGAAATCAACCACACAGTGAAGTTTCTGCTCTTGGTATAATCTTATATATGCTTGATAATAATTGTCTTAAGAAAGAATTCAAAGACACTAAGATTAAAATAATTCCAAGTAACACTTATAAAAAAGTAATTAATTTATAAGTAGTTTGGTACTTAATTATATTATAATTCTAATTTCTAAAAAGAGGGATAATTGTGAGTCTTAATAAATTAAAAAAAGAAATACTACTTGATAAAACAACAAAACAG
>ERZ795059.3213-NODE-3213-length-15990-cov-6.275431_pt1 | contig 15990 bp, 13 predicted proteins | sample MGYA00375143_ERZ795059 | MGnify/ENA primary metagenome ERZ795059 (study PRJEB30188, sample SAMN05720168) | activated sludge metagenome | isolation source: Anaerobic digester | place: USA | collected 2015-01-07 ... | reverse complement strand
TACACTGGATGGTACACTCTTTCCCTACACGACGCTCTTCCGATCTTATGGTTTTCTTTTCTGTACCAACACCGGAAAAAGAAAATTCTGCTTATGGTTTTACCGGAGTTACTACCGAGCCTTTACCAAGTAACGAAGGCGGATTTTACAATTCTGCTTTATCGATTAGTATAATTAATGCTTCGGACATTCAAAAAATATATTACACAATAGATGGAGCAATACCCGATAGTACTTCTTTATTATATTCTCAGCCTATAACCATTTCAACAACCAAAGTATTAAGATTTATCGGTTACACTCAGGGTAAACTTAAAAGTAATGTTGTAACAAATACTTATTTTATTAATCAAAACAAAACAATGCCGGTAATTTCTATTAGTACAAATCCCGCAAACCTATGGGATAACGAAACGGGCATTTATGTATTAGGACCTAATTACGATCCAAGTTTTCCTTATATGGGGGCAAATTTTTGGCAGGATTGGGAAAGACCTGCTCATTTTGAAATTTACGAACCGGACGGAATAACAAAATATAAATCCAATGCGGGTATAAAAATTCACGGCAATTGGAGTAGAGCATTGGCACAAAAATCTTTAGCTTTGTTTGCAAGAGGTGAATATGGCAATAAGGAGTTTGAATATAAACTATTTCCCAACAGACCGTTTACAAAATACAATAATTTTATACTTCGTAATAGCGGGCAAGATTGGGAAAGCAGCATGATGAGGGATCTAATGATGCAAAACCTTGTTGAAGATTTGGATTTAGACCTACAAGCAGGAAGACCGGCAGTTGTTTATTTAAACGGAGTGTATTGGGGAATACATAATATACGTGAAAAGCTAAATGAAGATATGATTGCTTCGCATCATAATTTAAATCCTGATGAAATTAACATACTTGAAAATAACGGAGAAATAGTAGAAGGAACAAATGAGCGATACCTTAACCTAATATCTTTTATTAATAGTAATAGTTTGGTAAATAATACCAATTACGAATTTGTGAAATCGCAAATTAATATGGATAATTACGTTGATTATATGTTAAGCCAAATTTATTATGCAAATGTTGACTGGCCCGGGAATAATATAAAATATTGGACAACACAAAGTGATACAAGCAGATGGCGTTATTTAATTTTTGATACAGACCACGGTTTTGGTCTTTATAATCAAAATGCAGCTTCACACAATACTTTAACATTTGCATTGGAAACAAACGGACCCAACTGGCCAAATCCACCATGGTCAACTTTAGTGCTAAGAAAACTTGTTGAAAACCAAAACTTTAAAAACGATTTTTTAAATCGTTATGCCGATTTAGCCAACTCTATTTTTAAGAAAGAAACAGTTGTTGCCAAAATTGACTCATTACGCAATATTTTTAACCTCGAAATTACTAATCATATTGCCAAATGGAATAAATTTACATATAGCGGATGGCAATCTAATATTAATTTTTTGCGAAATTTTGCAAATTCTCGATTATCGTATTTAACAATGTATTTTATGCAAAAATTTGGAGTAACAACAACGGCTATAGTAAATATTGATGTAAACGACAGTAAAAGCGGAACAGTAAAAATAAATAGACTTGATATAAAAAAATATCCGTTCAGCGGTTTTTACTTTAAAGGTGTTCCGGTTAATGTAACGGCTTTACCTAAAAAAGGTTATAAGTTTGTTAGATGGGAAGGGATATCGGATTCCGATAGCCAAATAATTACCATAGTGCCAAATCAGTTGGATAGTCTTATGGCAATATTTGAAGTGGATGATTCATCGGGTACAATAGTTATAAACGAAATTAATTATAACTCAAATCAAAGTTTTAACACGGAAGATTGGGTTGAAATATATAATACTTCATCTCGCTCTGTAGATATTTCGGGGTATAGGTTTAAAGATGAAGACGATAGCCATAATTTTATTTTTCCGCAAAATACAAGTATTTCAGGAAACGGATATCTTGTTATATGCATAGATACTACATTATTTAAAACTAAATTTCCAAATGTAAACAATATAATTGGGAATACTGGCTTTGGTTTAAGCGGTAGCGGAGAACTAATTAGGTTGTATGATAAAAGTTTAAACATTATAGATTCTTTAACTTACGATGATAATAACCCTTGGCCCGTAGCACCGGACGGACAAGGTAAAACGTTATCGTTAATTAATCCGTATTTAGATAACTCGAAACCGGAAAGTTGGAAAGCCTCTCTATCTAACGGAACGCCGGGTACAATAAATGATATCTATACAAATACAGAAGAAGAAAATTTCTCGGATTATAACTATAGTTTATACCAAAATTACCCCAATCCGTTTAATCCGGCTACAACAATAGAATTTTCATTAGCCGAAAATTCGGATATTGAACTATCGATATTTAATATATTAGGTCAAAAAATATCAACAATTTATTCGGGGTATCTTGATAAGGGGAAACATTCTTATAATTTTATTGCACAAAACTTGGCAAGCGGAATATATTTTTATTCATTAAACATTAAAGATAAAAACAAAATATTTACTAAAAAGTTATTGTTATTAAAATAATTTATTAAGTTTTTAACATAAATAATACAAACAAAAAGGGGCGTAATATACTACGTCCCTTTTTAATTTTTAACAATTAAAAGCCAATTAATTTAATATAAAATATTACAATTAAGCCGGTCTATTATCAGCCGATAAGTCTTTAATGGGTTCTTTTTCTTCTAACATGCTTTTTACTTTATTAACATAATCTGCCCATTTATTCATGCGTGCAGCGGCATTTTCAAAATAAATTCTGTTTGTTTCGTAATCGTCTTCTTCCGGTTTGTGTAAAATTGCTTCAACCATTTCCGAATAAATTTCTTCTAACATTTTCTTTTCGTTTTCAAATTGGCAAGCCATAATTTCCTCCGTAATAATAAAATTAATGTTTATTTATTTAATTGTTTTGTATTAAAAATAGTTCAAAATATAAATATAAAAATGTTATATTAAATAACAAAAACCAAAATATTTAGTTCTTGATTATGGAAATAATTAATAAAAAATGCAAATGTAATAAAACTATTAATGATAATACGGTAATTCATGAATGTATTTATTCAGGATTAGGTTATATACTGTTTTTAATAGGGATGAGTGCAAAACCAAGTATGGTAAAATTTAAATGTGTTAACTGCGGAGTTATTTTTGGTATTGATAAAAACCCCGAGACACTTAAAAAATATGTAGGAAGGTAAAAATAAGTTAAACATTATAAAAGGATAAAATTATGAACAAAGATTTAATTTTACAAAAACAGCAACAAGCAATTGAATTGTTAAAAGAAAAAGATATTGACATGTGGTTAACGTTTGTTCGTGAAACAGGAAACATTAAAGACCCAATGATGGATATGTTGGTAGGTACGGGAGCTACCTGGCATAGTGCTTTTATTTTAACTAAATCAGGTGATACTGTTGCCGTAATAGGTTCACTGGAAGAAGCTAACTTAAAAAGTGTAGGTACTTTTAAAGAGATAAAAAGTTATTTAAAATCTGTAAAAGACGACTTTTTGGAAGTAATAAAAAGATACGATCCAAAATCTATTGCTATTAACTTTAGTCGAAATTCATCTTTGGCAGACGGATTAACATATGGATGTTATCTTGAATTGATCGATTTATTAAAAGATACGCCTTATGCCGAAAGGTTAATATCATCCGAAGGATTGGTTGCGGCTTTACGCGGTCGTAAAAGCGATGCAGAAATAGAATTAATGCAAACGGCTATTAAAGAAACTATTCGTATTTTTAACGAAGTTACCGATTTTATTAAACCCGGAAAAACCGAAAAAGATGTTGCCGATTTTGTTAAAGGATTAGTTGAACAGCGCGGATATGGTTTGGCTTGGGATGAAGAACATTGCCCGGCTGTATTTACGGGTCCCGATAGTGCCGGTGCACATAGCGGACCTACAAACAGAGTAATTGAAAGAGGCCATATATTAAATATGGATTTTGGCTTAAATATTAATGGATATTGCAGCGATTTGCAAAGAACTTGGTACATTTTACGCGAAAACGAAGAAATTCCCCCTGCAGAGGTTTTACACGGATTTAATACTATTTTAGAATCCGTAACCCTTTCGGCAGAAGCATTAAAACCGGGGAAACTTGGTTGCGAAATAGATGATGTGGCACGTAATTATATTATCGAAAAAGGATATTCGGAATATCCCCATGCATTGGGTCATCAAATTGGTCGTGTTGCTCATGATGGAGGTGCTTTGTTAAGTCCTCGTTGGGAGCGTTACGGTAATTTACCATATATGCCTGTAGAAAAAAATCAAGTATTTACTATTGAACCGAGGCTTTCGGTTCCGGGTTTTGGAGTTGCTACCGTAGAAGAAGAAGTATTAATTACCGATGACGGATGTAAATTTATTTCCGAAAGGCAAAAAGAAATATATTTGGTTAAGTAATTTTACTTAAATATTAAAATTAGTTATAGCAGTTCAAAACATTAATAAATTTTGGAAGACAAATTAACTATCAAGTTTGTTTTACAATATATTTTTAATGGTTAATATATATTAAATTGCCCACCCCTTTATGGAGCGGGCAATATTTAATAAATTGTATTGGCAAATTTGAAATTAATTAAAATCAATAATAAATTGATAATTTGGACGAAGCAATTTTGTTTTATCTAACATCATTTTTCATCAACCGGGTTATTACAAATCGACTTGAAATTGTTTAATTTATTCACCATTATTTATCTTTAGATAATATTATTATATTGCTAAAATATTATTAATTTTGTAAATTATTTTTAATATAAAAGGAAATATGACGGCATTATGTTTTTGGTAATGCAATGGTTAGGTTAAATTTGGAAATTATTAAAGTTTATTTCTCTTATATAATTAAGTTATAAAAATTGTTTACAGTAATAATTTAAAATAAATTTACTATTAACTATATAATTATTAACAATTGTAAAGGTAAAATATGATAGAGCTAATGTTGGGAATAATAATTTTAATAGGAATTATTAACATAATTCTCTTATTTACATCAAGAAATAAGGAGTTGGATTTAACTTTATTAAAAGAATATTTTGACCGTATTGATAAAACTTATCAAAATTTAGATAAAACAATAAAAGATGAATTTGTACGTAATCGAGAAGAATTTAACTTACAAAGTAAAGAGCAAAGGCAAGAACTTAGCCACACAATTACAAAATTTGGTGAATCTTTGGAAGGACGATTATTTGAAATTGCAAGTTTACAAAAAAACCAATTAGATTCGTTTTCAAAACAATTATTGCAACTTTCAAATACTATAGAGCTAAAGCTTGAAAAACTAATTACTACAAATGTAGATAATATTAGTATGTTGCAGTTAAAAACAGCCGAATCTTATAAAGAGATTAAAAGCGAGTTAACCACCATTTTGAAAGATGTTACTTTAACAGCCGAAAAAATGAATAAAAACGTTGACGATAAACTGAACATTCTTTCAGATCAGTTAAACAATAATGCAAAAAATAGTCGTGAAGAATTGAGTAAATCGTTAAAATTATTCCAAGATCAATCCTCAAGCGATATTAATAAATTTAATATAGAATTAAAGGAAAAATTCGATTTAAATTTAAAAGATCAAAAAGAGATAAATAATAGTATCGAATTAAGACTTGAAAGAATACGTACAACGGTAGAAGAAAAACTTCAATCTTTGCAAGAAGATAATACTAAAAAATTAGATGAAATGCGTAATACGGTTGATGAAAAATTACAATCTACATTGGAAAAAAGATTGGGAGATTCATTTAAATTGGTAAGCGAACGTTTGGAATTGGTACATAAAGGTTTAGGTGAAATGCAGGTGCTTGCAAACGGAGTCGGTGATTTAAAAAAGGTTTTATCCAATGTTAAAACTCGTGGTGTTTTGGGAGAATATCAACTTGCAAATTTATTGGAACAAATTCTTACGCCGGATCAATATTCTAAAAATGTTAAAACTATACCCGGTTCCAACGCAAATGTGGAATTTGCAATTAAATTACCGGGAAGAGAAGATGCAAGCAAGGTTGTTTGGCTGCCTATCGATTCGAAATTCCCCACCGAAGATTATCAGGCTTTATTAAATGCTTACGAAAACGGTGATGTAACCGCCATAGAGGAAAAAACAAAAAATTTAGCATATCGAATTAAAAGTAGTGCAAAAGATATTAAAGAAAAATATTTGCAACCGCCTCATACTACCGATTTTGGTATTCTCTTTTTACCTTTTGAAGGATTATATGCCGAAGTATTAAGAAATGTAGGATTATTTGAAACAATTCAAAAAGAATATAAAGTAATTATTACCGGTCCAACAACTTTAGCAGCATTGTTAAACAGTTTGCAGATGGGCTTTAGAACTTTAGCAATAGAAAAAAGGTCGGGAGAAGTTTGGGAAATTCTTAGTGCAGTAAAATCCGAGTTTGGAAAATTTGGCGAAATACTTGATAAAACACAAAAGAAATTGCAAGAAGCATCAAACGTAATAGAACAAGCCGGTGTAAGATCACGAGCTATTGAAAGACAATTAAGAGATGTTCAAGAGCTGCCGAAAGAAAAATCGCTGGATTTGTTAACAGGAAATTAAAATTATATAAATACCGGATAGTATAAATTACAATTTTGTAATTTATCGTAGTTCGGTCATAAATAAATATTATTCCGGTGTTATGTTTAAAGTATAACTATTGCTATTAACATTGTTATTTATTATTTTTTACATATCCTACAATAAAAAGATGAGGTGGTGAAATGAAGTTAGTATATACTGCAATTTTTTCACTGTTTATATTAACAAATCTTATTTTTAGTCAAAATCAAAGGGGGGTTAATAACAAATATGCTTTTTCTTTTCCACATTCTGAAAGTGTAAAAACAAATAATTATAACAATTTCGACCGGTTTATTTACAAAAACAAAACAAATGAAATCAACAGTACAAAGGGATTGCTTTTTAGACCTTCAATAATTAATATTAACGATAATACAAAAAGACAAACCTATACTTATGATGTTACAGGTAAAAACTTGTTGACACTATTATACGAAATTTGGCAAAACGGAGCATGGAATAATGTTTCTCGAGAAACCCAAACATACAATAATTTTGGTTACGTACTAACTGATTTGCGAGAAGATTGGGTAAATAATGCTTGGATTAATACCTCCCGTTATTCTTATACTTATGATGCAAACGGTAACGATTTAACCGATTTATATGAGATATGGGAAAATAATGCTTGGGTAAACAGCGGAAAATATACTAATACTTACGATGCACAAGGAAACTTACTTACGATGTTATACGAAAAGTGGGATAATAACGCTTGGTTAAATAATTTTAGATATACTCATACCTATGATGCAAACGGAAATATGCTAACTATGTTAAACGAATCTTGGCAAAACAACAGTTGGCAAAAGAATAGTTTTACAACTTACACTTATAATGCAAACGGAATTACCCAATCGGGGTTGAATCAAATATGGCAGAATAATGCATGGGTAAACAACGGAAGAATTACTTATACTTTTGATGCTAATGAAAATCCGCTTGTTTTTTTATATGAATCTTGGGAAAACAATGGGTGGGTTAATAATTGGCGAAATGTTTTTACTTACGATTCTTACAATAATATGTTAACGGAATTATCTCAAACATGGTTTAACGGAGTTTGGGAAAGCAGTTGGAAAAATACATATACTTACGATTCAAATGGAAATAGATTAACATCGTTATTTGAATATTGGGATAACGGGGTTGCCTTAAACGGATCACGTCAATTTTACACTTTTGATGCCAATAATAATACAATAACGGGAAAAGCCGAATTATATGTTAATAATACATGGATTAATGACGATTATGGGTCAATGACTGTTATATCAAGTAATAATTATGATTTTTATTATGTTTCGGGTTATAATTGTAATGTTCAATACTTACAATTTACCGATGTAGAAGACGAACTTAATAATAGTCTTGTTTTTACACTAAAACAAAATTATCCCAATCCGTTTAACCCAAGTACAAATATTAACTTTACTTTGCCAAATGTTGAGTTTGTAACTTTAAAAATATATGATATTTTGGGTAAAGAAGTAACAACGCTTATTAACGAAGAACTTATTGCGGGTAATTATACAAAAACTTGGGACGCCAAAAATTTAAGCAGCGGGGTTTATTTTTATAAACTGCAAGCAGGAAAGTTTACCGAAACCAAGAAAATGATTTTAGTTAGATAAAGAATGTATTTATAAATACGGTAAGGTGTTTATTTATCTACCTTACCGTATTTAATTTAATGGTTTTTCAATGGAGTGGTTATAATTATTAATTTAAGATAAAGAGGCTAAAATTTATCTTTGTGTTTTACTTTGTTTGCTTTAATAAAATTGTAAGTGTTTTATATTAAATATTTTAATAAATCAAGATGCTGAGAAATATGGTAATTATTGGTAAATTTGTTTTATTACTTGAAATAACAATTAATAAAACAAATTGTGGATGAAATAGAATGAATGATTTAGAAATAATTGATTTAACGCCTGAAAATATTGCCGATTATGGAGTTTGCGGTTATAAAGACGTTAATAAACATATCGAATTAAGGAGAAAAATTGACTGGTTTAAAGAGCTTTATCCAATGGGATTACGAATAAAAGTGCTATATTCAAAATTTGCAGGTTATCAAGGTATGTTGGAGTATATACCCGGAAAATACGCACATAGGCCGGTTAATGCCGAAGGGTATCTGTTTATTCATTGTATTTTTGTAGGGTTTAAAAATGAATTTAAGGGAAAAGGATACGCCACGCTTTTAATTGATGAATGCATGAATGAAGCAAAAGAAAAAAGTATGGAGGGAGTTGCCGCAGTTACAAGAAAAGGATCGTTTATGGCAAAAAGTGATATTTTTATTAAAAGAGGGTTTTCGGTAGTTGATAGACTAGAACCCGATTTCGAGTTATTAGTTTATAAATTCAACGAAAAATCGAAAAATCCGACATTTAAACCAATTTCAGAAGAGCACCTAAATAATTTTAAAGACGGACTGACCATTTTGAGATCTGCACAATGTCCATACTCGGAAAAAAATGTTAATGCAATTATTAAATCGGCATCAAAAATGGATTTAAAGATTAATTTAGTAGAACTAAATAGTTATGAACAGGTTCAAAATACCCCTTGTGGCTTTGGTACTTTTTGTATAATTTATTCCGGAGAAATTATTAGTTATCATCCTATTAGTAATACGCGCTTTGAAAATATAATGGCAAAAACTAAAATATAATGTTTATAGTAAAATTAGTTGTCAATTTTGTGACACATTATTAATTGATTATTTATAGCTTTATTAAAAAAACAAGTAAAACATATCTTGACTTTTTATATACCGTTCGGTATATTTAAATATTAAATATTTTAAACATGCTTGATAATAAACAAAACATATTAACAACTGCCCTTACGCTTTTTGCTTTACGGGGATATGAATCGGTTGGAGTTCAAAAAATAGTAGATGAGTCAAAAATTACAAAGCCGACTTTATATTATTACTTTGGTAATAAAAAAGGCTTGTTAGATGCTATTTTACAACAGTATTTTGAAATATTCTTTAAATCGTTACAAAATTCTATTAATACTGAAAATACTCTTATAAGCAACCTAAATTCTATTGCAAAAGTTTTTTTTAATTTTGCAAAAGGGAACAAGCTATTTTATAGATTTCAGTTGGCATTGTTCTTCTCTCCGCCTGAAAGCGAAACCCATAAAAGCGTGTTATTACATAATAGTATAATTTTTGAATTAATTACCTCAATTTTTGAACGAGAATTTAAAGAATCGGGAAATAAAAAAGTATATTCAAAATACGCTTTTACGTTTATCGGTATGCTTAATAATTATATTTCATTATACTTAGGTGACTTATTGTTATTAGATGAAAAAGCCGAAAAAGACGTTGTTAATCAATTTTTGTATGGAATTACAGAAAAATAATTTTTTTTATTAGTAATATACCTAACGGTATGTATAGAGGACGATATGAAAACACCAAACGATTTAATATTTTATCATATTTATGCATTAGGATTTTGCGATTCATTACATAAAAATGATTTTATTGAGCACAATCAAAACAAATTAAAATTAATTGAAGAAAAAATTGACCATATAAAATATTTAGGTTGTAATGCCGTTTATATAGGTCCGGTTTTTGAATCTACTTTTCATGGTTACGATACAATTGACTATTATAATATTGATAGACGCTTAGGAAACAACTTATTATTTAAGGAATTGGTTAATAAATTTCATATAAACAATGTAAAAGTAATTGTAGATACGGTATTTAACCATGTGGGACGAGAATTTTCGGCATTTAAAGATGTGCTATTACATCGCAAAACTCGAAATATTGCAGCTGGTTTTGTGGGTTAAATTTTTCGTCAAATAATTCTTACAACGATAATTTTTCGTATATGGGTTGGCATAATAATTATGACCTTGTTAAACTTAATTTAAAGAACAATTTTGTTAAAGAACATCTATTTAATGCAGTTAAAATGTGGATTGAGGAATTTGATATTGACGGACTTAGAATGGATGCGGCTGATTGTATGGACATGCAATTTTTGCAGGAATTATCAAGATATACTAAATCTATTAATCCTAATTTCTTTATCTTTGGCGAAGTAGTGCATGGTGATTATAGAAGGTACGTTTTAGAAGGGGAGTTAGATTCTGTAACCAATTATGAATGTTACAAAGGATTATTTTCATCTCATAACGACATTAATTTATTTGAAATTGCTTATTCTTTAAATAGACAATTTGCTTGGAATGGTATTTATAAAAACCTGCCTTTGTATAATTTTGTTGATAACCACGATGTTACACGGATATCCAGTATAATTAAGAAAGAAGAGTATATATATACTATATATGGTTTGTTATTTACAATGCCGGGAATTCCTTCAATATACTACGGCAGCGAATTTGGTATAAAAGGGATTAAATTAGATAAAAGTGATTTAGAATTACGCCCAAGTATTAAAAATATTAACAATTCCCCGGCAAAAAACAATGATTTGGCAAATATCATATCACGATTAGCGCATATTAGAAAAACAAATTCTTCACTTAAAAACGGAAGTTATTTACAGGTATATTTAAATCATAGTCAATTTGCTTTTTTACGTGAAAATGAAGAAGAATTAATTTTGGTGGTAGTCAATATATCCAACCAAAATTTCTCAATAAATATAAATTATAATTTTGGAAGAATAATTGAGTTTTCTGACCTTTTAAATAAAAATGAAATATTATATTCAACGCAAAACTCATTATATATTGAAAATTTGTATCCAAATTGGTTAAGAATATTACGAACGCCCAAATAATAAAATATTGTATTAATTTTGTGATTAAGCCGCAATATAAAAATAAAACTGAGATTTAAGGACAATTAAATAAATATCAAAATTAAATGATGTATCTGAATTAAAAGAAGTTTTTTAATTTTAAAAGCATAAATGCACAACGAGTTAATAAAACTCGATTAACTGTTTTTGTATATAGAAACATTTAATAAAAACTGTCGTTAAAAAATGAATGGGTCGATTCCGAAATTACAAAACACTTCGTTTTTATTAATTATCTTTACCGACCTTAAAATTTACTAAAATAATTATTATTACTTTAAAGTATTATTCCACTTCTTTACCTAAATTAAATTTACGTCTTTGATGTGGATCTAAATATAATTTTCGTAATCTATATGATTTGGGGGTAATTTCAACTAATTCGTCGTCTTTAATATACTCTAAAGCTTCTTCCAACGAAAACTTAATAGCAGGGGTAATTTTAATTGCTTTATCACTTCCGCTAGCACGCATATTGGTTAATTTTTTACCACGTTGCACATTAACTTCAATATCCATATCTTTATTGTTTTCGCCAATAATTTGACCCGTATAAACATATTCGCCCGGGTCAATAAAAAACTTGCCTCTATCTTGTAGCCCGTCAATTGCATAACCGGTCGAGTCGCCGTCTCCCATCGAAATTAAAACGCCGTTTTGTCTAAAAGTAATATTTCCTTTAAACGGTTCATATTGGTAAAAACGGTGATGCATAACAGCTTCGCCCGAAGTAATAGTTAATATTCTGTTTCTTAAACCTATTAAACCGCGTGAAGGTATTTTAAATTCAAGGCGAGTCATCGATCCTTTTGCTTCCATCTTAAACATCTCACCTTTTTTAGAACTAACAAGTTCAATTACTTTGCCGGCAAACTCTTCTAATACATCTATGGTTAAAAATTCAATCGGTTCGGTCTTTTTACCGTCAATTTCTTTAAATATAACTTTAGGAGGACCAACTGCAATTTCATATCCCTCTCTTCTCATATTTTCAATAAGAATTGAAAGGTGAAGAATGCCTCGACCCGAAACCTTAAATGTATCTGCACTACCTGTTTCTTCAACACGCAAAGCTACATTTTGTTCAAGTTCTTTATATAATCTATCTCTCAAATGTCGCGAAGTAACGTATTTACCTTCTTTGCCGAACAAAGGAGAATTATTTACCATAAACATCATGCTCATAGTCGGTTCGTCAATATTAACAATCGGTAGCGGTTCAGGGTTTTCTGCATCAGTTACCGTATCTCCTATATCAATTTTTTCAATACCAACTATTGCACAAATATCGCCGCATTCAACTTCTTCAACCTCTTTTTTGCCGATACCTTGAAAAGTATAAAGCTTTTTAATTTGTGCTTTAGCTACCGTACCGTCTCTTTTAATAATAGCAGCCGGAACACCCGTGGTAAGTTTTCCTCTATAAACACGACCGATTCCTATTCGTCCTACGTAATCGCTGTAATCTAAAGAAGTAATCTGAATTTGATAGTGTCCTTCAAGAAATCTTGGAGAGGGTATTTTTTCAATTATTGTATCTAACAATGGGGATAAATTTAGAGCAGGGTCTTCTAAATTTTTAACTGCCCAACCATTTCTTCCGCTTGCATATAAAATAGGAAAATCGAGCTGGTGGTCTGCAGCATCCAACTCAAAAAACAAATCATAAACTTCGTTAATTACTTCTTTTGGGCGTGCATCGGGTTTATCAATTTTATTGATAACAACAACAGGATATAAATCTAACTCCAATGCTTTTTGTAAAACGAAACGAGTTTGAGGCATTGGTCCTTCAAAAGCGTCAACCAATAAAAGAACACCGTCTGCAAGTTTTAATACTCGTTCAACTTCTCCTCCAAAATCGCTATGACCCGGAGTATCAATAATATTAATTTTTGTATTGTTATATTCAACGCTAATATTTTTGCTTAAAATTGTAATACCTCGCTCTCTTTCTAAGTCGTTTGAATCTAAAAAACATTCTCTAACTACCTGATTTGAACGAAATACTTCACACTGCTTTAATATATGATCTACTAATGTGGTTTTGCCGTGGTCAACATGTGCTATTATTGCAATATTCCTAATTTCCATTTGTACCTAATTAAATAATAAATAAAGAGTAAAAATACGGAAAATTTTGCTTAAAACGAATTTTCTTTAAAAATTAACAGTTAAGTAACCATAAATTTGCAAGTTTAGTAATTATTATGTACATTTGTTTTAATATAAGTTCTTAATTATTTTGTTATTAGTTCATTATTGTTCGGTAAAGGAGAAAAGCGTAAAAATTAATATTGCTAATTTTTTCTTTATTTCCCTTAAAAAAAATTATTAAAACATATGAAAATTTTATTTTACGTAATACTATTGTTGTTGATTATTAATAGTGATTTTTATGCTCAGATTAGTTTACCTGAAAATGTTCCTATTAATATTAGTGAAAACTTAACCAAGGTAAACGTAAAGTATATAAATTATAATAACGAAGTGAAAGAAGGTTATTTAATAGTTGATAAAAAACTGGCAACAGAAATAAAAGAGATTTTTAATTTATTGTTAAAAAATAAGTTTCCGATAAATAAAATTATGCCTTTAGAAAATTATGATTGGGATGATACTAAATCCATGAATGATAATAATACTTCGGCATTTAATTACAGATTTAATAAAAATACGAAAGGGATTTTATCTTTGCATGCTTATGGAAGGGCAGTTGATATTAATCCGTTCGATAATCCTTTGGTAATAAAAGGGAAAAATAAACCGCATAATTCAATTTACAATATTAACAAAAAGGGAACAATACATAAAGATTCGTATATAGTTAAAATATTTAAAAAATTTGGATGGAGATGGGGTGGAGAATTTAAAAAGGTTAAAGATTACCAACATTTTGAAAAATAATACCATAAATTTAGTTGAAGGAACGGTAAAAGAGGCGAAAAATGTTAAAAAAATGTCCTGTTTGCGGTAAACCAATTGATAGTTTGGCAAACGAGTGTAAATTTTGTAAAACAAAACTTATTGATATTAATGCAAAATTTGTATGGCAGGAAACGGTAGCAAATTATAAAACAAATAAAAATGGTGTAATAACCATTCTGTTAATTCTTATAGTTTCGTTATTACTATTTTTAGGAGTTTATTTTTATCCAATACTAACAGATGCAAAAGATTGGCAATATACGGTTTCTTTAAATAACGAAGAAGCGTATTTAGATTATATTAACAAACACAAAAACGGTGCTTATATACATGAAGCATGGAATGTAATAGATAATTGTTGCTGGCAAAAAGTAATTGAGAAAAATAACGAAAAGTCCTATTTATTATATTTACAAAAATTTCCAAAAGGTAAATATAAAGATAAAGCAAAAAAATATGCAGACGAATTAGCTTGGAAAAATGCGTGTGAATCGGGAGATACTATACTTATTAAACAATATATAAAAAATCACCCGAGAGGAATTTTTATTGAATGTGCAAAATTAATGTTAAAGAAAATTAGTCGTTAGTTTTCTTGTCTAAATTTGGAAAAGTATTTATCTATTTCCGGGCGTAAGATATTCCCAACTTCTTCAAATAAATCCAATAGATCATTGTAAACAGTTGTTTTACTTAAAAAATCCCAAAATTCAGCTGCTACTTTTAATTCATTATTTATGTCAATCATTCCTTTCATAGTCCAACGGTCGTAAGGCTTGGGTTCGTAAGGATTATACGGAATCGCAATTAATGTTTGAATATCTGCAGTGGGATTATCTGCTAAAGTGGCTGCAACCCATTCAAGCAAAGTACGTTTAAATTCTTTAAATTGTCCAAAATTAGGTTTGGCAGTTTTAATATCAATTAAATAAATTTTATCATCAAAATCGATCAACTTTAGATCAACTTTTGTAAGTTTTACAGGAATTTTTGTTCCTGTACGGCAAACTTTTCTAAGTCGTTCTATCTCTTGTTCTTTAGTCGGAATTATATTTTGCGTAGCAAGTTCATCAATAATATGTTGTATTTGATTATGGGCTTCAGAGAAGATATATTTACCTGCTGTTTGTTGTGTTTCTGCAATTTTGAACTTTTGTTTTGCGAATTCAACAGCTATAGGTTCAAAAATTGTAACTCCAAAGTTGGTATTTAATGATTGGATAAATGAAAAAAGAGCTATTCTATCTTGTCCTAATAATCTTTTATGAAATGGCATCGAAGCTGGTTCTGGATTATAATTTTCAAGCTTTTTTCTAAGAGCAAATATTAATCTTTGTTTTAACCTATCTCTAATATCATTATCCATAACACCTTCACTTTTGTTTTAGATGAAAAATAATCTCAGAATATGCAGTTTTATCTTTTTCCGACCTATTCAAAACAGGTCTTTTATACTGATTAACAATATTTAGTCCCGATTTTTCGGCAATTATATTGTATAAATTATATTTATCGTTAGCAACTAAAAAAATATTGTAGTCATCAGCAAGAAATTGTTTGCTATTAATAAGAACT
>ERZ795059.3207-NODE-3207-length-15997-cov-5.823422_pt1 | contig 15997 bp, 13 predicted proteins | sample MGYA00375143_ERZ795059 | MGnify/ENA primary metagenome ERZ795059 (study PRJEB30188, sample SAMN05720168) | activated sludge metagenome | isolation source: Anaerobic digester | place: USA | collected 2015-01-07 ... | reverse complement strand
GCTCGGTGACGCCGGGGCGACCAACAAGCCTTTCAACGGCGAAGGCATCCCCAGCGGATCGGCCCTGGCGAAAATCGCCGCCGAGATCATTCCCGCCGCCGTGAAAGCGGGCGGCACACGCGAATCGCTGTGGGAGATCAACCGCCGCTACAACGCCAACCAGGGCGCAAAATTCGCCTTCCTGCATGCGATGGGCGAAACGTTGTTGTCGTTAACGCTGGACGATCTGACCTGGACCTATCGTTGCGGCATGGTTACGGCCGAGGATCTGCGGCAGACGTTCCTCGATTATGAGGTACATAAAAAACCGGCCGAACTGCTGGCCATGGCGGGCAAACTGTTGCGTCGGCCCGGTCTGGCGTATCGCTACGGGCGTGCCATCGCCAAGGCGAGCCAGGTGTCCGCGCTGGTCAAAAATTATCCGACGCCGGACGATTTCCCGCGTTGGCGTCAGCGTTTTTTGCGGACGATTTAAAGGAGTCGCTTCGTGTCGCAAGTCGCCTTAGTGAGCTGTGACAAATATGATCTGGCCCGGGTGATGGCTGCGCTGCGCCGCTCGCTCGACCTGTTGGGCGGCCTGGCCGGCATCATCAAACCCGGCGAGCGCGTGCTGATCAAAGTCAGCATGTTGCGGGCGGCAAAACCGGCCGACGCAGTAACCACGCATCCGATGGTGGCGGTGGGTCTGGCGTTGCTGTTGCGGGAAATCGGGGCGACGCCGGTGATCGGCGATTCCTGCGGCGGCGCCGATTACGGCTTCTCCGAACAAGCGCTGATCGAAACGGGCATCAAACCGCTGGCTGACGCACATGGCATCGAAACCGTATTGTTCGAAACGGCCGGCTCGGTAATAACGCCCGTGGTGAACGGCAAGTTCCTGCGGGAAATTCCCGTATCCAAAGCCGTGCTCGCCGCCGACGCGGTTATCAGCATGCCCAAATTGAAAACGCATATCGAAACCCTGATGACCGGTGCGGTAAAAAACATGCTCGGGTGTCTGCCCGGCGCAGGCAAATTGCTCATCCACCGCACCGCCCCAAGCCCATACGATCTCGGCCAGGCGCTGTTGGATATTTACAGCGCCGTGCGGCCGCGCCTGTGCGTGATGGACGGCATCGTCGCGATGTCCGGCAATGGACCTTCGCGCGGAGCGCCGCACAAGGTGGGCGCCCTGCTTGCCTCGACCGACGGCGTGGCGCTCGATCATGTTGCCGCGCGGCTGATCGGTTACAAGCCGCGGTTGATTCCCACCATTCTCGACGCAAAGGAGCGCGGTCTGGGCGAGACCGACGAGGCGGCGATCGAGATACTCGGCGAGGCGCTGGCCGATCTGAAACCGGTGGATTTCGCACTGTGCTCGAACACGATGATGCGCGCGATGCCGAAGTTCCTGTTGCGCATTTTAAACCGCTGGTTCTTCACGGTACGGCCGGAGTGGAACGACGCCGGGTGCATCCGCTGCGGCCTTTGCGAACGCTCGTGCCCGGTCGGGGCGATCGTCATCGCCGACGACAAACTGACCATCGACCATAAAAAGTGCATCGATTGTTTCTGCTGTTTCGAGTTGTGCCCCGAAAAAGGCATCAAAGTCAGGAAATCGTTTTTGGTGAAAATTCTGTCGGGATAGACGTCTCAATCATGCACGGGTAAAAAACTTTTCGATTCGGTCGATTACGAAATCGACCTGCTCGTCGGTCATCTCCGGATAGTTCGGCAAGCTCAATACCCGCGCCGCAGCCCGCTCGGCCACCGGTAAATCGCCGGGGGCGTAATGCGCCAACGCAGCCAGGCCCATTTGGTGCAGCGCATGCGGGTAATGCGGCTTGGCTTGCACGCCGCTTTCTTCGAGACGCCTCATCAGTTCGTCGCGCCGTTCGCTGCGGATCACCACGTTGAGCGGCGCCGGCTCGCACCCCTCATTGCGGGTCAGAAAAACCAAATCGCCCACGCCGGTCAATGCTTCGCGGTAGCGTGCGTCGATTTCCCGCCGGCGCGCGACCCAACGGTCGAGGTAAGCGAGTTTCACGTTGAGGATCGCCGCCTGCATGCCGTCGAGCCGGCTGTTGCGTCCGCACGCGTCCGCGGCGGCGCCGCGCCCGTGATCGCCCAGTTGCCGCACGCGCCCGGCGATATCCTCGCGAGCGGTGATCACGATGCCGGCGTCGCCGTAGGCGCCCAGCACCTTGCCGGGAAACAAACTGAACGCACCCACAAGTCCGAAGGTTCCCGCATGACGGCCGTGCAACGTCGCGCCGTGCGCTTGCGCGGCATCTTCGATCACCGACAAACCGGCTCGTTCGGCGACGGGAAGCAGTCGGTCCATCGGTGCAAGGTAGCCATACAGATGCACTGGAATCACCGCCCTGGTCGAGTCGGTCAGCGCGGCCACGAGCGTGGCTTCGTCGAGCAACAAGGTTTCTTCATTGACGTCGGCCAACGCAACCCTGGCACCGATCATCCAGACCGCTTCGGCCGTGGCCTGAAAGGTGTTGGCCGGCAGCACCACCTCATCGCCCGGCTCAACGCCCACCGCCTGCAACGCCAGGGCGATCGCATCGGTGCCGTTGGCCACGCCGACGGCATACGACGCGCCGGTGAAGGCGGCGAATTGTTCCTCAAACGCTTTGACGTAAGGACCTTTGACAAACCGCGACGAAACAAGCACTTCGAGCACGGCCCGGTCGATCTCCGCTTTGATGCTTTGATATTGGGCTTGCAAATCGGCCAGCGGAATCGTCATGAACCCTTCTCCTTCATGTTCAGATGTTCGGTCAGCCTTCCGTTTCGCCGACCGCCACCGGTTGCGAATCGTTGCTCGCGGATTGCTCGATAGCCTGGATAACCTTGATCCCGGCCATCGCCATTTTTCCATTGGTCAACGGACGTTTGCCGGTGCGCAGACATTGCAGAAAATGCCGCACCTCGCGATTGAGCGGCTCCACATACTGGTCCAGGCAATCGATCACCTCCACCGCCGGGCCCAGCGTGCCGAGCAGGCGCTCCACTTCGTCGAAATCGTTGGGCCACGCTTGTCCCGGCAGCGGATTGGCATACAGCGAAAAGGTATACTTGTCGTTGATTTCGTCATAGACGAGCACTTCGTTGCCGCCGACAAGCAAAAGACGCCTGATTTTCGCCGGTTCAAGCCAACTGAAATGGAAGTTAGCGACCAATCCCGAAGCGTATTGCATCTCGACATACACTTCGTCTTCCAGGTTCGGGTTGACCACGCTGCGGACCTTGGCGCGCACCTCGTGCGGGTACCCTTCGATCCAGCGGTCGATGATGCTGATGTCGTGCGGCGCCAGCATCCAAATGACGTTCTCGTGCTTTTCCCGTTCATTGAGGTTCAAGCGCCAGGAATAGATATTGGTCAGCGGCCCGAGTCGACCGTCTTTGATGATCTTGCCGATATACTGAATCACCGTGTTGTGGCAGTAGGTCAGTCCCACCATTAGTTGCAAACCCAGTCGGTCGGCCAGTTTAACGGTACGGCAGGCGTCGTTGAAATTGAGCGCCAACGGCTTTTCGATAAACAGATGCTTGCCCGCGCGCAAGGCTTGTTCGGCCATTGAGGGATGCAGCGCCGGCGGCAGCACAAGCATAATGGCGTTGATGGAAGAATCGTGCAGGATGTCGTCGAAATTCGTCGTTGTTTTCAACGATGGGTATTGTTTTTCGATCGATTCCAATCGTTGCGGATCGATATCGCAAACGGCGGCAATGGCCTGCGGGGCGATCTCGATCAGGTTGCGGACGATATTCGGCCCCCAATAGCCGACACCCACCACGGCGACACGTGGAACCGGGACGATCACCATCGATCACACCTCACCGATGTTCAAGAGCTCGTTGCAGAACAATTCCAACCCGCTCCGCGTCTTCTTGCGTCATTCGTTCGTGACACGGCAACGCCATGGCACATTGTTGCAGCCCGCGTGAAACTGAAACTTGCGTTTCCGGTACCACGTATTTTCGCCGATAAAACTCCAAATCACTCAACGAAACGGCGGGCACGTTGGTTTCAATTCCGGCGTCGGTCATCGTCGCTCGTACCCCATTACGATCCACTCCGGCCGCCAAAACGACCGTATAGGTCTGGTTGTTCCACTCCACGTTTGTGGCCGCGCACGGCAGAGTCAATCGCTCGACTCCCGTCAGTATGTCCTCGTACCACCGCCCGATTTGCCGCCGGGCGGCGATGATTTCCGGCAGGCGACCCAGTTGCTCAAGGCCGATCGCGCAGGAAATTTCCGACAAATGCAAATTCATGCCGACCACGCGCAAGCGTTTATCCGGTCCGCTAAAGCCATGATCGGCCAACGCGCGCAGCCGTTCGGCCAGTTGCGCGTCCCGCGTCAGAATCGCGCCGCCCTCGCCGGTGGTCACGACTTTGCGCGGGTGAAAACTTAAAATGCCGACCATACCCAGGCATCCCAGATAATGATCGTCGATGCGTGTGCCGATCGTGCACGCCGAATCCTCGATGATCACCGCTTCGCGCTCATGTGCCCAGGCGGCGATCCGGTCGAACTTCGCGGGCAGACCGAATTGGTGCACGACGATCACCGCCTTGATCGGACCATCAACCGTTTCAGTCAGCGCTCTCGGCGACAAACCGAAATCGTCGGTATCGACATCGACGAACACGGGCGTCGCCCCAACCGCTTCGACCACATTGACCGTCGCAGGGAAACCATAATCCGGCACCACCACGTGATCGCCGGGACCGATTTCCAGCGCCTGCAACACGGCGAGCAACGCGGAGGTTCCGGAGTTGCAGGGAATCGCGGCGACGACCTCGTGGAGGCGCGCCAGTTCCGCGGCAAAACGCCGACAATATTCGCCTTTCGTCAATTGCCCGGAAGCCAGGATCGCTTCAATGGTGGGGAGGACGGCCCTGCTCACAACCGGGTATGCCAAACGAATCACGTTTCGTTCATCGCTCATCAGCACTATACCAATCGATCGACCGGCGCAAGCCTTCGGTCAAACCGACGCGTGGCGCGAAAGCCAACAATCGTTGCGCCTTCCCGATATCGGGCGTACGCAGCGGAATATCCACGCCGAAATGCGGTTTGCAATTGACGCCCACATGAATGCCGGTGAGTTCGACGATCATTCGGGCCATTTCGTTCATGGTCACGGCGGCGGCCGGATTGCCGATGTTAAACACCTCGCCGCCGATGCCCTCGGTTTCCATTGCCGCCAGCGTTGCTGAAATGAAATCGTCGATGTAGCACCAGGCGCGCACCTGCGAGCCATCGCCATGGACGGTCAGATCGTCACCGGCCAACGCGGTCAGAATCATGTCGCGTACGGCGCCTTCGCCGGTCTGACCGGGTCCGTAAATGTTAAACGGCCGTAGGCTGACCACCTCCACGCCATACTGTTTGCCCCAGGCGAGGCAGGCCTTTTCGCCGGCAATTTTGGAAACGGCGTAAGTCCAGCGCGGTTCGGCGTAATGCCCCACCTGCAGGGGATTGTCTTCGTTCGCCGCAGCCGCGTCGCAGCCGTATACCTCGCTGGTCGAAACGAAGATCAACCGTTTGGGGCGATGGACCGTCAAAGCCGCCAGCAGGTTCAGCGTGCCCCCGAGATTGACGCGCATGACGTCGAAGGGAGCGCGGTAGTAATTGTGCACACCGGCAACCGCCGCCATGTGTACGACAATCTCGCCGCCTTTGAACAAAGATTCAAACGCCGTCGGATCGGTGGCGTCGCCCTGAATCAAAGTGCAGGCGGCGATTTCCTCGGCAGGCAGATGCAGCAGTGAATTACGGGTCAGGTTGTCGAATAATGTGACCGAATAGCGGTCTTTCGCCCTCAGGGCCAACGCCGAACCGAGAAAGCCCGCTCCACCGGTCACGATCAGATCGGTCACTGTGAAATCCTGGTCGTCTTTGATCGTCATGGTGAGTTTTTCACACAGGATTACCGCATTGTCAATGATGTCATTTGTCGCTAACTACCATATCTTGCCGAGGAAATCATATCCCACCATTTATAAAGATAACCCTTTTGTTGCACATTGAACCTTGTTCTGTTAAAGTCGCCCAAGGCCAAACGAAACATCGGTAATTTGCCGTTCACTCAATTGGATGAACGTTCAGCCCATTGATGATTGCAGTGAAGAATCAATTGCACAATCGGCAGTGTTACGGAGTGTCTAGCGCGAAACGGTCGATAAGGAAAGTGCAAAGCGTGGAATCGGTTTCAGTCGTCATCCCGGCTTTCAATGAGGAAAAAACGCTTTCCCGCGTAGTACGCGAAGTGCAACAAACACTGGCGGATTTTTCGGCCGCTTGGGAAATCATCATCGTCGATGACGGCAGTCGCGATGGAACGCCGGAAATAGCTTATACGTTAGCCGACGATCATGTCCGCGTTTTGCAGCACGAACATAATCGCGGTTCGGGTCAAGCCATCCGCACCGGCCTGGCCGCGGCGAAAATGGACTTGACGATCTTCGTGCCCGCCGACGGGCAATTTGACCCGATCGAGATCATCCGCTTCGCTCAAGCAGCGGAAGGATACGACATCGTCTTGGGTTATCGAAGCCATCGCCATAGCTACGGCGTCTGGCGTAAAATTCAATCGAGCGTGTATTTGCATTTGGTCAATTTTCTCTTCGGGCAACATTTTCGCGACGTCAATTGGGTGCAGATGTGGCGCACTCAAACCGCGGGGCGCATTGAGTTGCAATCTGCGGGCGTGTTCATGCAGCAGGAGTTGATCAGCCGGGCACTGCGACGGGGGATGAAAATCACCGAAGTGCCGTCCTCATTTCTCGGACGCACAGCGGGGCTGGCCAAGGGCAGCAGCGTGTCGACGATTTGGCAGACGATCCGCGAGATGCTGTTTTTTCGCTTCGGAAGCGATCGGTTAAGCCGATGAACGAAACCTTTTTATCATTGTTCGGAACCGAAGCGCTGACGCGGTGCCGGTACGCTTTCGCCCGCGCCAAGGAGCTTTTCGGCGAGCCGACGCCCTTCCCCAGCGGCTTTGCACGGCTGGCGTGTCGTCATGAACAAACCGGAGCGATTGTCCCGATTTATCTGGATCGTCTATTGGAAACCACCGAAGCGCTGACACCAATTCTCTCCGTGCAAATGCCGCACGGCGCATGGCGATCCCTGGTGGCCAAACACAGCGAAGACGTACTCTTATTTTTCGACGCAGCGCAGTTCATCGAGGACCTGACGCAGGAGCGATACTTGCCGCCGGCGCGTCCGATGTCGGATCTATTGCCCTTCCATTACCATCGTCTGCCCGCCGCGCTGCGCCGACAGGTTCACCGAGGCTTGGTGCGCTGGCGTCGCCGCCGTTATCAAGCGGTGGAGCAAGGAGCCTGGCCGCACTGGGACATTCAATCGTTGTGGCGCATCCTTTTCGCCGCGCTGGGTCTGGCCTATCCCGATGGCTCGCCGGAAAAAATATTCGTGTTCAGCCACGACGTGGACAACGCTGCACAATTGGCGTTTGCTGAGCGGCTGGCGCGCTGGGAGGTCGATCACGGCGTACGGGCATGCTATTTCCTGCCGGTTACGGTGATGCGAAAAGAAGCAAGCCGAGTGCAAGCATTAAGCGACATGGGGCACGAGATCGGCGCTCATGGACTGCGACACGACAATCGGCAAACACGGATCGCGCCGCAAGATTATGTGACTGAAATGCGTACCTATTGGCATGAATTGCAGCAATTCAAGGTGCGCGGGTATCGCGGGCCGAGTTTGTTGTCGTCGCCGTCGCTGAAACAGACGTTGTCCACGTTGTTCGCCTACGATTCATCGCTCCCGGATACCGACGTATACGGCGAAGGGGGTAAGCATCGCGGCTGCGGCTTTGGGCGGCCGTTCAATGGCAATAAGATGCGCGTTCTGCCGGTTACGCTGCCGCTGGACGATCGTCTTTTCACACTGGGCGAAAGCGACTATTGCGGCATCTGGCGCGCGAAAAGCAACTGGCTCTTGGCGCGCAATGACGTTCCGGTCTTGTGTACACATGCATGCGCGGAGTATTATCCGCACGGATTTGAACGAGTTTTTACACCGTTGCTGCAGTACGTGGTTGAGGAGGCGCAAGCGAAAATCGTTCTGCCTCAAGTAGCGGCGGATATCAACGCCTCAAACGAATGAGGCCAACCTCTGTGATAAGCTGAGAACATGACGACGCAAAACGCAACCTTTTCCTTGGGGAAAAAAGCATCGATTCTCTATAGTGGCGGCACCGACTCCGCCCTGGCCGCCTATCTGGTGGGACAGAAGGCCGAAGAGATCACCCTGCTGACCTTCGATCCGGGCTTCATCTTCTTCATTGAAAACTCCAAGAAGCACGTGGAACTGCTGCGCCACCACCTGGGCGCGGACCGTGTGAAGCACGAGATCATCCCGATCAAGCCGTTCATCGACCGGATTCTATTCGGCGAACGTAAACTCGATTTCAAAAAGTACGGTTTCAACCTGACGGCATTGGTCTGCCTGGGATGCCGCTTGTCGATGCACACGATGGCGATCATCTACAACCTCGAGCATGGCATTCCGGTGATCGCCGACGGCAGCATCCGCAAACAATCGACGGTGCCCGAGCAACTCGATTCCTTCGTACGGCGCAACCGACGGACGCTGTGGTGGAAGTACGGCATCCGGCATTTCTCGCCGATTTACACAGAAGACAACAGCGACCTGGCGATGGACAAAATCCGCTTGTCGCTCAAACCGAACCTCAAAAAACAATTCATTTTATTCGACACCCAGGCCACCTGTCCCTTCGGCGTGCCGGCCGACGTGTATGCACGCCTTTTCTACGGCGAGCTTTCCGGCCCGGCGCGCGAAGTGGACACCTTCGAATACAGCGAACAGAAACGGCCGTTGATGGAGGCGATCATCGGCGAGCATTTCGCCGGCAAGACGCCCGGTCTCGACGAGTTGATCGGTCACTTGAAAACCGTCGCCGCGCCTCTGCCCGCCAAATGGGAGGACATCGACCATGCTTAAATTGATCGGCCGTTACCTCATCGCCGCCATCATGATCCCGGTCGGCGTGGCCGTCGGCGTAGCCGGGTGGATCCAGAACAAGCTGCGCCAGGAATATTACCGACGCCGCTTTCAGGAAATCCGCAACCAAATCCAACAAGAAGAAATACAAAACAAGCAATCATGAACCTGCCCGCCGCCGGCTCTCCATTGCGGATCACTCTGGTCAATCCGCCCTTTCGCCGGCCGGTGATGCGGCGTTTCGTCGCCTCCTACTTCGCTCCCAATTTTCTGCTGCCGCCGACCGATCTGCTCTACGTGTCGGCCGCGGCCAAACAGTTCCTCGACGCGCATACCAAGGTTGTGGACGCCATCGCCAAAAAGCTTGACGAAGAGGCGACGATCGTCGCCGTGCGCGCTTCACAACCACATTTGCTTTTCGTACAACTCGGCTTTGCGACGATCGAGGACGATCTGCATTTCTGCGATCGCCTGCGCAAAGACATCGGTGCGCCGTTGGTCGCCATGGGTTACCTGCCCACGATGTTCACCGAAGAGGTGATGAATGCCTCGCAGGTGGACGCCCTGGTGCGTGGCGAGCCGGAATTTGCTTTCAGCAACTTGGTGCGCGCCTGGCGCGCGGGAGACGATCCGGGGTCGATCCCCGGCGTGGCTGTTCGCCGCGAAAACGAAATCATTATCGGTCCGGAACCGGAGCGCATCGTCGATCTGGACGAACTGCCGCTGCCCGATCATCGCGCAGTCGATCCGCACGATTACAGCGAAGCGCTGATCGGCAGCCCGATCGGCGCGATTTTCACCGCGCGCGGCTGCCCCTTTCCTTGCACGTTCTGTGTGCGCACCTTCGGCCCGAAGCTGGCGCTGCGCTCGGCGGAATCGGTGTTGCGCGAAGCGCGGCTGCTGGTGCAGGAGATGGGCGTACGCAACCTGCGCTTCATGGACGACACGTTCAATTTCAGCCCCACACGCACGGCGGAGATCTGCCACGGGCTGCTCAAGCTGCAACCACTGCAATGGACGGCCCTGGCGCGGCTGGATCGGCTGGACGAACCAACCGTCGAGCTGATGGCGCACGCTGGATGTCGCCGCTTGTATGTCGGCGTGGAAAGCGGTGCGGAGCGGATGCTCGAACTGTATCAAAAAGGCGCGACGTTGGCGCAGATGCGGCACGGCATCGAGTTGATCCGCCGCACAGGCATGGAGGCGTCCGCCTTTTTCATCGTCGGCGGACCGACGGAAACCCGTGTCGACTTCGAAGCCAGCTTGTCCTTCGCCAAAGAAACGAAACTCGACTACGTTATCGTTACCCGTATCCAATATTGGCCGGGCACCAAATTGTTCGCCGATCATAAAAACGAGTTGGAAACCAGCATCGTGCCGTTTTATTGCCGCCCGCGCGATGTCGTCGCCTACGACCGGCTCTTGGAACTGGAGCGCGAATTCTACCGGCGATTTTACCTGCGTCCGTATATGGTCTGGCGGCACGTACACTGGTTAATCAAACATCCAGGCAACCTGGCGGGCAGTTTCGTCAATTTGATCAAGTACTTGTTCGGTAAAGCAAAGGAAGATTTCATCTAACAACGCCAAGCAACGATCGAGCGACTCGGCAAGCACCGGTAATCGTATGAGACATAACAGTGTGCAGATATATTATTTATGAGCCTAACTATGATTCACTTGATTCCTGTTTTGCTGAACGGTCTTAGCGCTTTCAATGAGGATCCCGTTTCACTGCCGCCGATTCTGGCATTCGTGCAAGTGCTCGGTTGGCTGGCCATCGGCATCAACATTCGCTATCTATTTTCGGTAGGGAAACTCTATTCGTTTTGGGTGTTGCTTACCGGCGTGATGCTGGCCGGTTCAGGACTGACCATGGTCTTGGTCGCGCCGGATCGAACCTCGATCATTGTGCTGGCGGTCATGTCGCCGTTCATGATCGGCGGTTTGCTCGTGGGCCTGTTGATCGGTCCGGAGGAAACCTCCCTTAAATTACCGGCCAAATCGACCATCGTTCGTGACAAGCCCGATTGTCTGATCGTCAAATTTCGACGCCATAAGCTTATCTGGCGCGGACTTTTTTTCACGCTGATCCTGATCGGCTTTTACTGGACGGCGATCATCCCCCTGGTGCTGGCGCCCCTGGGCACATCGGTGCCGGTATTCACCTGGACACTCATCGCCTTTTTTTCAGGCTTCGTCTTCATCGGCCCATTTTTTTATACAATGATGACGCGTAAGAAGATTGCAGCGATACAAGCAAACGAGGTATTGACGATCGAGGAAAAGAAGAAAAAACCTTTGACAATTCCCTTCGCCTCCGTTCAGGAAATCGCCTTCGACCGCGAAGAAAAGGGCAAACGTTTTATGATGAGGGTGCGATTGGTAATGCAAAACCAAGACGTCATTCTCATCGATGAGGGTACCAACGGCCGGTACCTGTATCGTTTAGGGCAACGTCTGGCCGAAGTCCTGGCCGTGCCGTTTCACGATTTACAGCAATAGCATCATCAATATTCCACCAAAAAAATTATCCATATCAACCAGCCGACTCCTTGACATCAGTCAATTTAGCAATAACTTTATAACGATATAAAAATATGCTGCGAATCAAGTGAAAAACAAAACGAGCAAATTAACTGGATCAGAAAAACAAACGTAAGGGCAATTATATGAAATCACTAATGAAATTATTTATGGCAGTCGCCATGGTCACGTTCGTCACCGGCAGCGCCTGGGCCACCAACGGCATGGAAACGACGGCCACGGGCAGTCGCGCCGCCGGTATGGGCGGTGTCGATTTGGGCATCGCCACCGACACAACAGCGATCAACACGAATCCGGCAGGTCTGACTCAACTGTTGGGGCATCGCATCGATTTCGGCGCCGGTTTGCTGATTCCCTCCCTGCATTTCAAAAACGATTTAAATGACGAGGACGGCGCAACCCAGGTATTTCCTCTGCCCGTACTCTCCTATGCCTATCGTTTCCAGAGTGTGCCGCTGGCCACCGGCATCGGCTTTTTCGCTCAGGGCGGTATGGGTGCCGATTTCGAGTTGGAGAATCCGATTCTGGGCAAGGACGTCGAATACTCCTCGAACATCGCCTTGATGCGCATCGCCCCGGCAATCGCCTATCAGCCGCACCCGATGATCTCCATCGGCGCGTCGGTCAACCTGGCCTACAGCCAGTTGCGATTTAAGATGCCCTACGCGGTTTCCCCCTCGATGCTCAAGGGCGTGGCCGATCCATCGTCGGGCATGACCTTCGGCGACATGTTCGGCACGGGGACGAACGGTCTGGGATACGACGAGTTGGTCGCCTACACCGAGTTGGATCAGGTTTCGGCCTGGGGTTTCGGCGGCAAGTTCGGCCTGTTGTTCAAGCCGCACGACATGATCTCCATCGGTCTGGCCTACACGACCAAAACCCAGTTCACCTTCGACGGCACGGTGAACATGTACATGGAAGAACAGTTCAACGACGCTTTCTCCCGCATGGTGCAGGGCGCGATGCAACAGGGACTGCCGGCCGATCAGGCCGAAGCCGCGGTGATGCAGCAGTTGGGGCAGTTGGGCATCGACCCGACCAAGGGCGTGCAGACCGAATACGACGCGGAGATCAAATTCGCCTGGCCGCAGAAAGTCGGTTTGGGCATCGGCCTGACGCCGACCGAAAACCTGCTGCTGGGTTTGGACGTCACCTGGATCAACTGGGCCGACACGATGGACGAATTCAAGATGACGCTGACCAACAGCGACAATCCCAACATCAACCGCCTGATCGGCGACGATGAAATAGAAGCGGCGCTGCCGCTGGATTGGTCGGACCAGATCGTCGTGGCTGTCGGCGGGCAGTACCAGATCATCCCGAATCTATGGGGACGCCTCGGTTATAACTACGGCAAAAATCCGGTGCCCGACGACACTGTCTTCCCGATCTTTCCGGCCATCGTGGAACATCACGCCACGGCGGGCATGGGTTATCGTTACAAGTTCTTCGAGGTCAACGCCGCTTACGAGCAGGCATTCTCCAAGACTATGGAAGCCGCCGATAATCATAAAGTCGGCAACGAATACGACGGCAGCGAATCGACGCTGGGTGAAAGCACCGTGCACCTGATGACTTCGTTCATGTTCTAGAACGACAATAAATAAAGGGCCGCGTCGGACGATTCCGCGCGGCCTTCGTTTATCAATTGCAAACGACGGTGTAACCGGCGGCGGTGAATACGGCGGAAAACGCAGCAATCGTTTCCTTGCTCAGCAAGCCGAAATCATGGAAGTCGTCACCCCGACCGATCTTTGCCCATTTCGTTTTGGCCAGACAATTGTAGGGCATCAAGTGCACCTCTCCTTCATAACGGGCTTGTTGCAGCAAGGCGACGATCGCCGCAGCTTCAGTCGGATCGTCGTTGACGGTCGGGATCAGCGGAATGCGCGGCAACACACGCACCGAACCGACCAGGTGATGCAGGACCAGGAAATTATCGCGGATCAACTCGTTGCCCAGGTCGGTCCAGCGTCGGTGCTCGTCGGACGAGATTTTTTTGATGTCGAACAGAAACAAGTCGACCGCGTCACAGAGTCTGTCTCGGATGTTGGCGGGAAAGCAGCCACACGTCTCCAGCGCGATATGAATGTGGGCCGCGCGCAGTTTTTCGATCAGCGCGAAAAGGAAATCCGGTTGGCCGGTCGGTTCGCCGCCGGACAAAGTCGCCCCTCCGCCGGAGTTGTCATAAAACGGTTTATCAGCCGCAACCGTTGCGACGATTTCCTCGACCGTCGCCGACCGACCGATTGTCTCCATCGCCTGTTGCGGGCACACATCGGCACACTTTCCACACACGGTGCATATTTCTTTGTTGCGCGCTACCCAACCGTCGATGAGCGTCAGCGCCCGTTGCGGGCAGGCGGCTACACATTGCGCGCAAGCCAGACACTTGTCGGCCAGGTAGCCCATTTCCGGCTCGCGCCGCCACGATTCTGGATTGTGACACCAAGCGCAACGCAACGGACACCCCTTAAAGAAAACCAGAGTACGGATGCCCGGCCCGTCGTAAACGGCGTAATGTTGAATGTCGAAAATGACGCCCTGCATCGCGCCTCACTCCACCGCGCCGTGCTCGGTTCGCGCGATCACCTCGTTTTGAATCTCGCGCCCCAGATCGACAAAATAGGTGCTGTACCCGCCGACTTTGACGATCAGCTCGCGGTAATCGTCCGGCGATCGCTGGGCCGCGCGCAGCATCTCTACCGAGGCGACGGTCGGTTGAAGCTGCACACCGCCCATCTGGAAATAGGTTCTCAATAACGAGGTGAATTTTTTTTGCGTCTGCACGTTCTCGCCGATGAAACTCGGATGCAGCCGCACGTTGACGGCACAGCCCAACAATGGCCGATAGTCGAGCGCCGCGACCGACCGCAGCACGCCAGTGATGCCGGCCCGCTCGACATTGTACGGATTGCAGCTGGACGCGAAGGGCGTTGCCGCGCGTCGGCCGTCGGGGGTGGCGCCGGAAACGCGCCCGTCCATCGTGTGCGAAGTCATGCTGTTGATGAACGGCGCCACCGGCCCGCCCTTGTAGCAGCGATATTTGTCGCAAGAGGCAAACAAGCGGGCGATCACCTCGCGTGCCATTTCATCGGACTCGGCGCTGCCGTTGCCCCAGCGCCCTTCCACCGCTTTAATCTGCCGCAGCAGACCGTCGTGCCCGTGGAAATCTTCGTCAAGCGCCGCGAGCAGTTCGCGGAAAGTGAAGCGCCTCTCTTCGAAGATCAGCTTCTTGATCACGTACAGCGAGTCGACCACATTGGCGACACTGTTGATCATGTTGATGCCGGTCATATTGTAGCGGGCGCCGCCGCGCGTGATGTCCTTTTTGTGTTCCAGACAACCGGCGATAAAGGCCGAGAGAATCGGCGCGGGTTGACGTTCGGCAAAGAGGCGGTCGCGCAGGTTCGAAGCTTCGACGTTCACCTTGACCATATGATCGATCTGTCGCTCGAAGGCGTCGAGCAACTGTGTGAAATTCTGGAAGGTGTCCGGATCGCCGGTGCGGATGCCGACGTTGCGCAGCGGCCCGAGCAATGTTTGCCCGTCGCCGTTGCGCAACGTGATGTCCAGCACACGCGACAGCAGCAGGCCGCAAAAACTGAGGCCGCCGGTTTCGCCGGGCGCGAGCAGATCGGTGCAGCCGGTGATGCCGTAGTTGCGCGCCGACGCCGGCGAATATCCGTGCCGCTCCATCGCTGGCACGAACAAATCGTCGTTCATCATCGATACATTCGAAGTGCCGCGGCGTAAAATGTCGGCGACCTGCAGATATAATTTTTCCGGTGTGTTTTTGTGTACGCGCACCACCATGCTGGTCACGGTTTTCGAGCGGTCGGCGGCTTCGAGCAGCAAGTAGGTCAGCTCGTTGGTCGCATCCTCGCCGTGCGCATCGACACCGCCGAGCGTGACCGGCGTCGAGCCTTCATAACGCAGATAGAAATTGCCCAGCATGTTCGATTCCGGGCGAATGTTCTGCGTCATGACCTTTAAAAGCAGCTCTTCCAGCAACTCACGCGCCTGATCGGTCGTGATGCGTCCCGCGTCCAGGTCGGCGCGATAGAACGGATACAACACCTGATCGAGTCGGCCGTAGGCATGCACGTTGGTCGGATGCGCCACTTCGATCGCCGTACGCAGCGTCCACAGCGCCTGCACCGCTTCGTGAAAGGTTCCCGCCGGATGCAACGGAACCTTGCGGCACACGGCGAGCATCTTCGATAGGATCTCCCGCCGTTCTGGATCGCTCGTGCGCTGTAACTCCACATCCACCGCATCGGCCGAGCGCTCGGCAAACAGAATCAAACCGTCGAGGCCGATTTCCACCGAATGCAAGAAATCGCGTTCCTCGACGGGCGCATCTTCATTGGCTTTGAGAAGATCGCGCACTTCCTCCCGCATCGCCAGAAGGCCCAGCAGGAGCCCGCCTATGCCGGCCCCCAGCGACA
>ERZ795059.3206-NODE-3206-length-16003-cov-19.086469_pt1 | contig 16003 bp, 20 predicted proteins | sample MGYA00375143_ERZ795059 | MGnify/ENA primary metagenome ERZ795059 (study PRJEB30188, sample SAMN05720168) | activated sludge metagenome | isolation source: Anaerobic digester | place: USA | collected 2015-01-07 ... | reverse complement strand
ACCGGGCACCAAAAGGCTATTCGTCCGGCCATCCAGAGTGGTATACGTGAAGGAGAGGCCTGGGCTCCGGTACGCAGCGGCGAGCGATATCGGCGGGCGGCAGCAGAACGAGGACGCGTTCTTTGCCGATGAAGCGGCCGGATACTCCGTCTTCGCCGTCGCGGACGGGCTCGGGGGGCATGCCCGCGGGGATGTTGCGAGCAAGATGGCGATCCGGGCCCTGGAGGAGACCGCGAGGGAGTGCCTTCCTGGATTAAAACCCGCCCGGGTGCTTGAACTGGCATTCAATCGGGCAAACGCCCGGATATATACGTATAACCAGGAGAACCGCCTGAACGCCGGGACGACCCTCTCGGCCGCGATCGTCGATGGCTCCGGGGGGTGCTGGATCGGCACCGTGGGCGACAGCAGGACGCACGTCATCCGATCATCGTCCGTCTGGCATACGCGCGACCAGAGTTACGTCCAGGGCCTGGTGGATGCAGGGGTCCTCTCCCCCGTCGAAGCGATGCTTCATCCGAAGAAGAACATACTGACCGGGGCGCTCGGCCTCTCGGCCGGGGTGCAGGTCGACCTTGATGCCGTGGATGCCGCCGGGGCGGTCCTGGTGCTCAGTTCGGACGGGCTCCATGACTGCGTTCCGGCGGATGCGATCCGCGAGATCGTGCTCGCAGATGAGCCCGATGCGGCATGCCGGAGGCTGATCGATGCCGCGAAGGATGCGGGAAGCACCGACAACATAACGGTGATCGTCGCGAGAGGGTGACGGGGCTCAGGTGCCCTCTGCTCCCGCATCGCGGAGCGCCGCAAGGATTGCCGCACGGACGCCTTCGGTCGCCTCATCCCCGAGTGCTGCATGGAGCAGGCCAACAGCTTTCGCGCCGCCAATCCTGCCGAGGGAACCGGCAGCGCCCCGTCGCACGAACTCGTTCTCGTCGCGCTGCATCACCCCGAGGTGTGCAATCGCCCGGGGATCGCAGAGCAGCCCGAGCCCCTTTGCCGCCATGTAGCGGACGTGGTCTTTCTCATCGCCGAGCGCGGCAACGAGGGGTGCGAATGCATCGGCGTCGCCAATCCGGCCGAGGACCTCCGCCGCACGGTAGCGCACCCGCCAGTCGGCATCCTGCAGCAGGGCGATGCAGGCAGGAACGGCAGGGCTTCCAATCGCTATAAGTCCGTGCACGGCTTCTGCCCGCACAGCCTTGTCCGGGTCAAAGAGTCGGATAAGGAGGGGTTGCAGGTCGCGCGGGTGTTCATCTCCGGTATCCGGCAGCATGGCGTGGGTCATATCCAGTCACATCTGCGGGTTGTAGCCGCTTGCATCACATGTTGAGGCGGCGTTGTGATAAGAGTTGATCATTTGCCTCCGGCCGGTGCCGGGGATACCGCCGCACGAGAGGGTATCTGGAGGCGCCGGGAACCACCATACGGTGCAGTATCCCGACTCCCCCGGTGTGCCGTCAGATCAGATATCCCAGCGCATATAGTATCAGGCTTACAAGAAGCAGGATGCCGATCCCGACGATGAGCGGCCCCAGAGTCTTGAATACGGGATCGCTCTCAATCCATTTCACCAGAACGTGCATGGCACCGGATACACCATTCGGATATATATATTTTATCTTAAAAATAAAAATCACATCTGATATTTAATGGTAGTGCATCGCGCCAGGTACAGTGCCGGGGAGGTTAACGGTTATCCGGCAACTTTCGACAGTTCTCGGTCTATTCCGGGTGGCGAGAAGACTTCTCTTGCCGGGGATGCGCTCTGCTCGGACCTTGAGAAAATGGGAGAAATGACGCCCAGGACGGAATTCGAATCCGTGTCGACGGCGTGACAGGCCGTCATGATAGGCCACTACACTACCTGGGCACATTTGATGGGTGGATCCCGCCTCCCGGATTCGAACCGGGGACATCGCGGTAGCCGCGCAGTTCGCCCGAGAGCGAAGACTATACTACAGCCGCGCACTCTACCAGTCTGAGTTAAGGCGGGTTTCTGCTCTAACAATGTTGTCGTGGGTTGTTATTAAATATTTCGTAGAATCCCCGGGATGTTGCACGATCCGGAGCTCTGGCTATATATACAACCTCTGATAATGAGTAAGTATGAACCCTACAAACGCTGAAGCACCCAGGAACGCTGAAGCGTACTGTCTTCTTCACCGATAGCCGTGCGAAAAAGAACGTCACTGTTTTCGACACCACACTGCGCGACGGTGAACAAACGCCGGGCATCTCATTCACGCGTGAAGAGAAGTTCGGTATTGCAGAGCATCTCTCGAACATAGGAGTCCACACCATCGAAGCGGGCTTTCCCGCATCTTCTGCTGCCGAGCACGAGATCGTCAGGGCTATCAAAGGCCTCGGTCTCTCCGCACAGGTATGCGGCCTCGCGCGGTCGCTCCCGGCCGACGTCGATGCGTGCATCGACTGCGACGTCGATATGGTCCACGTCTTCATACCGACATCCGACGTCCAGCGGGAGTACACCATCAAAAAGACCCGCGAGCAGGTCCTCGCGGCCACCGGCGATATCATCGCGTACGTCCGCGACCACATCGGCCGGTGTATGTTCTCCGCCATGGATGCCACCAGGACCGACTGGGATTACCTGATGGAGGTCTACCGCGTCGCGGTGGATGCGGGAGCGACGATCATCAACGTCCCCGATACCGTCGGCGTGATCACCCCGACGGCCATGAAGCACCTCATCACCCGGATCGACCGGGAGGTCGACTGTCCGATCGACGTCCACTGCCACAACGACTTCGGGCTTGCGGTGGCAAACACCATCGCGGCGGTCGAGGGCGGCGCCTCTCAGGTGCAGGTGACGGTGAACGGCATCGGCGAGCGGGCGGGAAACGCCGATCTCGCGCAGACGGTGATGATTCTCTCGTCTATTTACGGTGTAGATACCGGCATCCGGACGACAAGCCTGGTCGAGACCTCGCGGCTCGTCGCACGCTACGCCGGAATGAGCGTCCCCGCCATACAACCGGTCGTCGGCGAGAACGCCTTTGCCCACGAGAGCGGTATCCACTCCCACGGCGTGATCACGCGGTCGGATACGTTCGAGCCCGGTATCATGACGCCGGAGATGGTCGGCCACCGCCGCAGGCTGAAACTCGGCAAACACGCCGGCAGGCATGCGGTCCGGCAGATGCTCGCCGAGGTGCACATGACGCCCACCGACGCGCAACTCGACGAGATCATCCTGCGGGTGAAGGCGATTGCCGGCAGGGGCAAGCGGGTGACGGATGCGGATCTCTATGAGATAGGAGAGAGCGTCATGCAGATCGTGTCCAACGAAAAGACACTCGAGCTCCAGGATATCGCCATCATGACCGGCAACCACGTCATACCGACGGCGAGCGTCAGGGCGACCGTCGATGGGGTTGAGCACGCCTTCTCAAGCATCGGCAACGGGCCGGTGGATGCGGCCGTCAGGGCAATCCTTGGCATCATCCCTGCCCCGGTTCACCTAAAAGAGTTCAACATCGAGGCTATATCCGGTGGCACCGATGCCCTCGGGCACGTCACCATCACCGTCGAGGACGAACGGGGCCGGGTGTTCGATGCCAGCGCCTCAAGCGACGACATCATCCTCGCGTCGGTCGAGGCGGTGATCAACGCGATCAACCTCGTCTGCCGGACGCAGAAGAACGATAAACCGCGGAAAGAGTGAGTTCTCGATAAAAAAAATTCAGGTTCAGGAAGCGCCGGGAGGCTGCTGTTTGCCTTCCAGCGCTCCCCGGATCTGCGAGGAGAGCTGCTCGAACCTGCCCTGCAGGGCCTTCTCCTGCTTCTCAAGCGACTTGACCCGGAGTTCGAGCGTCTCGACCCGCTCGTTTAAGGAGGTGAGCACCTGCTCCCTGCCCTTCTGCATCATGACGCCGCCGACGCTCATGAAGACCGCCGCATCCTCGGGGACATCGCCGAGCTCCTCGACCGCTCGCCTGGCTTCGCGGATAGTCAGTTCATACTGCGCTTTCTGTGAGACCACAGTCTGCAGCTGCTGCTGCATCTGCTGGAGCATAGCCAGCTGGTTCTGGACTTTCGGGGGGATATTCTCCATATTCATCAATCCTCCTTCGAATGGGATGGGAGTAGCATGATCTCGGGGGCAGGGGCCTTTGCGGCCCTCTGTCCATTCTCTACATGATAGGGCGGGGAACCCTTAAAAGGTGAGGGTTCGGAAGAGAGAATATTGTCCCGTAACGAACCGCATGGTACGCTCGTTCGACCGCCCAGGGGAGGTTGACGGTTCGGAAGAGAGAATGCTGTCTTGTAACGAACCGCGGGCGGTCTATCCCCGGAGGGGGTGCCGGCGACCCGTTCCGGCATCGTCAGGGGGCGACGATCTCGTGCATCTCGATCGCTATATTGATCAGTCGCAGCCAGGTATTGAGGGCCGCACGGAGCGCCGGTATATCGGCGGCAGTCGCCTCGAGGAGGAGCGTATTGTCGTCCGCGAGCCGTACGCGGACGGACGACCGGTCCCCCACGTCGCCCATCTCCTGGCAGACGGAGCGGTAGAGGGCACGCGCATCGTCGGTCGCAAACGTAAAGACCGCCGTATGCATCACGGGAGAACCTCCAGGGTGTAGCGCTTCCGTTGCGTCCCGTCAAAGACGATCCGGCGCCGGGGAAGAGTTTCGCCGGCAAACGCGACGTTGAAGCGATCCTTGAGCGCCTCGTATACGGGGCGGTCGGAGACGAAAAGCCCGCGGGCGATCTCTCCGGTCCGCTCCTCGACGGCAAACGACCGGACAGTGATCTCCGTTATCGTCTCACCATCCACAAATACCTGAATGAGAAAAAAAGGACCTGATCGTGAGACGATCACGACCGACTCATCGAGAGCGAAGAGGTCGCCCATGCCCGCCTTGCCACGGGTGGTATACCCGGCGCCGATCGCAAACGCCAGATCCCGGGCGAGGGAGCGCAACTCAGGAAGCGGTTTACGTGACGTCGTGACGACCGTCATCGGGCCTTCAGATCTTTTATGCCGGCCCCGCGCTCTTTGAAGAGGATACGGTATCCACAGTAAGGACAGCGTATATTGACGTCGATCTCCACTTTCTGCTTGCAGCGAGCGCACTTATAGGCGGCCACGACCGGTTAGCCCTCCCTCTGCAGCGAGCGCTCGATGCTCCGCGCGGCGACGCGCATCACCGGCGTCTCGGGGACGTAACTTCCGCCCGCAAACTTAAACCCACACTTGCGGCATGCCCAGATCCCGGTACCCTCGCGCCTGACTGCTACCTGATCGCAGCGGGGGCACGCGTGGTTCGCGCGGGAGACCTGCTCGAGCTGGTTTATTCTCTTCCGGATAAACCGGCCATACCGCGGACCAAACCGTCCCGAACTTCCGACTACCCTGCCCTTTGCACTCTGTTTACGCTTTGCCATTTCGCGTACCTCTTATATGTCCTCTAATTTTTGTGCTGTCGATTAATATAGTTACTCACGACCTGCGCTCGATGATCCGGGTCTCGGCATTCCCCCGGGATATCCTGTTGACCAGGTCGTAGAGTTCTTCCTGGGCACCCGCCGGAATTCTGACGACGGCGATCCAGGAACCGTCCTTCTGCCACTCGTTCTGTTCGAGCGTCACCGCGCTCTGGAGCTCGCCGTAGGCCCGCGCGGCATAATCCGCCGGGATCTTCACGGCGATGCGGATCTCCTCAAACCGGATGGGGAGGAGGGGCCTGAGCGCTTTGACCGTCTCTTTGACCTGCTCCTCGACGGACTTGAAGGGATCGACGTTCACCCGTGCCTCCTCCATGGCAAGCTCGATCCGCTGCGGAGGATGGGGGAAGCCGGTCTGGGGGTTGACCGCGTTCCTCGCAATGAACGTGATGATCCGGTTCCGCTTCTCGACGATGAGGTGGCGGCGCTGCTCCGACGTGAGGTGGATCTCGCCTTTCTGAATGATCCGGAGTGCCGCCGGCTCGAACTCGGTCGTCTTGAAGACTTTCAGGAGGGCCTCGTCGGAGGCCCGTTCGGCATGGGCGGCATTCTCGAAGATATAGTTGGCCGCGACGGCCTCCTCGATCTCGATCTCTTCCCCCCGCCGGATGCGCATGGCCTGGTCGGGGTCGACAAGCACTTCAAACCGCTCTCCGTGGCTCTCAAGCCGCGCTACAACTGCCTGGTCCAGGGGTATCATAGGAGGTGCCCGCTCTACTCTTCGAACTGATCGACGTAGACCTTCACTTCATCTTTATCGAGTCGCTTGAACTCCCGGGTCGCGATGGAGACGATACCGATCTCGATGGCGCTCACATCCAGTTTGCCTTCCGTCGCGGCGTGCAGGGCCTTGATGCCGAGCTTGATTGCGCCGGAAAAGTCGGCGTCCTCCTGGTACTCGTCCTCAAAGACCTTCATGACCGCAGGCCGGCCCGTGCCTATCCCGGTTGCCTTGTACTCGAGCAGCGTGCCGCTCGGATCGGTCTCAAAGAGCCGGGCCTCCCCGTCGCTGACCCCTGCGATCAGGAGGGCTGTCCCGTAGGGGCGTGCACCGCCGAACTGGGTGTAGGTCTGCATATGGTCGCAGAGCTTCTTTGCCAGGATCTCGACGTTGATCGGCTCGCTGTAGGAGACACGGTTGATCTGCGACTCGACCCGCGCTCTGTCCACGAGAGACCGCGCATCGCCGACGAGGCCGGAGGATGCCACGCCGATATGCGTGTCGATCTTGAAGATCTTCTCGATGGAGACCGGCTCGAGGAGGCGGGACGTCACCCTTTTATCCACGATCAGCACGACTCCTTCGCGGCACTTGATGCCGACGGCCGTCGTTCCCCGTTTCACTGCTTCTCTTGCGTACTCAACCTGGTAGAGCCTTCCGTCCGGGCTGAATACCGTGATCGCCCGGTCATATCCCATCTGATATTGTGGTTGCATTATCGTTCCTCCAAATCGGGTTCGGTGAAAAACAATAGTTTCTGATGCTTAATACTTTTTTCAACCAAATCAACCTTTTGACGTGGATAGCGGTACATGGTAAAACATCTCCCTTCAATCGTCATCTCCCCGTCCCCGGAAAGGGGGCGGATCGGTCTCACCCGGCGCTTGAGGGCGTGAATGGTCCCGGAGACCGCGACCGCCCGGAGGGCCGCCCGGCAAACGCCGATCGCGGTGACCGTCGCAAGGGCGGTGGCGATATCCTTCTCCGTTCCCCGCCGGCACCGGATAACGGCGTATCCTCCGTCGCAGAAGACCACCGCCGGCTGTGCGAGGCCGACGGCTGCATCGCCAAAGAGCGATGTCGCGGCCTCGACGACCGAGAGGTAGACCTCCTTCTGGTCCGGGGTCGCCCCATAGGGGAGGATCCGCGCCAGGATGTAGCGCCGCTTTGTCCGCATCGCCGGCGGTCTTGGTCTCATCCTACCACCCGCACGGGCTGATCGGGTTCGACGATGCGGCCGACGGATGCGAGAGCCTCGTTCACTTCCGCTCCGGTCATGCCGAAGAGCGCGCAGAGGCCCCGGATCTCGCGAACCGACCGCTGTTCGAGGATCGAGCATGCGCCTGAGGATATCGTCAGCAAAAAGCCGTAGCGCCGGTGCAGCAGGAGGATATCCTCGTACTGCTGCAGCGCCCTCTGGCGCTTCGTCCCCCGGTACTGGATGAGGGGGGCCAGCGATATATCCACAGCAAGACCGCGCTGTGCCGCCGACCGTGCGGCGACGTGGTCGAAGGCGTTCTTCCGGGCGGCGTGGATGTTCCTGAGAACCTGCACCTCTTTGATCGAGACGACGGCACGGTTGAAGGCGATATCTCCTGCGTTGACAAAGATCACGTCGGCGTGCTGGGCGGCAGGCTCGCGCACCTGCTTGATGACCTCTTTTGGGGATGCACCGCTGATCACGGCACCGCGGAGGACCGCCGGCCCCCCGACCCGGGGAGCACCCTCGCCGATGGCGACGACGCTGTCAAACCCGAGTTCTGCTGCCTCGACCGCCATCCGCGCAAGCGTCGAGTCGCCGGCGGGATAGGGACGTACGCTCGCATCTGTGATCTTCATCGTCGAGAGGCCGTATGTAAAAAGAGGGTTATTTATTTACCGCGGTTCGCGTGGGAGCGGATGCTCGGGCGGGTCTTCTCGGTCCCGCGCCCGCGCGTCCGCATGCCGCGGCCCTTCATGCCGGCGGAGGTCTTGCCGCGCTCCGCCCGGCCCCGGTGAGTCGGGTCGGCCAGCCACGCAAGGTTGCGGTCGCTCCGGATCGACGGGTGGTGACCGTCGACGAGGATGACCTCGAACCATTTGGACCGTCCGTCTTCCCCGACCCAGTAGGAGTTCAGGGCCTCCATGTTCGGGAACTTGCGGGATGCGCGTTCCTCGGCCATACGCTGCAGGCTCTTTGCCGGGGTCATCCGGCGCATGCCCATGCGTGCTGTCCTGCGCCCGCGGATGTACCGGGGTTTCCTCCGGCCGCCGCGGCGGACCTTGACCCGCACGACGATGATACCCTGTTTGGCCTTGTATCCGAGCGATCGGGCCCGGTCGATACGGGTTGGGCGCTCCACGCGCACGATGCTCCCCTCGCGGCGCCACTGCTGGAGGCGCTCCCAGAGGAGACTCTTTACTTCCGACCTGTCCGGCCGTTTCCATGCCTCGCGAACGTAGGCATACATCGATTTTGCCATTCTCAGATCACCTCAGGTTCAGCGTTTCCGCCACATTCCTTTCCGGGACGTATCCCGTGGTTCCTAACAGGTTGACGGGAGCGCTAATAAAGAATTCTCTTCTGCCGGCTCCCGCGCCTACAACCCCTTGCGCTTCTCCACGACGCGGATGGCATCGATCCGGGTGACGGGGTACTGCCCGTTCTCGTCTTTTTCCGCCGATTTGACCATATCCCAGACGGTGAGGAGAGCGACCGAGACACCGGTGAGGGCCTCCATCTCGACGCCCGTTCTTCCGTAGGACTTCACGCGGGCGGTCGCCTCGATGTAGCCGTCGCCCTCTGCAAAGTCGATCGTGATGCCCCCGAGAGGTATGGGGTGGCACATGGGGATGATGCGCGGCGTATCCTTCACCGCGAGGGTGGCCGCCACCCGTGCGGTCGCGAGCACGTTGCCTTTGATCGTTGTTCCTTCGCGGATGGCCCGGAGCGTCTCTTCCCGGAGGTAAATCCTGCCGCTTGCAACCGCTTCCCGGGGGACCTCGGCCTTCGCCGTGATGTCCACCATCTGCGCGCGGTCGTCCTCGATATGGGTGAAGACCGGGGTCCTGCCGTGTCTGCCGGACTCGTTCATGGGTATCGCAGGAGATCGTCTGTCTCTTGAGGGATAAAAGAGGGCGTCTCCAGGAAATTATACCGGGAAGAGCTCCTCCGGTATGAAGTCGAGCATATCGGTGGCGAGCATACCGCATCCCCGCCCCTCTGCGGCACGCATGCCGGCTCTTCCGTTCACGTAGGCGGCGATGCCGGCCGCCTCGAAGGCCGGGAGGCGGCAGAAGAGCGCTCCCGCAATCCCGGCGAGCAGGTCGCCCGTCCCCCCGACGGTCATCGCCGGCGTCCCGGTCCGGTTGAACCTGACCCGCGCCCCGTCGGATATGACATCGACCGGGCCTTTGAGGAGGACGGTCCCCGTCGTTCTCGCGCCCCTCACGCACCGGGCGCGTGCGGCGAGGTCCGCCGGGGGTTCCCTCCCGGTCATCCGGGCGAACTCGCCCGCGTGCGGGGTGTATATCGTCCTCTTTGCGGCCGGCAGGGGGCGGGCGAGCGCATCGGCATCAAAGACCGCCCGCTCTGCCGCCTCTGCGATGGCGAGCACGACGTCGTGGCTCTCTTTCCCGAGGCCCATGCCGCAGACGACGACGTCGGTGCGGTCGACGAGGGAGAGGATCGTCGCGAGGTGCTCTTCGGTGATTACCTTCCCTTCCAGGCGCTCGTAGATAAGGTCGGGCATGGGGATATAGGCCGGGGAGGCGATGCGCACGATGTCGGCCCCGGCACGGAGCGCCCCCATCGCCGCGATGTAGGGCGCTCCCTGGTAGGGTCCGCCCCCGATGACGAGAACCTCGCCGCCGGCGCCCTTGTGCGCTCCGGGCGAGCGCGCCGGGACGAGCAGGAGGTCGCCGGGGCCGGTGTAAATCTCTGCATCAAGCGGGATGCCGATATCCGCGACGTCCGCGCCCTCGACTTTTGGCCGGTGGAACGAGAGGATCCGGTTCGCCCGGATGCCCGGGGTGGGGATATCGACGGCGACGATCGGTGCCGGGCTCGCGTTTGCCCCGGCAACGAGGGTCGCGAGCGGCTCGCGGACCGCGCCCGATGCCCCGGTCCCGAGCATGGCGTCGACGATGACATCCGCTTCCTCAAAGAGGCGGCCGAGGGGTTTGACGTCGGTCGCGCACCTGACCGGGTGGAGGGCGGCCGTGCAGTGCCGGAGGAGGGATGCCTGGGCCGCGGCCGAAGGGGTCATCGAACCGCATTCCGGGTAGACGACGTCGACCGCACCGATATGCTGGAGGTACCGGGCCGCAACCATCCCGTCGCCGCCGTTGTTTCCCCTCCCGCAGAGGATGAGGATACGATCGGGGTCGCTCGCGAGGACGGCATCCGCGACCGCCCGGCCGGCGCTCTCCATCATGAGGAGCGACGGGTAGCCGAGCGCAACGGCGTTCTCCTCGACCGCCCGCATCCGGCCCGCATCGATCACGCCGGTCTCCCGAAACTCCCGCAATTCGCCTGTTGCCATGTATCGTTCCTCCGGAGCGTTGCCTGATGGGTGCTATGATAGTTCTCTCTTAGATACCTTTTGCGTGGGATTCTCCGGGGAACCGGTTCGAGACACCATGGTTTATTGATACTCGCGGCGCACTACTATGGAGATGGGCCTCGAACGTGACGTGCAAAGGGCAGTAGATCGGATCTCTGAAGCCGACTCGGTGACGATCATCTCCCACATCGACGCCGACGGTATCAGCACGGAGTCGATACTTGCGCAGGCGCTCGCCCGTGAAGGTATACCCGCCACTTCCGTCTTCGTCCGCCAGCTCGAGCCGATGGCGATGCGCCACATCCCGGATGACGACTCCCTGAAGATCTTCACCGACCTCGGGGCCGGCCAGCAGGCCCTTCTTGAGGAGCACGGCCTCTCTGCGGATGGCGTCCTGATCATCGACCACCACGTCAGCCAGCCCTGCGGCACGGCCTATCCCCAGGTGAACTGCCTTGACTTCGGCATCACCCGGATGAGCGCCGCGGGCATCGCCTACATGGTGGCGAGGGCGATCGATTCGGCAAACACCGACCTTGCGAAGCTTGCCGTCGTCGGGAACGTCGGCGACATGATGGCCCGCGAGAACTGTGGACTGGTCGGTCCGGCGCGCGAGATCGTTCAGGACGGCGTGGAGTACGGCAACGTAATCGTGCAGAGAGCGGACCTGAACTGCTATGGGATATCCACCCGCCCCGTCCACGTCTGCCTCGGCCGCTGCGACGACCCTTACATCGACGGTATATCAAACAGCGTGACCCGGGCGCTCCGGTTCCTTGAGAGGCTGGGTGTTACGCTGAAGACGCCGCGGGGCGGCTGGCTCGTCTGGGAGGAGGTTCCGCTCGATGACCGGCGCACGATCATCAGCGCCCTTACCCAGCAGCTCGTCGCGCACGGAAGAGAGGCCGACCGCCTCCTCGCCGAGACCTACATCTTCCCCGACGAACCGGAACGGACGGCGCTCCGGAACGCCTCCGAGTACGCCACCCTCCTGAACGCCTGCGGCCGGTGGGCAAAACCGAAGGTCGGGGGGCGTATCTGCCGCGGAGACCGCGGGGATGCCTACCGTGAGGCAGAGTACATGCTCGCCCACCACCGCTCGGTCATTCGCGGCCTGCTCCAGTACATACTCGAGACCGGGGTGACGGAGCTCTCCCACCTCCAGTACATCCACACCGGCGACCGGTTCCCCGACACCATCGTCGGTATCGGGGCGGGCATGGCGCTCTCCAAACTGAACTGGAAGAAACCGATCATGGTGCTCGCCGCGATGGTGGATGAGCCGGATGTCACCAAGGTCTCGATGCGGACGAACGAATGGGCGCTCGCCCGGGGAGTCGACCTGCAGGCGGCGCTCGTCGAGGCATCGGCAACGGTGGGCGGCGCGGGCGGGGGGCACCGGATCGCGGCCGGGGCGTTCATCCCCCACGACACAGAAGAGGAGTTTATCGATGGTATCAACCGAATACTCACGCGACAGTTCGCTTCGGCGGATACGGACAATAGCTGACTTCCAGTTCGGCGCCGGGTCGGGAGAGGCCCTCTTTCCCGAAGGGTGCACGTTTGAGTTCTCGACGACCGGACGCATCCGCCAGGTGCGCCTCGGGAACGAGAGACTCGTGACCGTCCGGGCACAGGACGGCCGCCTGACCCTCGGGATCGCCGGAGCGGCGCGCCTTGCCGCTGTTCTCGCCCCCCCGACCTACCGGGTGGCGGTGCGGGAGGATGTGGCGGCGTTCATCGCAGACGGGAAGAATGCGATGGCAAAGCACGTCGTCGCTGCCGATGAGGGTATCCGTGCAGGGGACGAGGTGCTGGTGGTGACCGGGGACGACATGCTCCTTGCCACCGGTGCAGCCCTGCTCTCCGGCCGGGAGATACTGGCATTTAATTACGGTGTAGCGGTAAAAGTACGACAGGGAAGAGGATCCGAATGTTTCCAGGCAAGATAAACCCGAGAAAAATGAAGCAGATGATGAAGCAGATGGGCATGGAGATGGAGGAACTTGAGGGCGTCGAGAAGGTGGTGATCTACACGCCCGCCGGGAACTACGTCTTTGACGATGCCCAGGTCGTCGCGACAACGATGCAGGGGGTCACCACCTACCAGCTCACCGGGGAGGCCCGGTTTGAAGAGGCGGTCCCGGAGATTCCCGACGAGGACGTCGACCTCGTCGCATCCCAGGCCGGTGTTGCCGGAGAGGTCGCGAAGAAGGCGCTCATCGAGACCCGCGGCGACATCGCCGAAGCTATCCTGAAGCTCACGCAGCAATGATCGAGACCGGCGAACAGATCCTGCTCGTCGGCGAGGACCGCGAGTACTTCGTGACGGCGGGCGAGGGGCAGTTCTCCACCGACCGGGGGATGATCGACCGCGGGGCGCTCGTCGGCATGAGCCCGGGCGATGGGATCAGGACCCACCTCGGCGCTCCGTTCACGGTCCTCTGCCCCCGGTCGACCGACTTCTTTGTCCACGCGAAAAGGAGCGGCGCTCCTATGCTCCCAAAGGACATCGGCACCGTGATCGCTTACACGGGTATGAACCGCGACGACACGGTCCTCGATGCCGGCACCGGGAGTGGTGTTGCCGCGATCTATTTCGGCAAGATCGTCCGCGCGGTGAAGACCTACGAGGTGCGCCCGGAGTTCGCCCGTCTCGCGGAGAAGAACATCAGGGCCGCCCGCCTCGATAACGTCGATGTGATCGCGGCCGATATGCTCACGGCAACCGGCGCGTTCGACGTCGTCCACCTGGACCTCACGATAACGCCGGCGCACGTGGAGCACGCCTTCTCGCTCCTCTCGCCCGGCGGCTACCTCGCGACCTACACGCCGTTCCTTGAGCACACGTTCGTCGCGCTCGATGCCGCAACGCCGCTCTTCCGCGACGTCCACTGCTACGAGTGCATGGAGCGCGAACTGACGCGCTCGGCCCGGGGGACGCGGCCGTCGACCAGGGTCGCCCACAGCGGCTACATCACGATCGCACGAAAATAGGGGTTAGTACTCTTTCAGCGGGCGTTCCCACCCGGTGTAGCCGCAGTATATGCAGCAATCACCGCCGCAGTGCGTGCACTTCTGTGGCGGCTTATGCACCATCACGGTGCCCTTTTTGTTACAGTACAGGCATCCAAGTCCGCCGCAGTGACAGCAGACCTCGGAGACATACTCTTCTTCTGGTTCAGGCACTGATCTCCCTCCCGGAATAGTATGAGGGGGCAGAGGTGACAAAGGTTGTCATGAGGGATCACGATCCTCGAAAAAAAGTATTAGTGCGTTTGGGATGAACCTGTATGCAGGAGAGAAGGGGGGTTTCATCCGCACCACAGCAAGGGAAGGGCGGATCTTCTGCCCGCACGCCGGCCGGACGAAAGACCCCCGGAAGGTAACCCACGATGTACCACATTATCTCTATCCACGATTTTGAGAGGAGCGATCTTGATTACCTGCTCGACCGGGCGAAAGAGTTTGACACCGGGGGATACCGGTCCCGGGCGCTTGAGGATAAACTTGCCGCCCTCCTCTTTTTTGAACCGAGCACCCGGACGCGGATGTCGTTTGCGACGGCCATGGCGCGCCTTGGCGGACGGTGGATCAGCGTGGACTCGGTCGAGGCGAGTTCCATCGTCAAGGGAGAGACGCTGGCCGACACCATCAGGGTGATGAGCAACTACGCGGACGCCATCGTGCTCCGCCATCCAAAGGAAGGAGCGGCAAGGCTTGCAAGCGAGTTTGCCACGGTGCCGGTCATCAACGCCGGGGACGGCGCGGGGCAGCACCCGAGCCAGACGCTGCTCGACCTCTACACCATCCGGCAATCGATGCCGATCGACGGTATCGACGTCGGGCTCCTCGGGGACCTGCGCTACGGGAGGACGGCACACTCGCTCGCTCTCGCGCTCGCCCATTACGGTGTCACGCTCCATACGATAGCGCCGGGAGGGCTTGAGATGCCGGCGAGCATAACCCTCGAACTTCGCGAGCACGGCATGGAGGTGGTCGAGCACGCGGATGTCGGGGAGGTGATCCGGGATCTCGACGTCCTCTACGTCACGCGGATCCAGCGCGAGCGGTTCCCGGATTCGGCGTCGTACTACAACGTCGCGTCCAGTTACCGGATCACGCTCGATCTTCTTAACGGTGTCAGGGATGACCTGATGATCCTCCACCCCCTCCCGCGCGCCGGGGAGATCGATTCGGCGGTTGACCGCACACCGTATGCGCGTTACTTTGAGCAGGCAAAGAACGGTGTACCTGTTCGGATGGCGCTCCTCCATGAGGTGATGAAATGAGCAGAAAAGATCCGTCGGGTGGGCTGCTTATCAGCCCTATCAGGAACGGCACCGTCATCGACCATATCACCGCCGGCGAGGCGCTCAACGTCCTCCGGATCCTCGGGATCACCGGGTCGACGCGGGAGTGCCTGAGCATCGCGACGAACGTCGAGAGTAAACGGCTCGGGAGAAAGGATATCGTCAAGATAGAGAACCGGGAGCTCCGCACGGAGGAGGTGGACCGGATCGCCCTGATCGCGCCGCATGCAAAGATCAACATCATCCGCGATCTCCAGGTGGTGGAGAAGAAGGGCGTGGAGATACCGAGGGTCCTCAGGGGCGTGGTCAGGTGCCCGAACCCCGGGTGCATCACGAACACGAACGAGCCGGTGGAGAGCACGTTTGAGGTGCTCGACAAGGGGCTGCACTGCCTCTACTGCGACTGGCTGATCAAGAACGATATAGCAAACCACATCATCTGATCAGGCGTCCGTGCCGGTCGATCTCCCCCCGGCAGATCCGGGTGCTCGATATCCGCCGGCCGTCTTCGGCAAGGACGCATGATATCTCGTGGAGATCCACCCTCTTTTTCCCCCGGTTCCGCCGGAGGTCGTTGATCTCCACGGCGACCGGGAAGGTCTCCTCGGAGACGACCAGTATGTCGAAGTCGGCATTGAGGGCGCTGCCGTAGCGGTCGGAGAGCGGTTCGACCCTCCACGCTGCCGTGTAGCCGTGCTCCCTGATGAAGGACGCGACGCTTGCCAGTCGCTCCTGGTAGGAGCGGACGGGATGCACCTTCGCCCCGGCGAACTCGTCGGTCGTCAGTCCGATGACCACCTCGCCGTCAGGCCCGGCGAGCTCAAAAGAACGGGAGAGGAGTTTCCTGTGCCCGGCATGCAGGGGATCGAACGTCCCCCCGACCATGACTCTCATCAGTGAGGGTTTGCCCGGAGAGGGTTTATGGGTAGTGTATCGGTTCTCCCTCGCTA
>ERZ795059.3203-NODE-3203-length-16020-cov-6.182524_pt1 | contig 16020 bp, 18 predicted proteins | sample MGYA00375143_ERZ795059 | MGnify/ENA primary metagenome ERZ795059 (study PRJEB30188, sample SAMN05720168) | activated sludge metagenome | isolation source: Anaerobic digester | place: USA | collected 2015-01-07 ... | reverse complement strand
AAGTCGAAGTCGACGACTTCGACTTCATGAAGTCGAAGTCGTCGACTTCGACTTCGACTTCAACAACAAACATATAAGAAGTGTTAATAGTCATGATATTCATCCTTTCTGAATTTAAATATCTTTCCTATCTAAGACAAGTATATCATATCAGAAGTGGATTGTCAAGTCTTAACAAATTTATGAAAAGATTTAATATTGAAAGAGACAAAACGAAGAAATTCCAGTAAATCATTGATATATGGCAGCCAAGGAAAGCCTCTAACTTTCTTCTACAGGGTCAAAGCCTGTTGTTTTAACAGTTAAACTACTTGGCTATATTTTTCTGAAAAAATCTAAAGCTCCAAAGGCTTTCGTTTTACCATTAAACTATATCCCTATTTTATTAATCATGGTAAATATTGTTCATTTTCTGAAAAAATTTACCAAATAAACTAATCTTCCATTTTAAATATTGATACTGGTGCCCTCATCCAAACCCGCCTTGGAACCTCTTGGGCTTCAACCAAGCGCTCTACTAATTGAGCTATGAGGACATTTAAAAAATAACTTTATGAAAAAATTTAATATTGAAAGAGACACCAAAAAGAAATTTCAGTAAATCATTATAATGGCACCACGGACAGGGCTCGGAGCCCTGCAAACGCTGTTTCCAATTACGGTGTTTTAAGCGCGGGATTAGAAGTCCCGACCGATACCGCGGTATTTTAGGTAATTTCATTTCCGATTCAAACCAAAACCATTAAGGGCTTTGCTCTATCCAGTTGAGCTATAGACGGAATATTAAAGAAATTTGAACATGTTTCCGAAAAGGATTGAATTATTAAATGGTTTATCAATCATTTTAGAGAACCCTTTTCGTTCGGCTCAAATTGTATTAATGGTGGGGGAGCAAGGAATTTAACCTTTTCGGCACACACTCTTCGATTATTTTATTTGCCATCTGGTTTACAGCCAGAAGAAGAGAAACTCCCCCGATTTTTTCATTGATGATACTAATTTGTAGTTATAGTACTAAGTTGATTTTTGGGGAAGTGGTGTGAACAACCTCCCCTCACCAACAAGAACCATTATACCACAAGTCGGGCAATCTGTCAAGCACCAATTTTGAGAACTTTGGTTCAATTAATTTTCTTTGAGTTTAGAAAAGATATTACCAAAATTCACCCTTTCATCAAAAGAAAACTCAAATATGACCACCAAAGAAAAGTTGCCAACCAAAGAATTCGAAAGGTGAAAATGGAAATCTTATTCATTGGCAATTCCCCCTTTCAATCATCTGATAGTGTTAATTTGGATAGTGGTGCGATCTTTTACCGAGAGAAGACCGGCAGACTGGGAGACCGCTCAGACCAGCTCCTTGAAACAAATTGAGTATACCATACCTTGAATCACTTGGCAAGCACCCTATCTAACTTTCCTCCAACCTTGAAAGAATTTCTTCATTCATATCCTCAAGTTTATTCATAAGGTCTTCTTTCAATTCCTCATAATCTTCACCCTCAACAGTAATTTCAAAATTATAAGAAGAAAAATTTACTCCGGGAACTGGCAATTTGTATCCAGCACTTAAAATATATTTCATTTTTATTCTTCCTCTTTTGAAAGTTTCTTTCCACAAATAGGACAATATGCAACCACAAAAGTAATAGGCACTTCCTGATCTGTATGTTCATCCAAAGAATCTACAACTTCACCATAACCAGCAAGAATTGAAATTACATTATTTTCAGGATTGAAAAAGAAAGTATTAGCATTGATTCGAATAAATTTTGCATTTCCATTCTGATCAACATTTTCAATACAACCACAAATCAATTCCTTAAATTTATCACAACAAAATTCATATTCCATTCTTAATGCCCCCTATTTAAAACCTCTTCAATTGTAGGATTATCAAAATACAAATCCCGTTCAATCTTCAAACCAAATGGGTCATTTACACTTTCCAATTCTGAAAGAAGAAAATAACCAAATTCTTTTTCATGTCCAAAGACCAAACCATAAAAACGCCAATCACCATCTTCAAGTTTTTCTGCCTCTACAGCGAACCATGTCCAATTTGCAAATGGTGTAAAAAACTTAACAATTACTTTCTTTTGAAAAACTGACTCAATTTTATCATTGGAATTTTTCAGGAACTTCTTTTCAATGGCCTTGGTCATTAACTTCATCATGAATCGCCTCCCCGAAAGTTGTCTCAACCTCACAAGAAGAGTATATCACGAATCAAATTGCCTGTCAAGCTATTAAATAGGCCAGTCAAAATCATCAAAAGAAGTTTTCGGTTCTTCAAATACCATTGAATACCATTCTGAACATACAGAATTTAAATGTTTTGCCATTTTATCTACTTCGTATTCCTCAATCATTTCTTTCTGATTCATATCCTGAATCTTCTTATTTCTCAAAATCTTCGACTGTTCCCAAAGTGAATAATCAACATCTTTACGACTTTCAAAAATAGAATGATTCTTTCGAAGATATCCAAGTGGTTTCGGCCCGTGATATTCAAATTCAATTTTGCCATCTTCAAAATTCAATTTTTCCGGGTGAATCCAATAATACCTATTCCGAATTCGATTTTTCACGATGATTTCAGCTTCTCGGACTTTCTTCCCAATCATACCAAAGACCCCCTCTGCCATGACAAGTCTATGATACCACAGATTTTAAATCTTGTCAAGCCTTCACAAAATCCTCAAGGCTGGCCCCATTTAAAAGTTTCTCAAATTTATTTGAAACATCTTGAATCATCAAATTAAATTCACGATTCATTTTTTCAGATTCAATTTGTCTAGCCATATCTACACTAATACCAAATAAACAATTATACAATTCATTTAATTCCACATTTTCTAAAGCAAGATTTTCATTCTCTTCAATTAATGACTGTAGTTTTTCTTCTAGATGTTTCTCTGTAGATTTTTTCATAAATCAAAAACCTCCTTATTTAAAATATTGAAAAAGGGAGAACTTTTCAATTCTCCCTTTAACTTTATTTATTCCAAGAAAACAATTTCAAACCACAAGCTGTAAGACCCATTGCAACAGCACTATTCTTTACATCAGTAAACCAAACAGATTCAAAAACAAACCTCTTCTTCTTAATTGTAGAAAAGCCACCTTCAATATCTTCTTTTCTAATTCCAACATGATTACCAAGAGGAACCTTATTACCAGTTGAATAAAGAAGATATACCGTTTGACCATCAGAAAAAATTACAGCATCTTGTTCCCACTTCTTACACAGTGTAGAAGCAATCTCTTCCATTTTTTCTGGAGTGATGGTTTCACCTGTAAAAGTCTTTCCAATAACAAAGAAAGAATTTTCAGTAGAATCTACTCCCTTTTCTACCCAATGACCAATCATTTTAATTGCCCCAAGTTGATAAGACTTAAAATCTTTCAACAGTTGTTCATTACGTTCAAGGTTCTCGTTCTTAGAAAGAGTATAACGATATGCTGACATTATAAGAAAAGGAATTCCACTTTCTACATGTTGCAAAATACGGGACATACCTGCCCCAGCTTCAATTACTTTAAAAAATCCTTCATGTTCAAATAAAGGTTCGTGAAACTTATCCCACGTGTTCATATTGAACACACTCCTTCCCATTTCTAAATCCTCTATTATATACTTTAGCTAATACCTTATTAATTTCATCTTTCTTGATACTCTATCCTCATTATTTAATACAATGTCCAATATTATATCAGAATCAGTTTTCAATATTGATTCCTCCAAAGTTTAATTTGGGCCAATCAGGATTTGACTGGCCCATTTCGCATTATTTAAAGTGACTTCACAACAAAAGTGAGGTCTTCTTTACTTTCATCCAGACTGACAATTACATACTTTGTTCCATTCTTTGCAACCATCTTGGAACCAATCTTGCTAGTATTCATTGTAATGGGATTCTTAAAAACACGTTCCTCAACAACATGTCCTTCTTCATTTTCAAAAACAACTTTAGAAACTTCATATGTCTTACCAAAACCATAATCGGTAATGGCAAATGTCTTTCCTTCCGAAGTCATTGCCTTGGCAGAAGACTTTTTATTGGTCTTTTTGTACACTTTTTTAGGATTCTTTTCTTCACGTTCCTTAGCACGTTTAGCCTTTTCCTCTTCACTAAGAGCAGGACGCCCACGTTTCCCCTTCACAGGGTTTCCATTTTCATCCAACTTAACTACTTTTTCTTTCTTAGGAACAGGATTGCCATTGGCATCTTTCTTAGAAGGACGACCGGGCTTTTTCTTAATAGGTTCACCATTTTCATCCTTCTGAACCTCAACAACTTTCTTTGGACGACCAGGCTTTTTCTTTTCAACTTCACCAGTTTCAGGATTTACAACCTTCTTAGCCTCTTCACGTTCCTTAGCACGACGAGCCTTTTCCTCTTCACTAAGAGCAGGACGCCCACGTTTCTTTGCCACGACAGTTTCATTTACCTTTTCCATTTTTCATTCCCCTTTGTTTTTGAAGTTTGTCGGGTTTCCCTCACCGACAAAACCAGTATACCACGAATCCCCATTTCAGGCAAGCGGTTCCTCGGAAAACTTCAATTTCTTTTTTATCAGGGAAACCACCTTGGAATATTCATCTTCTTTCTTAATATTCAAAACATTCAATTTAATTCCAAAATTTTCCAACATTTCAACCAATTGAAAAGAATCGACACTATTACCGACCGTAATAAGATTGATTGTTTGTTCCAAAGACAAATAGTTATTGACAATATAATCTATTTCTTTTGAGAGAAAGAGAAGTCCATTTGATCTATATTCTTGATCAGAAAGAGTTGTATCTTTTTTAAGTTTATTCAATTGAACAGGATAAAATACAGTTCCAACCGGGAAAATATTTTCTATGTTAATCAATTTTAAAAATAGTTCCATATTATCTTTACTGAAATGGGAACATTTAATTCCTTTATTTTCAAAATCACAAACAAAACAAACATTATTCTTTTTGACAGACAATAAAACTAGAAGACATTCCAAAGTATTTAAATCAATATTAGAAGCAGGAATATTTTGAAGGTAAAAATTTATTGACTGTTGAATTTTTTGTTCAAATAAATCTATTTCTTTCCTATAAGTGTCCATATCCATCCCATCCCCTTCCTTGTCCTAGATTCCATCAGTATATCATAAAAAAGAAGACATAGCAAGTTTTTATTCTCACCATGTCTTTTATATACTTCTTTAGTTCTGTCCGAAATTAACGGTTTCTACATTATTTTCAGGAGTTGGATTTTCTCCATTTGATTCTGATTCTTCCTTCTCACATTCCTCAACAAAATTCCGAATAGCTTCATCTCGTTCATCTTGTGTTATAATTCCCTTTTTCAATAGAAGGTCTTCAAGAGCATAATGCCCAATAATTACAGCATTACTCTGTTGTAGAAGTTGCTGCAACTGTTCAGAAAGGAACCTATTTTCCTGAATCAACTGTCTGATAACCTGTTCAATAGTAATCTTGGGCTGAGCTTGAGACTTTCCCCCATTGATAAGTGTTGCCTTATTGAAATCTACATTCTTAGCCATTTACATTATCCTTTCAAAATTCCATTGAATTTTTCCAACTAAGTTCAATTATACAATACTCTGACCGAGATGGCAAGCCTTAACTTCTACACCGCCTGATACAAAAATATAACAACTTCCAATCTTTCACGAATTGGAAGAGCGTTTCTTTCCTCAATGTTTTCTACATAAGTTGCCTTTAGCATTGAACCACCAGAACCATTCCTAGTAAAAGGCATTTTGAATCCCTAATAATTAAATACTATATGTTTCTTCAAGAGTAATAATAACGGTAGCTCCAGCATCAGACGTTAAAACAATTCTTGGAGCAAATTCCCATATAATCATATTAGAATAAATTTGATTGCCCGAAATTTTTACTTTATGATTGGTTGATTTATTGTATGCCAATTCATAATCTGTTCCATTCGATCGAATGGATAAACGATAATATGAAGACATTTTTGGTTTTGGCACATTAATAACAGTTGGGGTTGATGATAAAATATATTCTTGATTCAACATGATAGGATCAATATTATCATCATCACTTACAAGAGTGAAATCAGTTCTTGCAGGATCAATATAAAATGGAATGGTAATTTCTTCATTTGGTTGTAATGTAATTCCTCTTGAAGAATATTGTGAATCATAAGTAATTGTATTTAAAGTGTTATTCTTATATTTCATCTAAATTCACCTTTTCAATTAATACACAATAGGATAGATTTCAGAAACTTGTAAAAGAATATTCTTGCAAAAATCAACTTCTCTTTCAAAAGCATCAAATTTTTCTTTCAATGTATCTACTTCTCTAAGCATAGGTTCATCAATAATAAATCTATTCAAAAGATTAATATAGAAGGACTTATTCTTATTATATTTATCATCAAATGAAATCGTGACGTAAGTAGCAGCAGGAAAATAATTCCATACAAAACCACGTTTCTTATCAAAGACGGCATCCTTAAATCCATTGGCTCTAAGAATATCAAGAATTCTTAAAACAACTTCCTTATTAAATACTTTTGGTTCTACACCATCAGACCAATCAGTATCTTTTTGTGTATCATCATTTGTTTCTGTTGCTGGAGATACATTTTTAGGAGTTAATGAAGAATCTTTTGTTTCTGGATTAACAGGATTACTTTCATTCAAATCATCTTCTGATGTAATAACATTGAAAGGATGTCCCATATATTCACCAATGTCGGATACCAATTGTTTTAAATCAATACTAGGTTTTGACATATTTTTCACCTCTAAAGAATTTCATTATAGTTCTATTTTAAGTTTGCAAATATAAAACAAGGGAGGATACTATACTATTTCAATCCTCCCTTGGTTAATTTATCTATTTCTTTTTAGTTTATTTACAGGCACTATATTGACAAGACCAACAAATTTTACATCCATCATAATGAGAAAGTTCTTTACCACATTCAGGGCAAATATCACCATGAACCTTCAATTCTTCAATATGTTTAGATTCAATAGTTTCTAATTTCTCTCCGATGCCTGTAAAATGTTTCTGAATATCTTCAAGCATTCTAGCTAACATATCGGGAATACTATTTACTTCAATTTCTTTCTTGTCAAAAGTATCATAAATCCATCTATCAGTCCCGGACATAAATTTCAGGGTTCCAATCACATCTTGAATATTTGTCCCTGATCTTAAAGCTATTGAAATAATTCTACTCAATGCTTCCATCATTGTTTTAAGCATTTGCCCAGATTTTCCAATACTAGAAAAAATTTCAAAAATATTTCCATGTTCATCTAATGTAGCTGTCAAATAAATAGAACCATAAGGTTCCACTGCCATTTTGGTTGTGATGCTTCTCATAAATTGTGAGCGTTCTTTTACCTTACCAGTATAAATATGCTCATTATCTTTAACTAAAGTTCCAATATTTTCTTTCTTTTTTTCTTTCTTTGAAGTATCCACAATTGGTTGTGAACCTCTAGAACCATCTCTATAAACCGTTACGCCTTTTATTGAGGAATCAAAAGCGTCCAAATAAATCTTTTCCACATCTTCAACTGTTGCACTGGCAGGGAGATTGATTGTTTTACTGATAGCACTATCAATATATTTCGAAAGAATTTTCAAGGGTGCCATATGTTTTTCAATTGACAGGTCATTTGCTTTAATATAAACATCTTCGTAATCATCATCTTTGGAAGTTTTTTGATTATCATATTCTTCTTTAGTCATATATAGTGGGTGAGTATACTGAACAGTTTCCCACACATCATGACCTTTACTGATTCTTCTGTCATATTGATAAGAAAAGTTTGGTTCAATGCCAGAAGAAGTGTCAAATAACATTGAAATTGATCCAGTTGGCGCTATAGTAAGTCTTCTACTATTTCTAAGTTTACCTTCAAGGAACAGGGATAAATATTTACTTCTATATTCATCTTTATTTTCTTGTTCATCAAAAATAATTTTAATTGAAGGTGGCAAGTCATCAAAAGTTAGTTCACTGTTAAAATGAGAAATAGCTTCTTTGGCATATCTAAATGGAGTAAATTCCATTACTTCACAGAGATCAATACTAGCATACATAGAATGTTTTGCCATAAGTTTACCAATATATTTACAGAATTGATTGAAATTATGACTGCCATATCCCATTTTTAATTTAATTGCAGCATTAGCTAATCCCATAAATCCAAGACCCAATGGTCTAATGTCTTGAGTTCTTTCTTCGATCTTTTTAAGAGGATATGAATTTGCATCAACAACACAGTCTAGATATAAAATTGATCTGTGAATTTGACGAATAAATTCATAATCAGAAAAACTATTCTCATTCTTATTAATAAAAGCTTCAAGATTAATAGAACCGAGCACACATGAGGTATATGTAGGTAATGGTTGCTCTCCACAATTGACTGATGTTATAAGGAAAATTCTTCCTTCTAACGAAAAGTCTTTATTTAATGGCTTTGGCGCAAATAAATAAGTATGATGTTTGTCCACTGTTCCATTATAAACAATCTTTTTTCCAATATATTCAATTGAAACAATTTTATGATTATAAACGAAACCTTTTTGTTTTAATTCTTTTGCCACTTGTTGTAATAAAATTGGATTCTTAAAAATTATATTCCAATTCAGACCATCATTATTTAGTTCTAATTCAGAACGAATTTGATTGATAAAATCAGAATATTTAATAAATCCTGTTGATCTAAAACTAATATTCCTTTCTTTTTTCAAATTTTCAACAAAATCTTTTCTTTGAGGAATAGTATGATAATTACAAATATATTTTGATAAAAATTCACGAGCTATTTCATAATTCGAATTACGTTCTATTTCATGGGTTTTTCTTTGTTTTTGATATCCAATTTCATACCGACAAGAACTACAAAAAGCAACTTCACGACGATTATAAGATATTGTAAATTCATTTCCACATTTTTCACAAATTTTCAATACAACAACTTTATCATTTTCAAGAAAACAAGGTAAATCAGTATTTAATTGAGCCTGTGCAAGTTTACTCTCTGGCGTTTTTTTCATTCTTTCTGAAATTTTTTTACAAACTTCATCCGTCATTGATTTCTTAACAGCCAAAGAAAATTTTTCTTTAAATTCTGCATTTGCAAATCTTTCTTTTGTTTTTTGACCAATTAGTTTTTTAGTTTCTTCTGATCTTTTTGCTCCAATATGATATTTTTCCCTAATTGATTTTTGAATTTCTGGATTATTAAAAGGATTCTTATCTTGATGATATTTTTTAGTATGTTCTCCGGGAGAACCAGCCATAATCAGATTTGTAATTTGATTATTATGAGGATTTTCATCTAAATGATGAATACAAGAATCCAAAGGATCATTAACAAAATGTTTATAAAAAATTCTATGTTCACATAAAGATTTTTTAATTCCTTCGAATTCACTTAATTTAATATATTTTTCATAACTTTTTGAATTAACAGTTAAACTTTCATTCAATTTTAAATCTTTAACTTCTACATAACCTCTATTTTTTGTTAAAATTTTATGATTTCCAGTTGCTTCAAAATATGTTTCATCATCTAAACAAATTCTATACACATCTTCTTCATATCCAGTAATTCGAGGATTTCTCATTATACTAATTGTTGTATTACCATTTTCATCACGGCAATAAACAGGGACATCTTTTCCTTCTTTTGCTAATTCTTCAAAAGAAACAAAATGTCTACCATCTGCAACAGCAATTAGTGTATCTCCAGAAACGCAAGGGTTCGACGCTTTAATACTCCAATCAGGTAAATGTTTCAACAAATTGTCATTATTAATTTTATCACCAAAAATAATGCCAGGTTCCCCATTTTTATGTGCACATTCACAAATTTCATAAAATAAATCATTTGCATTAATTTCAATTTTTGAATTATTCAATCTGGATTTTAAATAATAAGGTTTTTTGTATTTAACAGCATTGAGAAATTCATCATCAAGTCTAGTAGAAATATTAAAATATTGCAAACTGCCATCATGTTCTTTAGCATGGATAAAGTCTTTAATATCAGGATGATCAATATCCATCATTGACATTATAGCAGAACGTCTTTTGCCGCCTTGAACAACTACTTTACCCATTGTATTCCAAAGTTCCATAAAAGAAACAGGGCCAGAAGAATTGCCAATTGAACCATCTTTAATAGGGGCATTCTTTTCTCTTAAATTACTCCAATTACAACCAACGCCACCGCCGTGCTTTGAAATTATTGCAGCTTCTTTTACAGAATCAAATATAGAATCTAAATTATCATCTACATCAATTACAAAACAAGCACACAATTGTTGATAAGGAGATTTATTATTAAAGAGATATTCATAATTACTAAAAGTCATATCTTCAATTTTTACATCATAAATAATTCTACTAGATATTTCTTTTTCAACAAGACCAACACCACTAGAAAATAGAGCAGGTGAATTGAATAGGAATCTTTTTAAACTAATATCTTTTCGAATATTAAATTCTACTATTCTCATTAAAGCTAAAAACTTTTCTTTAAGACAAGTGGCATCATATTCAGATGATTTCATTTTAAACCAATTTAATTGTCTATTAAATTCCTTTATTAATCCAGATGCAATGATTCTTCCTACACGTTTAATCAATTGATTAAGACAATATTCCTTATTCATTTCATTCGTAGAAGTATCAAAATAGGGAACATAATATCTCTTTGCAAATAATTCTTTAGCATTATCAGAAAAGTTCTTTTCATTAAGACAACTAGTCAAATAATTTTCTGCTTCAGAAGGTAATGGTTCCCAACAATTAAAAGTCTTATTCATTTAAGCAATTCCTCCAATAAGTATTTAATATCATTAACTTTAAAGTTTAAAAGATTATTCTTGCCATTGAAACCATTATATCATAAATGATCAATTTTGGCAAGAAGAACTTTTCTTTCAGAAAGACTATATTTATTAAATTATCTTAAAAAGGAGGAACGTACAATTGTTATTTAGTGTACTTGTTTTAAAGCAAGTAAATAATTATATATTGAACAATTATGTGATTTTCTATTTTTAGATACAGTTGGGGCTTTAAGATGAACCAGAATTTAAAAATAATAAAAGAAATTATAATTTCTCTATCATCTTCTGGACAATATAAAAGTATCTATAGATACCCCTATTTCTTTCCTGCCAAATTTTAATCTTTCGGTATGGCACATACCTAAACCATAATGGTTTCGATCTTAACATTTTTAAAAAGAAAAAGAATAATTATTTTCCGACACGACCAAATCAGATACCCTGGCATAAGCACCATTGATGATTTTTGTCATCAGATATCTTAAAACATCGTGAAGTATATACTTGTTGTGAGTATACCGCTAAGTGAAGAGAGAATATGAATCTCTACTCACCTAATTCCAAGCGCTAGAAATAGAGTAGCACCTTTTTTCACTAATCAAATAATTTGATTAACGGGAATCTACTTTCCGATACCTATCTATCGGGAGCCTGCCATTCAGGTTGCTTATGATCATCAGATAAAGAATTATCTACTCTATGGATTATTCTTTTCTAATGTGCCCACAAATCATAAAATACGAGGCAATCCTTTCTTGTGTTTCAAAGGTTGTCATATTCCTCACTTCATTAAAATCTTTAAGATTTTCAATGGTAGATTATGATTCGTCCTGTTTCTCTCGCGAGAGCTGGCGAAAACTCTTATTCTTTTCTTTTTTAAAAGAGGTTAAACTTTTATTGAAATTTAATCATCACTTATTAACTTTTATTTTTGAGCTTCCGGGAATTTTCCCAGATGAAACAATTATACCATAGATTTTTCCTTTTGGCAAGCCCTCTTTTCAAACTGACATGATTTCAAATTTGGATGTATTTTAATCAGAATGAGAAATATTGAAGATTTTGACAATCCAAAAGTTAAGATCATAGATTCTATTATACCATACAGATTAAATTTTGGCAAGTGGGAGTTTTTGATTCTAAAAATTCGGAAGGATGATGTTTAATGTCAGACATTTTTATTGGTATTGATGTTGGTTTACGTGGTGCTATTACTGTTTTGAATACGGAAGGGATACCACTTTCTGTATTTAAAATGCCTTTAATTTATGTTGATAGGAAGAAGAATAATAAGAACAATGGGATTCAACAAGAAAAAGAAGAACATGAGATTGATATCAATAGTTTTAAGATCGCTGAATATCGTGATCCAAAGAGGTATGTAAAAAGTCAAATTAAAAAGAGCGAGAAAGTTGTTGAAAAGAAAACTCCTAAAAAGACTGTTTTAAAAACAAAGACAAAGACAACTGATGAGTGGTATGATGCAGATAAGATATTGGAATATATCAAACAAATCACTAAACTAACAAAAAATATAAATAACATCCACGTTATAATGGAACTTCAAAACCCTTTCTTTGCAAAGAATCGAGGGGGAAATAAGTTGCTACGTGGTTTCGGATTACTTGAAGGTTTGTTTATTAGTGAGTTTGGGCAAAAATCAATTGAATTGATTTCTCCTATTACTTGGCAAAAGAAATTATTTGCTCATTATCTTGGTGATGATATTATTTCCTCTATTAGAGAAAGGGATATTGTTGCAATTAGTAAATCAGATCAATATTTACAAAATGAGTTTCCTGATATACTTGCAAACATTATCTCATTAATGAAAAAGAAATCTGTTCAACCAACAAAGATTCTTTCTGTCTATTGTTTATATTCAATGTATCGAGATTTACTTGTTCAACAATCTTTCAAAGTCCATTATGAAGAAAAGGAAGGATATAAGATTTACAATGGTTTAAATATGACACCAGATAAAAATGATCTTCTTATGGATATCATATTATATTCAAATGATAATAATATTTCTGATGCATTTTGTCTGGCTGAATATGGTAGAATGTCCTTTCTTAATCAGTTTAAGAAATAAAGGAGAAAAAAATGAAAAAAATAATTTATCAAGTTTATAAAGTTGTAAATCAAATTAGAATTTTTATTAGAATATTTTATGATAAGTGGAAATTGTATCAATTGATGAAGCAACCAAAAATTGTTAATTGGTCTTTTGTGCCACAAAAAGGTTCTTCGAATCAAGAATCAAAATGTAGAGAATGGCAATCAAGACAGAAACAATATTTGAATGATCCAGTTTTATGGAATGATGATATTAAATCATATTCTATTTTTGGGGAACAAGTTCAGAAAGAAGTTTTAAAAACCATTCTTTATAAGAAAGATATTCATCAGTATGGAAAGGACGAATATTTAGCAACTACAAATGAAATTCTTGAATCAAAATATGGAGACTGTGAAGATCAAGCCTATGTGATGTTGAAAAAACTACGAGATGAATATAGAATACCAGATAAATATCTTGTTTGCCTATTTGTGGAAGACAAGAATGGTGGTCATGTAATAGGTGGTATTCAGTTTGAGGACAATGTTTTATTACTTGACAATGGCCATTATTGGGTAATGCCTGTTTGGGCCAATGAGTTTTTCAATAGAAGACCTGATATCAATATCATTTGTGGATACAATTTTGTAAATCACTGGATTTATCACAAGGCTTGACATGGTGGAAAATTTGTGGTAATATAGTCTTGTCGGGGGTTCTTTCTGATATGACAGGAGGTGGTGATTAAGAATGTATTTTTTAAATGTTCACGGATATCAAGGACATTCTGGCAATAATGTGTTTCAAATGTTGAAGGCTTGTTTTCCAGAAGTTGAGATAATTAGTCCTCAATTGGTTAATAAGCCTTCAATTGATTTTTCAACATTAAAAAGAATTATAATTAACAAAGCTGATTATGGAATTGCTTTTGGTAAATCATTGGGTGGTTTTTATGTTTGCCATTTAAATAAGATGTTCAATATGCCATGTATCTGTATCAATCCTAGTTTTGAACCTTGGATAAATAATGTTTTTGAAGATGAAGATTTAGAATTTCTTTATACAAAGATAAAGGAAATAATGGGTGATGAAATTATTTCTTTAGAAGAAGATGGTTATCATTATACTCGAAAGGTTTCTATTGGGACAATAAAATAGGAGGTGTTTCATTGAAAAATTTCTGAAATATTTGTCCCATAGATGAACAAAATTTAACTAGTGGATGAGGAATTCCAATTTTAATGGGAGATTTGGAATTTTTGGAATTTCAAGTGCATACACTATTGATTAAATCATATCGAGTCAACTATATTAAACGGAAAGAAGATGGAAAATAATGGAAAATGTAGAAGGAAAAATTAATTGGTATGATGTTAGGAAACGGGTATTGACTACTTTGAAGTTGTTTGTTATTATGTGGCTTGTTTTTTTAACTCCAGTTCACATGCTTTATGTCCAACCCTATTTGAAAACAGTATCATGGAGTAATCTTTCAGTTGCTAAAATTCAGAGAGTTTATGAAAAAGCTTATACTGATTACAATAAAGTTTATGAAAAAGACTTTAAAGGTAAACCGTGGATAGTGCCTGCAGTGTGTCACGCTGTCGCTGGTGCTATGATGTATGCTACAACTATTATACAGATTTTTTTTGTTATCTTTACTTTAAATGTAATTCAATATTCGTTTTGGCAATGGGCTTTTTTAGTAATTAATATTTTTCTTTTGTATCTGTGTTTTTGGCAACTACCTCTAACAATTTGGGATTTTGCAATTGTTTATGATGGCCACCCTATTGCTTTAACGATTGCTATCATTCTTGGTGTTCTTCTTGTTTCTTATTGGGTTCTTATTTTTGTTTTTGTTTGGAAGATGGTAAAAGGATTAATGAGATAAAAATAGAAGGGTTTGGTTTGATGAAAATTACTGGAAAGCAGATGATCATACTTTATTTAATCTTTTTTCTTATTGGTGGAATTGGATTATCAATGATTTTTATGTTAAAGTATGACATTCTGATTAAAGAAAAATCATACGATCTTGTTAGTTATACTGATAAATTTAGTGTCCAATATGATTGGCATGATTACGATGAAGGCACTTTACGGATGACCAAACCAGAAATGGAAAAAGTGTTCTTTTCTTATATTCAAAATCTTTCACAAATTGAGGATGAGAAATATATTCGAAAAGTTGTTGAAGGATATAGTTATTTAATGGAAACTGTATCAGATGATAAACAGTCTGTATTGTTCTTTATGGCATTATGTGGCGTTGAAAGCCATTTTAAGATGACTTCAAAATCTTCTGTTGGAGCAATTGGAATTTCACAGGTTATGTATTCAGTTCATAATCAATATATTAAAGAATTGGGTATTAACAAAGAAAATTTCTTTAATAGTCCAAAACATAACATTTTAGCCGGTTATATGATTTGGAAATCTTATTGGAAATCCAGTGATAAACATTATAGAATATCATGTTATAAATATCTTGGTGCTCAATCAGACAAATATTATTACAAGGTTATTGACAATTATTTTCAGTTGATGAATTTAATGATGAAACAGATGTTGAATGTGAAGGAGGATTGAGATTGACCTTTTAAAAGGTTAATTTCTTTTCATCGACGAGGATTGATACAAGTGAAAAACTTGACAGGTCGTAAAATCAACTTGTTCCAATATCAGCAAAGAGCTATTAATCAATGCAAAGGCAATGAGATTGTTTTGGCTACTGGCCCTGTTGGGTCTGGTAAAACAATCATTGCTTATGCATTTAGTGGTATATTAGATAACAATATTGAAAGAAGGGTTATCTTTACTGCTCCAATTAAAGCTCTTTCTAACGAGAGATATCTTGAATTGAAAGAACAAGGTTTTGATGTTGGTATTGAAACAGGTGATATTAAAAAGGATATTAATTCAAACATCCTTTGTATGACACAAGAAATATTTAACAACAAATATACAAATCAGTCAAATTTGGTTGTAGTTATGGATGAGATTCACTATATTTTTAATAATCATGACAGAGCTAGAAGTTATGTTGAATCATTGAAACATTTAAATCCTACAAACAAATTAA
>ERZ795059.3201-NODE-3201-length-16031-cov-6.491863_pt1 | contig 16031 bp, 12 predicted proteins | sample MGYA00375143_ERZ795059 | MGnify/ENA primary metagenome ERZ795059 (study PRJEB30188, sample SAMN05720168) | activated sludge metagenome | isolation source: Anaerobic digester | place: USA | collected 2015-01-07 ... | reverse complement strand
TTCCCTACACGACGCTCTTCCGATCTTTATGAGACGAAATCGGTGTTAAATCAAATACAGGTGAATCTACGGTCTCTCCCAATGTACCGAGGTTATTCATAGGCTTATTCCCATCAGTATCATATACGACGTTTACGTAATCCGCCTCATCTTGAATATAACATGCATATTTAAAATATAACGTTACCAGAGCAGGCTCATACGCATTCAGGTCGAACGTTCTGTATGCATAACTATCCATGTTATTCAAGTAGTAGTATTCAGAAAAAACCAGTGGGTTGTTCAATACACCCATGATTCCAGTGATGCCACTACTTGAATAATTAACATCAATATATTTATAATTCCATCCAGCATCTCTCTTCCATGATGAAAAATATTCTATCGCATAAACCTTCTGCGCGGGATAGGTACTAAGTATATTAACTCCCGGTGCGGCAATATCAACCGATGTCACTCCATAATTTGTCCAATGTGGCAGTGTGCCATTCTGGTTAATTGCAGCGACTGATATTATATTGTCGAGATCATAACTGGCAGGGTATTCAGGTTGAGTATCATTACTTGATCCGTTGTTCCCTGCTGCGGCAATAAAAAGTACGCCATTATTCCTTGCTTCATTAATTGCATCATATATCGCCTCATCATATATATAATCGCCCCAGCTGGCATTAATTATTTTTGCACCGTTTTCAATTGCGAACTCTATTCCAGAAACGATATTATCTGTCGTACCGTTCCCACTCGCATCAAACACGCGAACTGCCATTATGTTTGATTTCCAGCATACACCGCTAATTCTATTCCCATCATTGCCGCTTGCACCGATGATGCCAGCTACATGAGTCCCGTGACCATTCACATCTTTCGGGTCTTTTGTGTTATCCACAAAATCATAACCATGAATGCAATCGCCAAGAGAATCTCCAGATCCTGTGACACAGGCCGTACCGTCCCACATGTTGTTTTTTAAATCGCTGTGGTTGTAATTCACGCCAGTATCAAGAACTGCGATTATAACACTGCTGCAATCGTCAACCATGTCCCATGCTTTGCACGCGTTTATATCATATCCCACTGTTCCGGTATCGGTATTCACCGTTTGACCTGAATTATATAATCCCCATTGGTTATTGAATTCATAATCATTTGGCGTGGTGGTTGTTGTATGATATATATAGTTTGGCTGTGCATATTTAACATATTGATTTTGGTTTAACTTTTGAATGGTTTTTTCCAATATCATATTTGAGGAAAGACTTATTTTTTGCAGCAATGACGATTTATTGTTACCACCAATACTCTTCAACGATTTTCCAAACCCCATTGCCTGAATTACATTGTTTGCTTGCCATATGTTAACACCGGCACGAAATTTTATTAGTACTTCATTCTTTTTATATTTAGTTGCTTGTCCCTCACCATATGAACCAATACTCTGTGAAAAAGTATATGCATCAAGTTGACGAGAGTCTGTCTTTTTTGAACCTGGTGGTTTAGATGCGATCATACGGGAGCCAGTAAAATCTTTCATGCCGCAACTACAAGCAGAACCATAATATTCATCATCCGGTTGTATGATTTCAGGATTTCTACCAGAATACAAAAACATACTCGACGTGAAAACATTCTCGATATCACTAATTTTTTTTGATAAATCAATATTATTGCATGATTGTAAAAACAATAAAATAATAATTAAAAAATTACGAATAGTTTTTTGTTCATTAAATTTATATTTATTAAACATATATTTTACTCTGTGATTAACATATTAAACTGTGTTATTAACATGGCATTAATAATCCAAGGAATTAACAAATAAAATAAGGCCGATCAATTGTTGTCATAATGTTGATTTATTGATCAGCCTTTTATTCATAACATTCATATTTGTTTTGAAAAATATCTAATCACTGATCATAAATGGTTCTCAATCCTCTTTTAAGTTATAAGATAAAATTATCTATTACATATCTAAATATATGCATCTATAGAGATTCATCCCTTATTAAAATACTTCAGTCCATGCTTGTCCGTCATCAGGGGTCGGGTAGTAAGTAATAATCCAACCATTAAAATATATTTTTGGTTGGCTCCAGACTCCAAAATGCATGTTGTATGATTTTAGCTCTACATTAACTGCGGCATTTATCATCGGATTGAATCCAGCATAAGAACCATTATGACTCCAGGTTATAAGATCCCCATCATCATCATATCCTCTAAACTCAACAATCATGTTTGGTGACCATGGGTCTTCAAATGAAAAAGTTAACACATATTGAGATGCACCAATAAGCCACCAGTAGCCATTATAATAGTCAACTCCGGCCCACCATCGTTTGTCATACTCACGTGCAGTTGCATTTCCACCTGTCGTAAAAATATGAGATAATACACCTGTATCAAGTGTACTATTGATACTATATGAACAATTATTTTCAAATAAAGCTGTTATTTCTTTCGGTATATCATTTGAGACAATAGACGAATTAGATTTATCATTCATAAAACTATCAAGATATTTTTGCCAATTACTCCCTAAAGCTTTCTTCAATGCAATCTGAAGACTATATTCCATATTTTCATAAGTATATGGCGGAATAGGAACAATAAACTTCTTTCCTTTAAAAATTAAATTGTCACCTTCATATGTTATTACTTTCGCCATTCCTTTAGATATCAATTGTTGAGCAACATTCTCAATTCCACCTATTATTATTGATTGAGATTTTGCACTCACAACAGCTGATTCCGATGATTCACTACTAGCAAGAGCTAATAATGATTTTCCATTTTTTGATAGGTCATAACAGCTTACGCAAAATGATCCAAGTAAACAAATAATTAGCACAAAATATTTCTTCATGTAACCCCCCTCCCTTTTTTATAATTGATTGTAAATATATAATCCATCATTATTTGATGGTCAATGACTCACCAGATAATATTTGATTCAATCCTATTACGAGTACTGAACAAATAACTTGTATACAATGTTCAAATAATAATGTAATGCGGAAGAAACAAATAATAATGTTATGCAATTTCTAACGCACAACGCACACTTGTCAATGAAATTATTTATTCTTGTCCAATTTTTTGGACAGCATCCAATTATTAAATATGAATTACAATAACCATTATTATCCCCCCATTCCTTTTCCAATCTTTCCCCGCAAACGGGTTCAGAATAATGGCTACAGATGGTTCGCCGCTCAAGTTAGCGCTGTAAGAAGTTTGACCCCAATTTTCGCGATCACTAAAACTGGAGCGCCAAGAATTTGAACGTGACTAGTATAACCTGTTCAATTAACGCGAGATGGAACATATAATGCAAATTTTCGATGCGCTGGGCGGATCAGACAACATCAAGGGCGCATGAGGAAAGTCGTTCCTGCCTGTAGGATCGGGCAGATTTATTGACAATGTGGGAAGAGCAATATTTTCAACCTATGTTAAAATGTCTGGCGGGAATTTTCTTATTGCTTTTTTCCCATAGCCAGCTCATAATTCCCACGATGCAGTATTCTTAATTTCGTATTGCAGGGCCTCGTCACTCTTTCCCGTGTAAACATACTGGTGCTGTCTCGCAGGACTCCAGAATCACCCGGAAGAGGCCTTTCCGAACGAGTAATTGCTGAAAAGCCCCTATCTGGAGGGGTTTGGGGGGGGTGTCATTCTTAGACAGCCTTCTATTCAATACATTAATTATCAACGGAGGTCTTAAAATGAAAAAATTATTAATTACGACATCATGCATTATCGGCATGGTGGCCTATATCTACGGTATGGGCGATACCACCGCAGCGAAGAAGACGCTGTGCGACAAGGGGTGCGAAGTGGCCTACGAGGCCTGCGTGAAGGCGGCCGGGACGGCTGCGGAAAAGATTACCAGCACGAAGCAGGCCGAGTACAAGAAAAAGGCCGACGAAGCGGTGTGCGTGAAGGGTAAAGACGCCTGCCTCAAAAAGTGCGCCGCCGAGTTCACGGCACAGCCGGCCCAGCCCACGACAGCGAAATAAGGCGAACCGATCAACAGGTTCCCGGTGCCCCGCGCCGGGAATCTGCCTGGAACTCCCGGCTTTATGACCGGGAGTTCTGTTATATTGTCAGCGTGCAAGATACCGCCATGGACCCCATCTGCAACATCGCCCTCTATTCGAATATCCGCGACAGGGCACTGAAGCGCAAGGGGATCCTCATCGCCGAGGGGAGGCTCCTGGTGGGACGCCTCCTGGACTCGGACCTCGGGGTACAATCCATCCTCTGCGCTGAAAAAATGGCGGATGAATTCCGGGAGCGTGCCCGGGGGAGATGCCCCGTCCATGTCCTGGGTAATGACGAGATGGAGAAATTCGCGGGGTTCCCCTTCCACCGCGGCGTCATGGCGGTGTCGCTGCGGCCCGTCATCATCCCCCTCGGGCAATTCCTTACCGAGAAAGCCCCGTACAGAAATTTCGTGATATGCCCGCGCCTCTCCGGCGACGAGAACCTGGGGAGCATCATTCGCACCTCCGCGGCCATGGGCGCGGACGCCGTTCTCATCGGTCCGGAAAGCTGCGATCCCTTCAGCCGGAGGGCCCTCAAGGCGTCCATGGGTACGGCATTTTCACTTCCGATAGTCATGATGGATGGGGTCGACAGCGCTTTCCCGCTGCTGAAGGGCCGCGGATTCATGGTGTACGGAGCGACTACCGGTAAAAACTCGATACCCATCCGCGAGGTACGTCCCCCGGAGAAACGGGCCGTGGTGTTCGGCAACGAGGCAGAGGGAATACCGGCGAACATCCTGTCGCAGTGCGACGTGATCGTGCACGTGCCCATGCACAACAACACGGATTCGCTGAACGTGAGCGTGGCTGCGGGGATTGTGCTTCATGAGCTGTTCAATCATTGATGATGGTCTCTCGCAGAAGCGCAGTGACGCGGAAGGACTGGGTTCCGGCCCTGCACATTGCCCGGCTGGCGGGCAAACATCCTGCCGGCCGATTCCGCGCGGCCTTCTTCCCCCCGCAACGTTCGAGAGGCCCGGGTCTTTCACCTCCCCCGTTAGCGGGGAGGCAATGGAAAGGGCGCGCGGCTCACCGCCCGATCAGTTGGCCAGTCCCGCTTTGACCTTATCCATATCGAGCGGCTCCGGCTTGGAAGCATCGACGAACAGCGAGAGCGCCCCGCTTGGGCACCTGTCCGAGCACAGCTCGCACCCGCGGCATTCTTCTTTGATATAAACGCGATTACCGTCCTTCATGACGATCGCCTCGAACGGGCAGATCTGCGCGCAGGTACCGCAGTTTTTGCATTTCGCAGGGTCATGCCTGACCGAATAGCCGGAGTGCATGGCCACCGGCACCACGCCCGTGCCGAGCTTTTTGGTAATATTTGAAGCAATGATGTTCAAACAGTAGTCCGGGTGGCAGTTGCAGATGACGCCCGTGGAACCGCCGGTCGCCACCTTGAAAAAAGCCTGAGTTATGTAGTTTTTCTTCCTCAGTCGATCGATGATCCCGAGCGCTTCCTCCTGGGTCACCTTCCGTGCGTTGTACTTGTTGTTGTCCAGCCAGAACTGCGCCGCCCTGCCGATCATAAAGCATGAATTCAGGTCCTCCTTCGGCGCGCCGGTCGATTTCTTGCAGGGACAGTCCATCACCGCGATGAACTCAGGCTCCTGGAAGATGATCTTCGTGGCGTACTTGAAGGGAACGATCCTCTTGTTCTCGTCGGAGATCCGCCGCACGTCCTCGTTCAGCGTGAATATCTTCCGCGTATCCCCGGTTGACAGCGTCTTCGCGTGGTATCGGTGGAACACGAAATTGGCGACCGGCCTGAGCGGCTTGAACCACATCATGTTGCGCAGGGCCAGCACGCCGGTGGTGAGTACCTTGATGTAGGGATAATAATACCGGAAATAGATGATATTGTGGATCGCCCTGTCGACCCTCCATCCATGTTTTTTAAAAATGTCTTTCGTTGATTGCTTCATGTTGACCGCCTCCGGCATCGTCCGGTTACGGGCCTGGGCACCGGCGCTTCCCGGCTGATCCATGACCAGTTTTTTGATCAAAACGCAATCTGATTGTAGCGATACCACGCAGAAAATCAAGAACTAACCCTGTGCGAAGATTTTTTTAAAGAGATTTCTCCCGCATGGTGCACCGGCGTCAAGCCTTGCGCGCGGTCGGAGAGCGGTGTTCGCAGGAAACGCATGCCGTGGTATTCGGCAACAAGGCGGGGGAAATGCCGGCGGGACAGCGGCCCGGGCATGTTTCATCCGGGCATCGCGTAACGGGTCAGGAGTCTATCTCCGCTTCCGCTTCAGGCGGCTTCACGATTTTCGCCGTCAACTCGGCCCTCGTCAGCTCAAAGCCTATTTTGATGAAGTCAGGATAGAAAACCACCTTGAGCGGCTCATCGTCGCCGGAATAATTTTTCAGGATGCTCAGGATCAGATTCAACCCGAAGCCCGCGCCCTCGGCGTATTCAGGCTCTTCGCCGAAGGAATCCTTGTTCTTGAATTCGCCCCTCTTCAGTTTTTTAAGAATGGCCTCCTTTTCGATCAGCGAAATGTTCTGGCTGTTGGTGACCCATATCGCGATGGAATCGAGGGAGGACTGGAAGGTAATGTTTATGTACCGATCCTCCTGCCTGGCCAGCTCTATCAGCCGCCTGTTCCCGTGTTCCTCGATCTCTTCCTGGAACATTTTCAAAAAGCGGGAATAATCCTTTTCCTGCGAGACTTTCTGGGGACGGGCAATATATTTTTCAAAGAGGATCTTGTAGTTCGCCTTGCTGGCATTGATGGCCAGCTCTTTAAGGCACGCGTACATTTCGTGGGTGTAGTCCTGCAGATTCTGGCGTGCAAGCAGCATGTCCAGGATTTTCCGTATGAGCTCCCCTATCTGGGACTCCATGTCGTAAAGCCGGATCGTTATCCGCCACTCGAGGTCCTTCATGCTCAGGGCGGCGCTGGCATTCTTGATTTCCCTGATGATGGCCGGGATGTCAACTTTTTTGCGAAGGTCCAGGATGCGTATTTTTTTCAGGAGATTGATCTCGTGCTCGTAAAAAGGGTCCAGGAGGAATCGCTTGACCTCGGGGTCGTATATCCACTTGTTTTTCAGCAGCAGGTTTATGAATTCCTGCTTGCCCCATACCTTGAGCACGGCATTGTAGAAGCGCTTCCCTTCGTTTTCCAGCATGACGGTGAACAGGCGGACGATATTTTCTTCTGATTTAAAGTAGTTGAGCAAGACTTCTGCGGCCGTCCTCCTGGGCAGGGGTGCGTTATCGTGAAAGCCCGATACCCGGTATACATTGAATGTATGGTCCAGACGCTCCCCGAGATAATTGGTCTGGCCGGTATCAAGGGAATTCGTCAATACTTTCAAAAACAGGTGGTTGATTTCGATATTCATAGCATTATATATTGCGTGCCATGAAAAGGCCCGCTTTCATTTTGATCGCGCTTTCGTTCCCGCAGATGCCCTGTATTGGTCTTCTCGCAAAACTTCGGAACAACAATGGGATATCGCACAACAATCTTCAACACAAAAACAGGGGAGAGGATGTAAATTTTCCTGGACGCGGGTGAGACTGCGGGGATTAGTCTCCATTCCCTTCCGGGGTGGAGGTAATTATGCGTGTTACCGCCCGGATCGACTACCGGCCTGCCTGCTTCCTGACAACACCATTCACCATCTTCGAGAACTCTCCATTACTTTCCACGAGTTGAAGATACTCGATGATTCGGTTATTCTCGTCATAAATTTCCATGACAGTACCGCAGTATGCGTCCCGCATCTTGTTATAATCGTCTATCGCCGGATATGCCTTTATTTCTCCGATCCACACAGACAACGCCGCGGATAGCGGAAATGTGACCCGTTTAAACATATGCTTTGGCCAGAGTTTCACATTGAAGGGTGCATTTTTCCGAATGAGAGCCTCGCTGTCATCGGGGCTGACAACACACCCGAAGAAAGCCCGAAGTTCCTGTTTCGGCGTTTTCCTCGGATCAACGTGATAGGCGATGACACGGGCTATAGGCCGTATGCCGTAATCTTTTTCAAGACGTGCGGCCAGCTCGCGCGATCGGGCCCTGAGGCCCGAATAAGAGCCGTCCTGGTTTTCATATACAAGGTTAAAGGGCCCCCTCACCATCCTTTCCACATGAACCTTAATGAAAAGCCCGGACCACAGGGCATAAGCGACAAGCAGCGACAGGAACAGAATACACACAATCAGTATTTTCATATTGTGCACCTTGGTACGATTTATGAAACCATATCACAGGGGTGGTTACCTGAATGAGAGCATAAACATCCCCGTTTTTCCTGGTCTCGGACGAGGGTCACTGAAAAAAGGAGATGTTCGGCATGCCGGACATTCCCGCCGCAAATAAATCGTTGACACGGCCCATCCGGAGGGGTATCCTATGCATCACATATTCACTCGTCTCGTTTCATTCACGTCCATACGCCAGGAGCATCATCATGAAACGGAAACAAATTATCACGGCCATCATCAGCGTCCTTGCCATTGTCGGCATCACGTATGCGATCCTCCCGGTGCACATGCAGCGCGCTCTCATACGCATGAAAGCGCGCATAGACGATTACCGGATCTTTGAAAACCGCACCGTTGAGGCGGGCTCGCCGGTCCCCTGGTCCGTGAGCCCCCTCTGCAACGAGAAGGAGGTCCCCGAAGAGGCTTCGCGCCTGATGACGGAGCTCAAGACCACGGCCTTCCTGATCGTGAAAGATAACCGGATCATCTACGAGAAATACTACAAGGGGTACGAGAAGGATTCAATCTCGAACTCGTTCTCTGCGGCCAAGAGCATCGTGAGCCTCCTGGTCGGCATCGCGCTGGACGAGGGCAGCATACGGAGCATCAACGCGCCGGTGGGAGATTACCTCCCGGAATTCTCGCAGGGCCCCGCGGCGCAGGTGACCGTCAGGGACGTCCTGACCATGAGCTCCGGCATCGAATGGGACGAAAGCTACTCCAGCCTTTTCTCGGTCACGACGAAATCCTATTTCGGCAACGACCTGGACGGACTGGTGCGGGGCCTGAAGGTCGTCGAGATCCCCGGCAGGCGCTTCAACTACCAGAGCGGCAGCACGCAGATGCTGGGGCTTATCGTCATGAAGGCCACGGGGAAAACGCTGTCAGAGTACGCGTCCGAGAAGCTCTGGAAGCCGCTGGGCGCCGGCAAAGCCGCGCTCTGGAGCCTGGACAGGAAAGACGGAACGGAGAAAGCGTTCTGCTGCTTCAATTCAACGGCACGCGATTTCGCCCGGATCGGCCAGCTGGTCCTGAACGGCGGGACCTTCGCCGGGAAGCGCGTCGTCTCGGCAGAGTATATACGGCAGGCGACCTCGCCGGCCGCGTGGCTCTCGGACGACGCGGGGAAGCCCGTCGACTACTACGGCTACCAGTTCTGGATCATGCACCACCACGGCCTCACCATCCCGATGGCGAGGGGGATACTGGGCCAGTATATCATCATCATTCCGCAGAAAAACGCGGTGATTGTCCGGCTCGGGGAAAAACGCATCGAGAAGAAAGACCGCCAGGTGCCGCTTGACGCCTATACATGGGTTGACGCGGCGCTGAAAGTGATGGAATAAGGCAGTGAATAAATAAAAATGGAAAAGGCCCGCAAACTCCTGCGGGCCTTTCATATGCACGTGTTCCCGCACCGGGGAGTATCGAATTCAACTTCTATTTCTTCGGCTCAAGCGACTCGTAAATGGGGAACCGCTTGCACAGGCCCCCGATCTCGCCCTGCACCTTCTTCCTGACTGCCTCGCTGTCCGGGTTTTCAAGAATATCCGCGATGCACCCGGCTATAAGGTCCATCTCGCTTTCTTTCATGCCGCGCGTCGTGAGGGCGGGCGTGCCCATGCGTATGCCGCTCGGGCGGACAGGGGTCCGCTTGTCAAAGGGGATCATGTTCTTGTTCACGATTATGCCCACCGCGTCGAGGAGGTCTGCAGCGACCTTGCCGTCCAACTGCCTGTCCTCCAGGTCGATCATCAGGAGGTGGTTGTCCGTGCCGCCGGTCACCAGGCGGAACCCGCGCTTTTTAAAGACGTCCGCCAGCCGCCTGCAGTTCACGATCGTCTGCTTCTGGTCCGCCTTGAACTCCTCGCCCATGGCCTCTTTGAAGCAGACGGCCTTCGCCGTTATGGCGTGCATCAGCGGCCCCGCCTGTATGCCGGGGAACACGGCCTTGTCTATCTGCTTTGCGTACTGCTGCTTGCACATGATGATGGCGCCCCGGGGGCCGCGCAGCGTTTTGTGCGTGGTCGAGGTGATCACGTCGCACCAGGGCGCCGGGTTGGGGTGAACGCCCGCGGCTATCAAGCCGGCGATGTGCGAGATGTCCGCCATGAGCAGCGCGCCAACCTCCGCGGCCACCCTGTGCCACTGTTCGAAATCGATGGTGCGGGGATAGGCGCTCGCGCCCACCACGATCATCTTCGGTTTGTGCTCGCGAGCCAGCGCGGCTATCTCGTCGATTTCCAGCACCTCGCTCTTTTTGCTCACGCCGTATGCCGAGAATGTATAGTACTTGCCGGAGAAGTTGATGTCCTTGCCGTGGGTCAGGTGGCCGCCATGGTCCAGGTTCATTGCCAGGATCCGGTCGCCGTGCTGGAGGAGGCCGTAGTAGACGCACATGTTGGCGGACGCGCCCGCGTTGAGCTGCACGTTGGCATGTTCCACGCCGAAGAGCTCCTTGCAGCGGGCTATCGCAAGGCTCTCGGCCTTGTCCATGAACTGGCAGCCGTTGTAGTAGCGCTGGCCAGGGTAGCCTTCCGCGTACTTGTTGGTCATGACGCTCCCCTGGGCCTGAAGCACCGCCAGGCTCGCGTAATTTTCAGACGGGATCATCATGAGGGTCGTCTGCTGGCGCTCAAGCTCGCCGTTTATGATGCTGTATATCTCGGGGTCCACCTGCGCTAACGGTTTGTTCATGGCAATCATCCTCTTCATAAGAATATCAATAACAAGTGGTAACAAAAGGATGATACCTGATTATGTCAAGTAATTATTGCCGGTCGGCCGGACCGGCCGGCAGGACGAAGCACGAAAAGGCGCGGGCCGTCTACTCGGCGGCTTCGATCGACTTGTCGAGGATGAGCTTCGCGTCGTCAAATATGTTTTTCGACAGGGCGGCCAGGTTGTTGACCGCGTCCGCCATGCCCATGACGACGCTGTTGACCTGCTCGATGGCGGTGTTGGACCCGGTGATGGCCTGCTTCTGCTCGGTGGTTCCCTGGTTTATGGAGCGCGATATCTCCATGTTCTTCTGCATCTGGCCGATAAGGCCCTCTATCTGGCCCTGCTCCTGGGCCATGCTGTCCTTCAGCAGCTTGATCTTGTCCGAGCTCGCGGCAATGTTGTCGATCATGTCGCGAATGATCACCGCGGCATCGCCGATGACCTGAACGCCGTTCGCGGTCGTCTGGGAGCTCAGGGAGAGCACGGAGGATATCTCCTTGATGCTGTCCGTGGTCTGCACCGCCAGCTTCCCGATCTCGTCCGCGACGACCGCGAAGCCGCGGCCGTAGTCGCCCGCGCGCGCCGCCTCGATCGAGGCGTTGAGCGAGAGCAGGTTGATCTTGTCGGCGATGTCGATGATGACCGAGACCGTCTCCGAGATGCGCTTGCTCTGCTCGCTGATCTCGGCCATGGTGGAGGTGACCGCCCCGATCTTCTCGTGCCCGGTGCTGGTCTTCGACACCGCGGTGCTCATGTCGTCCAGCGTGAGGTCCAGGTTCCGGTTGGTCTCTTCCCTCACCCGCTTGAACTCGCCGATGATCCCGTCCATCTTCTTGTTCTCGCCGAGCTGGTTGACCGCCATCCCGGAGATACCCTCAGCGGACGCCAGGAGCTCCTCCATCGCGGCCGACACCTGCTCGAACGTGGCCGCCTGGCTCTGGATGCTGTCGTTGATGGTCTCCACGCTCCTGTTCTGGGACTCGAGCCGCTGGAAGAGGTCGTCCATCCGCCGCTTGATCTCGACCGATAGCCCGTGCTGGGCTTCCGCCTGGCGGCGGATCAGGTCGCCCTGCTTCTCGTACTTGTGGCCGTAATCCTCCATGATCGGCATGTTCCGGTACGAAACGAAGGTTATGATCCCCATGAGAATGATGTAATAGATCTCGCGGTGGATCTGTATCCCGTCATGGACGATTTTTCCGTCCACGATTGACTGCATGTAGATGGTAACGTCGTTAGACGAGGCAAGGACGAGAAACACGGCCCAGTTGATGAAAAACACCAGGGCGAGGACCCGGAACAGGTTCTTGTTGTAGAGGAACTGGGTCATGACGATGAAACCGACGGAAATGGCTGCAAGATGGTAGCCCTGCGCGGCGTAGGTCCAGTCCATGTTCCCGGCGTAGCGGTACTTGGTAAACATCGTGGCCAGGAGCATCCCGGTACCGCCGATCCACTCGAACACCAGCGCAGACTTCAGCGACTTTTTACGCCGGTAGATGATCGATGAAATGATCACCATGAAAATGAGGAACCCCAGGGTCGAGATCGTGTTCTGTATGTTTACGCCCGCCATAGCCTGGAACACGACTGAAACCGTGCCGAGACATATGCTGAGTATCAGGAACAGAAAGGCCCCCTTGATCTCCAGGATCTGGCGCGGGGTAAGGTTGCTGGTATCCATGGCGGTCTCCACGACACAACATTATATTAGCGGGCGGTCCCTGGCCGGAAGGCACTATGCGGCCTTGCCGTCATCCGCTGATGCTACTCTGCATGAAACACCGGTTCTGTCAAGATATTATGGGTCGGCGGTTGGCACTGTAAAAAAACCGCCCCTGTCCAGGGGCGGTTTTTTCATCCGGTGCAGGCACGCCCGGCCTACTCCTTGTACATGGCATCGATAAGATTTTGATAGTTCTTGAGCACTACCTTCCTCTTTACCTTGAGGGTCGGCGTGAGCTCGCCCGATTCCTGGGTGAAGGGCCGGTCAAGCAGCGCGAAGCTCTTGATCTGCTCAACCCTGCCGAGGGGCTTGTTCAGCTCGGCCACGATCTCGTCGTACTTCTTCAAGACGTCCGCGTTCCCGATCAGCTTTTTCGGGTCCGTCTCGGTGATGCCTTTCGATTTCGCCCACTTGGTCAGCTCGGGGAAAGAGGGGACGATCAGGGAAACCAGGTACTTCATCTGGTCGCCGATGACCGCCATCTGCTCGATGAAGGGATGGGCCACGAACATGCCCTCGATCACCTGCGGGGCCACGTTCTTGCCTCCGGCGGTGATGATGATATCCTTTTTCCTGTCGGTGATGCGCAGGTACCCGTCCTCGTCGATTTCGCCGATGTCGCCGGTATGGAACCACCCGTCCTTCGTCAGGACCTCTTTGGTGTCAGCGGGCCTGTTGTAATACCCCTTCATCACCTGCGGCCCCCGGATCAGCACCTCGCCATCATCCGCGATTTTGCACTCGGTCCGCGGGAACGCCGGCCCGCACGTGCCGAGCTTTATCGGCTTGATATGCCTGAAGGTGTTGAGGTGGGTAACCGGCGTCGTCTCTGTCAGGCCGTAGCCCAGGTGTACCTCGATGCCCATGGCCTGGAAGAATTCCCAGATGCCGTATGCCAGCGGCGCGCCCCCGATGCCCATGACAATCATCCGGTCGAGTCCCAGTGCCGCCCGCAGCTTGGAAAATATTACTTTATCAGCCAGCCTGTATCTCACGCTGAGCGGGAAGGGCAATGCGCGGTTCGCCGTAATATACGGTACGGCCTTTTTCCCGGCCCTGATCGCGATGTTGAAAAGAGCTTTCTTGCTCCCCGGCGCGTCCCGCAGCTTCGCCTGAATCCCCTCGTAGAGCTTCTCGAGCACCCGCGGCACGTACACGCAGGCGTTCGGCCTGATATCCTGGAGGTCCGGCACCAGCGTCTCCGCACCCTTCGTGTAAGCGATCGTTCCGCCAACCTTGATGAAGGAGTTATACCCTATGGTGCGCTCAAGCGAGTGCGAGAGAGGCAGGAGCGAGACGCAGAGGGGCTCAAAATTCTCCTTCGGGAAGGGGTGGTGTTCCAGGAACTGCTCGACGTTTATCACCAGGTTGTTGTGGGTGAGCATTACCCCCTTGGGGTTGCCGGTCGTGCCCGAAGTGTAGATGAGGGTCGCGGTCTCATCGAGGCTGATCCCCCTCAGGCGCTTGTCCATCTCTTTCTGGTTGAGGCTCTTCCTTCCGGCCTTGAGCGCCTCGTTGAAGGTGACGACCATCTTGTCCTTGTAGACGAGGTCGTCCATGACTATGATCTCCTTGAGGCCTTTCAGATTCTTCTTCTCACCGAGGAGATTGTCAACCTGGAACTTGCCCGAGCATACGCAGATTTTCGCCCCGGAATCGTTCAGGATGTACCCGGCCTCGGGGCCCGAGTTTGTCGGATATATCGTGACGTCCGCCGCGCCTATGGCGAGGGTTGCGATGTCGGTAATGCCCCATTCCGGCCTGTTGTTGGAATATATGGCGATCCTGTCTTTCGGCTTGATTCCCTTCTTTATAAAATATGATGCCAGCGCGTCTACCTGCTCGTTGACGTCGTCGTAGGAATAATCCTTCCAGTTCTTGCCATCCCGGATCTTCATGAATATTTTACCATGAAGCTCCTCCGCCCTGTTCTTAAAAATCCCCGGGATGGTCCTCTCTTCATACGGTTTAAATGCGCCCATGCCGAACCTCCAATCATTTTTATTATATATATCTATTCGCTGGATAACAGCGGATATCGCGCCCCATCGTTGCTCCTTCGGACATTCTGGAATCTGGATTCCTGCAGTCAATAAAAGTACTGCCGAGCGGTGAATTAATTTAGAGAGATAACAGACATTGCTGCAGACGCGTTCGCACGTTGAACGGCCGGAAAAAATTATCCCGGAGAAGGCGCGAACTGGCCGTTCGTCTTGAAAAGATAATTGAACATGATGTATGATTTGTGCGGGATTGCGATGCGGAGGCGCGACAGACGCGCTCAATGTTCATGAACATTGAGCGCTCTTTGTCACTTTCTGATAAAATATTCGAGGAGAAGGCGGAGACGCCCTCCAATCCCATCACCCTGGTAGAAGCGGAAGCCGTTCTCGGTCAGCGGAAACGCACCGGTGTAATGAACGCTCGAGATATCGCCGAACCTCTTCCGCACGATGAGCGACTCGGGATCGACGTATCCCACGTCCACGAGCTCGAGGACCAGGAGCATCTCGCCCACATCGTCGATACGGACCGGGAAGGCGTCTTTCGGGTGGTTCTCGCGCATGGCCATGAGCCGCGCCAGGGCCGGCCGGTACCGCTTCCGGTTCTTCTTGAGTTTACGCATTTCAGTGCGGTAATCAACCATATGAATTACTCCACGCAACGGGCTGTAACAACAATAGTGAATAGTTATGGATGATTTTCAATGGAAGTTTAACCTTGTAAATAATTTTATCCGCTCTGCAAGAGCGGATAAAATTAACCACAACTTTTCACTATTCACTATTAACTATTCACTGTTTTTTATTATCAATATTCTCCGGCTCCATGTTGTGTATTATACTCAGGACCGTATTGAGTTTCGAGTAATGCCCCCCGGTCACCGGGCCCATGGCGCCCTCGCCTCCCAGGAGCCTCTTGCTGATCTCGCGGGGCGGCAGCCCCTTGTCGTGAAGATCGAGCACCAGCGCGGAGAGGTCCTCCATGAAGCGGACTTTCTCCCGCAGCGCATCCCTGCCGTTGTCCACCGCCCCGAGCAGGCTGCAGAATATGGTCCCGAAATCGAGCCCGGCAAGCATCCCGAGCGTCTCCACGATGAGGGAATAGTTCTCGTCAGCGCGGAGGTACTTGAAGCCCCTGCCGCAAAAGAGGTCCCCGGTGAAGAGCCAGCCCTCCCGGGGCTCGTGCAGGCAGACATGGTGCGGCGTGTGCCCGGGTGACGGTATGACCTTCAGTGCGTACGGGCCGGCCTGCACCACTCCCGGCAGCGGGTCCGCGTCCGAGGGCGCGG
>ERZ795059.3189-NODE-3189-length-16086-cov-6.491049_pt1 | contig 16086 bp, 16 predicted proteins | sample MGYA00375143_ERZ795059 | MGnify/ENA primary metagenome ERZ795059 (study PRJEB30188, sample SAMN05720168) | activated sludge metagenome | isolation source: Anaerobic digester | place: USA | collected 2015-01-07 ... | reverse complement strand
GTGTGCTCTTCCGATCTTCCGGATTTTAATTAATGATCCTCCAAATCCAAAACCGATCAAAGCATGGATATCACGAGTAATAAAATAAAATCCGGAAGTGCCAAGAAGCGCCAATCCTACAACCAAAAGTCCGGTTACCGATCCTCCTCTAAAAGCCACCGTTAAAGCCTTTTGCATTCCGCCTCGAGCCGCCTCGGCTGTTCTGACATTGGCCCTGACGGAAACATGCATCCCGATATAACCTGTTAAGGCTGATAAAAAAGCTCCCATTAAAAAAGCTATCGCCGTTGTCCAGCCAAGAGCGGGAATGAACCCGATAATGAGAAACAATACAACAGCCACTGCCGCCACTGTTTTATATTGACGATTAAGGTAAGCTTTTGCTCCCTCCTGGATAGCCTTGGCAATGTTTTGCATCTTGTCATTGCCACTTGGCATTTTTAGAACCATCTCGATAAGAACCAAGCCATAGATAATGGCCAGTGCCGCTCCTCCCAGCACGAATAACGTTATCATACTGTTTAAAGTTAATATTTATTACAATTTTATAGTATTGATAAAACCATTTTAAATCAACTATTCTTCAACTGCTTCATTGATTTCCTCTGTTTTTTCTTCCGTGTCAGCTTCTTCTTTAATTTCTTCCTCTTTTGCCTCTTTCTCCGGTTTTTTTGCGTTTTTTTCTTCCGGTGCCACTTTTTCACCGTCCGCCTTTACTCCGGAAATATCAATTTTCCATCCGGTAAGTTTGGCCGCCAATCGGACATTTTGTCCGCGTTTTCCAATGGCCAAAGACAACTGGTCTTCCGGAACGATGACAATGGCTTCTTTTCTTTCTTCATTGATATCCACCCTTAGAACTTTGGCCGGACTGAGAGCGGCTGAGATAAATTTTGCAATATCATCATTCCAAAGAATGATATCAATCTTTTCTCCGCCTAGTTCATCAATAACCGCCTGAACCCGGGTGCCTTTTTGCCCTACGCAAGACCCAATTGGATCAATTCCCTCTTCAGTGGAAGATACGGCTATTTTTGTCCTCTCTCCTGCTTCTCGAGCGATAGCTTTCAATTCTACCGTTCCGGCAAAAATTTCCGGCACTTCCAATTCAAACATTTTTCTGATCATTTCCGGATGAATTCGACTTAAAGTTATCCCCGGTCCCTTGGATCCGGCATCGACTTTCATTAAATATACCTTTATTCTCTGTCCTATCCGATAATTTTCCCGTTCCATTTGCTCTCCCGGAAAAAGAACACCGATAGATTTTCCCAGATCGACAAAAACATTGCGGCCTTCAATTCGTTGCACTACTCCGCTGACCACTTCGCCTTCCCGACTCTTATATTCATCATACATAGCGTCTCTTTCCGCCTCTCTGATTCTTTGAATAATCACCTGCTTGGCTGTTTGCGCCGCCACTCTTCCGTAATCTTTTTTAGTTTCCAGTTCTGTTTCGATAATATCACCGACTTTTGCACCTTTTTTCAATTCTTTCGCTTCTTCCAAAGTCAAATCCCTTTCCGGATTAAACCGAGGTAATTTTTCTTCGCTGCTTTCCAAATTTTCCGAAATAGTTTCTTTTTCTTTTTTGGCTGTCTTTTTTGCATCCTTTTTTCCTTCGATTGTTTCTTCCTCTTCCAAAAATTCACGAACGGTTTCATCAACTACTTCCTTAACAAGAAAAAATTGGGTACCGCCTGTCACCTCATCAAAAATAGCCTTTATATTTTGTCCTTTTCGGCCATAATCTTTTTTGTAAGCTGCGCTGAGAGCGGCTTCGATAGTTTCAATTACTTTTTCTTTGGAGATGCCTTTTTCTTCGCAAAGAGCGGAAATGGCACTGCCGAAATCTCCCATTCGGCCAGCCGCATTTTGGTCATCCTTTGGTAATTTTTTTCTTGGCATAATTTTATGGTATTTTAATAATATTTATCCATTTAACAAATAAAGTTCGCTTCCGCGAACTCCATTTCAGATACTCTTCTTCTGCCATATTACCAATAAGGTGTATATTTGTCAATGTTTTTATATTTTATGATAGCAGGAGATAAAAACATCAGTTAAAAAAGGTCATTTTACTGCTAAAACCAGTCTTAATTTGCGGCTGATTTAAGCCATTTTTCAATTTGACTTTTTTCCTATTTTATGCTAAGATTTAGCGTTACCAATAGTTGGTAATAAAGCCTCTAACGAGGCAAAACATACCTTGACAATTTGATAAATTCAACAAAATCAGAAGGAGATAGAGATGATTGGTGAGGCTATAGATAGAATTGTTACCTTTGGAACCCCGCTTTATGTTTTCGGGAAGGATTTAATCGAACATCTGATAAAGCACCCCGAGCTTCAGGCGGTTGCAACAGAAAAGCTAATTGGAGTTACAAAGAAAGGGAGAACTCGAGCTGATGAACTTTTCTTTATTGCTTCCCTTATAACACTCCATGGAGTTTCCGCAAAAAATAAACAACTTTTTTTGCAAAAACATTGTGAGCTGCTCCATTATAAAACCGAAGGAAAAAGCCCGGAAGAGCTCACTGAGCTGAAGAAAAAAGAACAACTGGCCAAAGGATTGATTTTTCTCATTGCGGAAGATAAAACTGCCGTTGACGAAAATAAATCTAAAAGGTTCCAGTATGCCAGAGAAATCTGGTACGCTATTTTTCTTGGGATCGATGATTTGCCCGACGATACTACCAAGCTTCAGGTCCTGGAGGAACGCATCGTACATTTCGGAAAAAACCACCAGGACGGAATGACCCTCCATGAAGCCATTGAAAAAATTCAGGAAATTTACAATCTGTGCGAGCCAACTATTCAGACTTCCGCGCAGATTGTCGGAGATGCAATTTCTTCTGGCGTTAATTTGATTAACCGTCAGTATGATGAAAATCTCCTGCGGCAGGAAGAGCAAGGAACAAGATCCTGGAGAGAAAAACTCCATCCTAGAAATATCTGGCGATGGTATATTGACCAATTCTAAGAAAGGATACGAAATGGATAGATTGTTTAATTCCATTGGTGAACTTTTTCAGGTGATTCCCAGAATGGCCACCGAGGAATTGCGCAGATTGCGTAAGTCCATAGTCTGTCTCATCGGGTTTCTCTACGCAATTTCCCTTTTCCATCTGGCAGTAAACAATTACACTGCTTCGTCAATCTTTGGTGTCATCATTTGTGCACTGAGCTTACCAGTGATATTTAATATTCGAAGGATCGTCAACCTGACAATTGTTGGCGAAGCACTCGAAGCACTGAGAATCACACCCGTGACTCAAGCTCAAAAAGCAGAGGAGGGTTCGGCCGCAATAGTGATTAACCCCCTAAGCACAATCTTCTGGGGAGTATCACTTCAAGTTTTCTTTTTTATCCTCATTCTCTCTTTGGCAACGCCGCTGTTGCCTTTGAGAAACAACCCTCTATTCATAATGCTGTTTCCCACTATGGCGATAGCTATCGCCATCGCTTTTAAGGGTACAGCTCTTAGAACCGTGAACTGGATTTCAAGCGTTTTTGTTCTCATTCTAATTCTGGTTCACATGTCATTGCTTTTTGTTCCCAACGCCAAGACAAACGCCTTTGGCAAAACACTGGAAGCATATTTCAGTCGCAGCGAGATTTCAGCCCGGCAGAATGCCCAAATCCAAAGAACATCACAAATTCCACCCGGAACCGTGATATACAACTGTAGTAGTTCTGGCGATTGCTCACCAACTGAATTAAAATACAAAAGGCTTGTGGCTGGGATCCTGCTGAACGAGCACGCTGAGCAAAACGGAGTGACCTATGAAAAGGTTTCTCTACCCGATCCGGTAACGAGTCAGCCGGGAAAAATCATCGGATGGATCCCAACGAGCGAGCTGTCCTCAGCAGTTATTTCTGAAAAACTCACTGAGAAGGCCATGGAATATAATGGAACTCTGAAGAGAGAATTTGATTTTGAAAGAGTCCAGCATCCACAAAGCTTTCTCGTTGAAGAACAGGGAGAGTACACTCTTGTCCCCAAAGAAGGAGTGCTGATCTCTCTGGATCAGTGGAAAACAAAAGAGCCTGCTAGAAGTTTTACAACAGACAGCGGGCCGTTCACATTGATCGTGGAGCTTGTTGATCCTAGCAAGCCCATGAAAGTCAGGCTCTACAAGAAAAACTGAGCCGAAAGAAAGGCGAGACTTCCCCACGTGGGAATCCCGCCTTTTTGATTTTCTATTTTTTGTTTTATCAAAAACTGGAACTGCTGGCGTTAAGCGCCTTATCAATCGCCTGAATAACAACAAAACTGGCCAAAGCGACAATCACACCTATTATAGAATAAGTCATATTTCTTTTGGCTGTCATTATTTTTTTTTCATCTCCAGCCGACATAAAATATTGGATGCCGGAAATTATAAAAGAAATAATGGCAATGATGCCAAAGACTCCCAGAAGCCATGACAGAAAATTGGACAAAATACTGGCGATGCCATCTTCGGATTTCGGAAGCCCGGTTTTGGGAATTTCCAGTGCGGCAAAAGAAAAATTGCCCAGAATCAGAAACAAAAACATTGCCGGCAAAATAATTTTTAAAATGTTTTTTTTCATTTTTTTAATTTAGAAAATACCGGAACCGCCGAGAGCGGTGTTAACCGCTTGAATAGCCACCAATCCGGAAAGACCGACAATGATTCCGATAATTGAATATTTCATGGCATTTTTGGCAGTCTCCATTTTTTTGTCATCTCCGGCTGCGGTTAAATACATAATTCCGGAAATAACAAAACCGATTACTCCCACAATTCCTAAAATTGCCAAAAGCCAAAGAAGAACATTTTCTATAATAGAAAAAACAGTTCCTTTGGGAAGCCCATATTCAGAAACGCTGTCAATGCTCCAACCTTCTCCTCCTTTTTCCGCCGCCCACACCAATCCTGGAAAAACCAAGGATGTCGCAACCACGAGGAAAGCGAATATTTTTTTTGTTTTCATTTTTTATAATTTTACTTTTTACATTTTTATTATACCACAAAAAAATAAAAAAAACAGCCCCGGCAAAAGTCGGGGTTGTTTTATATCAAAAAGTATTTTATTAGAACTTGGTTTGAGCGGAAAGCAATCCTTCGGCAAAGTTCAGAGCAACCAGTCCGGCCAAAGCCACAATTACTCCAATAATGGAATAAAGCATCGCGCTTTTAGCCTTATTGACTCTTGTTTCATCGCCAGCGGCTGTCAGATATAAAATTCCGGCAATGGCAAAGCCGATTACTCCCACAATTCCCACCATCATCAAAAGGTAATACATAATGTTCTGAATGATATCGTATAAACTGCTTTCTGGAAGCCCGGTTCCGCCTGGTTTTTCGAACTGAGCGCCCACTACTGCTGGAGCCGCCAATGCTAAAACAGAAACGGAATAAGCCACGGATTTAATTTTTCTTTTCATAAAACACCTCCTGTCTAATTTTTATTTTTATTTACTATTTTCTATCCTGAAATAAGAGAATCGACTTGTTGAACTATTATGACCGCCGCTAAAGCCACGGTTATCCCGATAATTGAATAAGTTATCATTTTTTTGGCCGTTTCCGCTTTTTTCTCATCTCCATACGCCGTCAGATACATTATTCCTCCAGTAACTAAAGATATTATACCAATAATTCCCAATATAGACAACAGAAGAGTGAGAATATTGGTAATGATACTTAAAAGACTCGGTGCATCGCTTATAGCCGAAGAAGATTCATCTGCTCCGAGAATGGTAGATATCTCTTTCAAGAATGACGGTCCGGCCAGAGCGATCGCCAAACCAATAACAGCCGCTGTGATGCAAGCCTTGGCAAGAGTGATTCTTTTTTCGTTTCCTCCGCTGGTTATATATAAAATTCCGCCGATAACTATAAAAAGAACCGCTACTGCTCCCAAAATTCCCTGGAGATTAACCAGCGCCTTTTCTATGACTGCCTGGACTGATTCCACAGTCAAAGGATTGGGAAATGTCGTCGAGGAAGAACTTCCGTTTCCGCCATTTTTATTACCATTATTTCCTTCGCTTTTCTCACAAGCAGCCATACAAGCGTTATAATCAGCTTCAAAACGACAATCACCAGCACAACTAGCCAAAGACACCTGAGGGATAAAAATCAGCATCAAAAAAAGGACAGCAATAATTTTTTTTACATTCATTTATTTAAATTATTTAGTGTTTAGCTTCCTAAATCTTTGACTGGCCAGTTCAATCGCCTCGGAAACCGTTATTTGACCCTTGTTCACCTGATCAACAACTTCCGCCAATATCGCCTCCATGGCTTCCGGCTCTTTTTGATACCAACTTTGAGCGATTAGATTATCCTTGGCAAAAATTCCAATTTTGGAATCAGTCAATTGTTTTTCTATTATATCACGTCTGGCTGCCGGTTTTCCGGTTTTTTCCAAATATGCCGCCGCCGGATCAAATTTAGGATCGACTCCGCCGCCAATACCCAGCGAATTTTTTTTAGAAACCAAATCTCCTTCCGGTTTAGCCGTTAGGAATTTTAAGAAATTCCAAGCTTCTTTCGTCCTTATCTCACTGGTTATTCCACCTTGCGGCAATTTATTTTTCGTTACCGCCATTCCCCAATAATTAGCATAATTAACAGGCAAGCCGCCCGAAAATTGAGGAATAGAGGCCACCGCAAAATTCAGCTTTGGCGATTTGTCCCTTATGGTTTGAATGTGCCAGGAATAATTAAACATCATAGCCAGCGTTCCTTCAGAAAAAGAATCAATGGAATAGTGCAGGCGCGGATTCCAGGCATAACTTGGCGAACCAGTTCTGGCAAACTGGGCATAGAAATTAAGAGCGTTCTGAGCCGGCGCTTGAGAGTTTCCGCTAATTGTCTTCACTTCGTCAAGAACAACTCTTTTTTCCGCATCCACTATGCTTGTTCCGCTTTGCATAAAAAGCAGATTAAGAACATCAGTTGAACGGTTGATGTTATAGGCCGTACCAAGTGCTGCTCCCGATTGGACAATTTCCCCCGAATTATTTATTTTTGTCAATTTCTGAACATCACTGACAAACTCATTCCAGTCCCGTGGAGGAGTAGCAATGCCGGCTTCATTGAAAAGATCCTTGTTATAGTAAAGCCCGAGAGAATCCACGCTCAACGGAACAGCCCAAACCAGTCCCTGATCCATAAAATCTTTCGAACAAACATCGACAAAATCCTGTTTGAATTTTTGTTCCGTTATGATTTCTGTCGGAGCGGCAATGACCTTGTCGGAAAAACTGGGAAGCCATGTGTTATGGATTAAAAATATATCCGGACCCTGACCGGAAGCCAAGGCTTCCACCAATTCTTTTTTATAAGTGTCAACAGTGATTTTTTTATAAATTATTTCCTTTACTTGAGGATTGACTTTTTTATAAACATCAAAAATTTCCGAATAAGTGTAACTATCATCAAGCGGTCCCCAAATTTCCAAACTTATTTTATACTGTTCGCCACTATCTTTTTTACATCCACATCCGGAAAGAACAAGAATAAAAGCGATCGCTAAAAAAGAAATTCCAATTTTTATTTTCATATTATTTGTATTTAACTAAGATTAAGCCGTAATGGAAATTGCTTATTTCTATCTCCTTAAAAATTCCCAAACCATTTTTGTTGGCTAGCTCCACCATCTTTTCTTTGGATATCCGCAATTTTCTTTCCGGCCCCACCGAAGAATCAAGGTCGTTCCATTCTATTATTAAAATGTTGCCCTTTTCCTTGACCACCCTTTTCGCTTCTTCTATTATTTTATTCTTCCCTTCATCGCTGTTTTGATAAAGAATATTTACCAAAATTACCCAGTCCACGCTTTCTCTGCCCAATTTTGAACCGTTTTCCAGTTCCAAATTCGCTCTCTTGACTACCAAATTTATAAACCCTTGGAGCTTGGCCTGGCTTTCTACCGCTTCCAGTTTGGAAGGCAAAATATCAAAAGCATAAACCATTCCCTGATTTCCCACTTTCTTCGCCAAAGGAAAAGAGAAGTAGCCCGTTCCACAACCAAAGTCGGCTATTTTCATTCCGGAACGAACTCCCATTTCTTCAATCACTTTTTCCGGATTTATAAATTTCACTCCGAAGGGTAAATCTTTTTTCTTTGCTTCTTTGTTATTTTCTTCTTTTTGAGCGGCCATATTATTTGGCATATCTTAATTTTTGTTTTAAACTGGAATAATCCAAGGGTTTTTTATTTTCACTTTGCATATTCATATTTTACAATAAAAAAGGAAAAGCAACAATACGAAAAATAAGGAAGAGTGGCTGAGTGGTTGAAAGCACCGCACTCGAAATGCGGTAAGTCCGAAAGGGCTTCGGGGGTTCAAATCCCTCCTCTTCCGCCATTGCTTCGCTGGAGCCGGGCTTCGGCGATCACGGTTGGTTAGAATAAGAAAGCGGGAAATACACATTAGCTTTACATAAGCGGCTAATGATGTTAGCCTGAGATAAGCATTATTTAATCATATTCAAGTTAAATATGCCTAATATCGACTTAATTATAGAAAAAAATCTGCTAATTGTTTTTCTATTGTTGACATCCTTCGTTTTCATCCTTCTTATTTGGAATATTTTTATTCAAGTGAATCTCTCTCGATTTAAAAAAAGAAATGAGGAGCTTTTTTCCGGAAACAAGGTAAAAAACATAGAAGAATTACTTTTGGCACAGAGTCAAAACCTGAAAACGCTAGATCGGGATATTCAGGAACTTTTCAATATTTCCAATCAGATAAACACCCTGGCCTTTCGCGGTTTTCATAAAATGGGCATGGTTCGCTTCAATCCTTTTAAAGACGTTGGCGGAGATCAAAGTTTTGCTATTGCCCTTCTTGACGGAAAAAATAACGGTTTGACTATCAGCTCCCTCTACACCCGCGAAGGAACCAGAATTTATTCCAAATCAATATCAGCCGGAAAATCAGAAAAATATCCCTTAACCGAAGAAGAAAAAGAAGCCCTTGAAATAGCCATAAAAAATATAAAAAAGGAACCAAAGGGATAGCCAATTAATTGTTATGAATGAAGTTATAAAGAAAAAGGTTAATCTGCCCTCATTAGTCACTGTAAAAAAATTCAGTGAGCTTTTAGGCTTGCCTCTTAGCACTGTTATTACCGAATTGATGAAAAACGGCATCCTGGCCACTATCAATGAAAAAATTGACTTCGAGACCGCTTCTATCATCGCTCAAGACTTAGGTTTTGAGGTTTTGGAAGAAGCAACGACCGAAGGCAAGGGAATGACTATAGAAAAACTGATTGAGATTATGAAAAAGGAAAAGGAATCGGGAGAAAATCTCAAAAAACGCCCTCCGGTAGTCACAATCTTAGGTCACGTGGATCACGGAAAAACCACTCTTCTTGATACTATCAGAAAAGCCAATGTGGCTGCCAAAGAATCCGGAGGCATCACTCAACACATAAACGCTTACCAAGTAAAAAAGAAAGGTCAACTCATCACTTTTGTGGACACTCCCGGACATGAAGCTTTTTCCGCTATGAGAGAACGGGGCGTAAGTTTGGCAGATATTGCCGTTCTGGTAGTGGCGGCTGATGATGGAGTTAGACCGCAAACCAAAGAAGTCATTGAATACCTGCTTGCTAAAAAAATCCCCACCGTTGTAGCCATAAACAAAATTGACAAGCCGGAAGCTAACATTCAAAGAGTAAAACAAGAATTGGCCGACAACGGAATACTTCTGGAAGAATGGGGCGGCCAGGTCCTGTCGTCTAAAATTAGCGCCAAACAAAATATCGGCATCGACGATCTTCTGGACAGCATTCTTCTTCTTGATGAAGTTGAGGATTTTAAAGCTGATTTTAAAAGAGAAGGCCTGGGAATAGTTTTGGAATCACATCTTGATCCGCAAAAAGGTCCGGTAGCCACCGTACTGGTAAAAACCGGGACATTAAAGGAGGGCCAGGACATTATCGCCGGAGAAAATTATGGACGGATCAGAAGAATGGAAGATTTTACCGGCAAAAGAATCACTGAAGCCGGACCGTCTACGCCAATAAGCGTCATTGGACTAAATGGCGCTCCCAATACTAATGACATAATGCAGGCCATTTCTGGAAAAACTGCCAGAATAAAACATGACTTGGCAAAAAGTGTCCGCTTCGGAGAAAAAGGGGAGGTTTTAACCAGCCAAAAGATTTATTCCTCCATTGCCCAAGAGAATGTCAAAAAGCTTAATATTATCCTCAAATCAGATGTCCAAGGGTCATTGGAAGCTATTCAGCAGATTCTAGCAGAAATAAAATCGGATGAAGTCGCCATTGACTATATAAATGTCGGCGTGGGAAATATCACCGAATCAGACGTCCGACTGGCTCAAAACGCCAAGTCAATCGTTTTTGGTTTTAATGTTGAAACCACGCCGGTTGCCAAAAGAATGGCAGAAAATGCCAGCGTGGAGATCAAAAATTACAAAGTTATTTATGAATTAGTGGAAGATATAAAGAGCAGGCTGATTGCCATGCTTCCTCCGGAAATAGAACGGACAGATTTGGGAAAAATGAAAGTGATGGCTATTTTCAAAACCGGTAAAAAGGATATGATTGTCGGCGGAAAAGTTACCACAGGGAGACTGATCAACGGCGGACTCTTGGAAGTTATGAGAAATGACAATATCATTGGCAAGGGAAAATTGGAAAATCTTCAAGAAAATAAAATAAATGTCAATGAGTGTGAAATGAACAAGGAATGCGGCATAACCTTTGCGGGAGAAACCAAAATAAAAGAAGGAGACACGATCATATGCTATAGAGAAGAAGTAAAAAAGAAAACACTTTAAATTTCTAATTCCTAATTAGGAATTAATAAATTATGTCCCAAAGAATTTCCAAAATCAATGAGCTAATCCGCCAACACGTCAGCGATATTATGCTTAAAGAACTCTCTCTTAAGGAGGGTGTTTTTGTTACTATTGCCAAAGTTGACACTTCTCCTGATCTCCGCTATACTCGAGTGTTCATCAGCATTTTCCCGGAATCTGAAACGAGTTATGTGACAAAAACTTTAGAAAAAGAAATTTACGAAATTCAAGGAGAACTCAACAGAAGGCTTCATATGAAACCGTTGCCCAAAATCCAGTTTCACGTGGACAAAACGGAATCAAAGGCTGATGAGATAGAAAAATTATTGAAAGAAATAGGGTAATTAGTAATTTGTAATTAGTAAATTACATTTCTTCAATCAGATTACTAATTACCAATTGCCAATTACTTCCATGAAAAACTTCGGAAAAGAGTTTAGAACTCTTGATTACGTAATTCAAAAATCGGAAAACATCTTGCTTTTTGCCCATTCCCGTCCTGACGGCGACACGGTCGGGTCTGTTTTGGCGCTTAAAGAATACGCCCAGCGCCTGGGAAAAAATATTGATGTCGCTTGTTTTGATCCTTTTCCGGAATTTTTAAAATCTTTCACTCCGGAACGTTTCTTATTCCCCGATCATCTTGATTTTAAAAAATACAAGCTGATCATTGCTTGTGATTCCGTCGAAAGAGGATTTGAAAAAATTGTTAGCAATTTTTCCAACGACCAAGTAGTGGCTCTTATCGATCATCATCCCAATATTACGCTTGCCAAAGACATAAATATCATCGACCCTTCCTTTTCTTCCGTTTGTGAAATTATTTATGAATTTTTCGTTTCCAATGACATTGAACTGAGTCGCCAGATGGCCACTTACTTGATGCTAGGAATTATCGGCGACACCGGAATTTTTCAACATTCCAATACTACGCCAAAAATCATGGAAATAGCCTCGATTCTGATGAAAAAAGGAGCGCCTATCACTAAAATCGTCCAAACCACTTTTAGCAATAAAAATATCTGCACCCTTAAACTTTGGGGAAGAGCTTTTGAAAGGGCGAAAATTAATTCCGCTAACGGAATGATTCTTTCTGTCATTACTCATCGTGACCTTGAAGAATGCCAGGCTTCGACGGAAGATATCGCTCAGGTGGCCTCCATCCTCAACACTGTTCCCGGCACTAAATTTTCCCTTATTCTTTCTGAACGTGGCGATGGAATCGTGAAGGGCAGCTTCCGAAGCGAAGAATACAAAGGCGTAGATGTTTCAAAAATTGCCGCTCAGTTTGGCGGCGGCGGGCATAAACTGGCATCCGGATTTGAGATCAAGGGAAAGATTATGGAAACAGAAGAAGGATGGAAAATAATTTAAAAATTTATTTTACCATTGCAGGGCTGTCAAAATATTACTGTAATTGTCAGTCCAGACTCTTGTTTTATCGCTTCTGTGAATCGGCCGCGAGGTTTTTTGAGGAAACGGCTCTTTCAACACAGTGCTGTTTCTACTGATTAACACCCACTTACTTTTGAAAAAGATGCCTCCGTCCGCATTTTTTGTCTTTTCTTTTTTGGGATCTTTATCTTGTTCTATATCGACAATAGTCGCTGATAATTTTAAATTATTCGCTATGCTGGCCAAAACCGGTTCAAGATTAATGTTGCGATTGGAAATATGAAAAGCTAAGATTCCATCTCCGGAAAGGTGTTTCAAATACAGCTGAACGGCTTCTTTGGTTAATAGATGCACAGGGATAGCATCATCCGTAAAGGCATCCACAGCCAAAATATCATATTCATTGCTTCCGGAAGCCAGCTCTTTTTCCAAGGATATTCGGGCATCGCCTATGACTATTTTGCTCTCCGGACAATTTTTAAGATAGACGAAATATTTTTCCTCCGCCGCAATTACATCCGGATTTATTTCGTAAAAAACAAAGTTGTCACCCTCGGAACAAAAAGCGGCAACCGTCCCCACCCCCAAGCCGATAACTCCGACTTTTAAACTGGAACTGTCGCCAGTTTCTTTTTTTATTTCATTTTTTAAACGAAAAGCCAGGCCAATTCCGCTATCGCTGGAATAATAGGAGCTTGGCTTCAAGCTGTCTTTTTCATCACTGGCTTGAAGACCATGCAGAATTTGGCCGTTATACATTTTCATATATTGATCATTTTTTCTTATGACTAATTTGCCGTAAAAATTCCTTTTCATATCAACAATCTTGTCGCCGTCAGTGTTTGAGCTTAAGTTAAGCGAAAGCAAGACTCCTATTATCATTGCCAGTATTATGAAAAGTCGAAAGGTTAAAATAACAACTCCGTTTCCAAAAAATTTTCTGTGAGCACCGATCATTGGCAATGATTTAAACAAGATATAGGCCGCAGCCAGAATGGAAATTTGGATCTCAAAATATTCGCAAAATATTATCGGCGCAATAATTCCTGCAAAAAAACCGCCCAGTGCTCCTCCGATAGCGACGACCAAATAGAAAGTTGTTAATTGGGAAAAATTCGGCCGGCTGATATAAAGGCGCCAATGGCAAATAATACTGCAGGAAAACAGGGTGGCCGAAAGAACAAGAAATTTAAATATCAAATTTTCACTTCCCAGACTTATAGGACCGATAAAAAGCAAAGTGGCCGTGCTACCGATAAAAAGCGTCACGACGTAAAAAATCGACGGACGAAAGGACTCTTTGAAACAAACAATGAATGAAAAAAGATAAAGCGCCAGAGGAACCAGCCACAGCAAAGGAAAGGGAGTAATTCCTTGGGTTAGATAATTAGTCAGTGCCAGCATCATAATAGATGGTATGGCCGCTAAAAATATCCACGATCGTATGGTTTTTCGGCTTATCTTTCCTGCTTCTATTTTTTTATTTTCACTTTTATTTTCCTCACTGCTCTTTTCCTTTTTTCCGGAAATAATATGTTTTCTGAAAATCCAGACCGTTCCGATCAGAAGGCCTATCTCCAAAATAAACAACCCGAACCAAAATTTAGCCTGTCCATACAATGTCAAATAAGGCTCAAAAAAAAGCGGATAGCTCAGAAGGCCGGCAAATGATCCCAGATTGGATAATCTGTAAAATCTGTAAGCTTTATCGCCAAAAAACAATTGCCCGATCCATTGCTGAAGTAGCGGACTGGTAGCGCTAAGAACAATATAGGGCAGTCCTACGCTTATCGACAATAAAACAAGCAGTCCGGAAACCGGCTGAGAGGAAAATGATTTGAAATCAACTCCGGGAGTGATGGAAGAAGGCCAGCCTCTGGAGATTGTCAGCGCCACAATTAGTATCGCAACAATAAAAAGCCCGTGAAAAACAAATTGAAAAGACAAGCGTTTTTTTGACAAAACACAGGAATAATAATAACCAAGAAGCAAAGAGCACTGAAAAAAAAGAACAGCCACTGTCCAGACTGAAGAAATGCCTCCGAACCAGGGAAGAAAATATTTGCTGATCATCGGCTGCACTAAAAATAGCAAAAACGAAGAAAGAAAAATAGTTATTCCTATCAGAAAAACGGCTGTTTGCCTAAAAATGTCCTTTTTCCTTTCAATTGTCATTTCTGGTTTCATTAATTTCTCCATTATATTACCCAACCAATAAAGCGTCAAAAATTTTTTTATAATTGATCGGGGCTTAATATTCGCCAATGTTTCACTTTTTGATTTATGCTACAATAATAACAAGCATAAAATAACACAAACTGAACATTTGTATGCATATCGGCGCCCACATTTCCATAGCCGGAGGAGTCCAAAACGCACCTCAACGCGCCCATAATTTGGGCTGTGAAATAATGCAAATTTTCACCCGCTCTCCCCAAGGCGGAAAAGCGCCTGAATTAACTCCGGAATTGATCGAGTCATTCAAAATTCAAACTTCTAAATTCAAAATTCAAACCACCTATATCCACACGCCTTATTATATAAATTTTGCTTCTGCTAATAATCGAATTCGTTATGGATCAGCCAAAACCGTAAGAGATGAGTTAGAAAGAGGGAGTATGCTCGGAGCCAAATATGTTATGACTCATCTGGGATCCGCCAAAGATCTCGGCCAAAAAGAAGCTATCAAAAAAACCGTTGAAATGCTGAGAGAAGCCCTTGATGGTTATGCGGGGAAAACAAAACTTTTGCTCGAAAACAGCGCCGGAACAGGAATGATTATAGGAGACGACCTTGGAGAGCTGGGAAAAATCATTACCTCTGTTGGCAATCATGCCATTTCGGGTATTTGCCTCGACACTCAGCACAGTTTTGCTTCCGGCTATGATTGGCGAGATTTTGAAAAAACTATTTTTAAAATCGACAAAGAGATCGGGATTGATAAAATAAGATTGATCCACGCTAATGACAGTTTGACAGAATTTGCTTCAAAAAAAGATCGCCACGCCCATATCGGAAAAGGCCAAATCGGTCTGGAAGCTTTTCAAAACTTTGTCACTTTTGCCCAAAAACATAATATTGATATGATTTTAGAAACAGAACACGATGAAGTGAAAGAAGATATAAAAACCCTGAAAGAATTCAGAACTTAGTATTTTGAATTTTAAATCAATATTTTCATTCTAAATACTAAGTTCCAAATTTTTATGTTAATTGCTATCATTTCCGACATTCATAATAACGAAACTAATCTTCAAAAAGTCCTGAATTATTGCCGAAGCAACGCCATAAAAACTATCGTTTGTTGCGGCGATTTGGCGTCTGATGAAACTTTAGATTTTTTAAACGATAATTTTTCAGGAACGATTCATTATGCTTTCGGTAATATGGACAACGATCAACTGACAAGCATCGCTTGTCATCCTGAACTTGATTCAGGATCCAAATCAAATAGATTCCGGATCCCTGCCTCGCCGGCAGGCGGGAAGGCCGGAATGACAAATAAATACAAAAACACTTTTTTATACGAAGATTTCGGCAAAGCAGAAATTGATGGAAGAAAAATCGCTTTCGTCCATTACCCGGAAAAAGCCAAAAAACTTTGTGAAACCGGAAAATATGATTTTGTCTTTTACGGCCACACTCACAAGCCATGGACTGAAAAGATTGAAAATTGTATTATGCTAAATCCCGGAAACGTGGCAGGAGAAATATATCTGCCTACTTTCGCAGTTTGGAATACTGAAAATGACAAATTTGATTTGATAAGAATTCACGATCTTAAATAATAGAATTTTGAATTTGGAATTTGGAATGAGAATTAAGAATATAGAATCTAGATTAAAAATTCCGTATTCTCATTCTAAATTCTG